>JAEEGF012363322.1_pt1 | contig 27471 bp, 24 predicted proteins | sample 9134171 | NCBI WGS metagenome assembly JAEEGF01 (sample SAMN16246542, study PRJNA631951) | gut metagenome | biome: gut microbiome; feature: rumen; material: AP-attached | host: Bos | place: Iran: Karaj | collected 2018-10 | reverse complement strand
CAAAAGATTCTTGATGTCGTGCAGCAGTTTGATTCGCAAGTTTTTGATGTGAACAAGAAATTTGTCATACAGTTGTGGAAATTATTTTCGGCTTCTCCAGATGTACAACTGAAGGACGATGAATATTTGCAGCAGAGGATTTCAAAGGCATCGGAATATTTCTTTGCCAAACTAGGCGAAACCATTGGCGATCCTTTTTCGCAGATGCTTTTTGAATCCGACAACAAGGAAGTTGACGAAGAAATGAAGTCGACTTTGGAAGCTTTGGAGCTTGAATACAACCGCAAGCGCAATGTCCTTGAAAAGACCATTGATGGCTTTTCTACCGAAATGTACCTTCGTATCATTTCCGACACCGAGGACAAGTTTTCTCCGACATTCAGTCGCAAGTCGCGCTCCACGTATTCGATACCTGGCACACGCAAGGAGCTGTTTGCCTCGCTTAATGCTTGGCGAAAGTCGGTTGCCGATGAGTTTAATATGCCAGTTTACTATGTCCTTCCGCAGAAGTCGCTTGTTGACATAGTAGAAAAGTTACCACGTAACGCAAAGTCGCTGAGCAAGATAAAAGGTATTGGCGCAAAAAAGGTTGCAGCCTACGGCAACGAGATTCTGAACATAATAAACGACTACTGCCGCACCAATGACATTAAGGACGAATCCGCTTTGCCAGAACTTCAAGAAATTCAAGATACAGAGCCAGTTAAGAAGAAAAAGGAAAAGAAGGAGAAGCCTCCTAAAGGGGACACTTACAGGAAATCATTGGAAATGTTCCAACAGGGAATGACGGTGGATGAAATTGCCAAGGAACGTTCATTTGTCGCATCTACGATTTATTCCCATTTGCTTAGATTTATTTCCACAGGCGAGATTCAACCCGAGGAGCTTGTCGGCAAGGAAAGATTTACCGAAATCATGAACTACCTTGAATCCCATGGCTCGTATGAAAACATAACTCAACTTTACACCTATGCCGATGGCAAGTTCACATACAATGAACTTCGTGTCGGTCTAATGTTTTTGGAGAGGATGGGGAAATAACTTTTTCAAAGGAGTTTTTCAGAAACACCCAAACTTTTAACTCTACTGGCAATTGCAAGTTTCAATTTTAACTTCGTTGAGGGCTTCTCGTTCAATTTTCAATTTGCGCAAAATCATTGCACAACTACCATTCAACTTTTAACTATTAACTTAATTACTTCCGCTAATCGCTTTGCTCCTTCCCTACGCGAAAACCTATCGACATCTACGGAACTACATTCTACGCTTCCCGTTCTTACAAACTCGGCATACAAATCAGCAAGAATCTGCTCCAAATGCACCTTATCTTTTGCGACTATGCCAGAATGAGTAGTATTTATCAGGTCCTCCTGCAGATGTGTGCTTAATCCTTCAATTTCTTTTATCGGATAGAATTTCTCGTACCCTATCAACAGGATCAATTACATTTCCAGAATCATCAACAACTGCGACACCTCCATCGACAAAATCTGTCTTCCATTTAACAACATCAGCGTATTCATCACGACAATTCCACAAATACGGAGCCGTTAATATTCCTAATTTAAAAAGCATATAGAATCCATTAGGAGAATACAAATCAGCAATACTGTTCTCCAATATAGCAACTATTGCCTTTATCTTCTTGTACATAATATCGGAACGCTGCTGAACCTCCTTTTCAAAAGACATGTCAAAACCATCATGTTTCTTGCACTCACGATATGCTGATAATGATGTTAAAGCAATCTGTATGCTTTCATTAATAAACTCCGGTGTTGCCAGCTTTACAGCCTCACAATACGAAACTACATGCATAAGATCGGGACTATCTGGATTATTAGGCTCTATATCATCCATCATAGCCGTAACAGATGCCAACTGTACTTTTGCTTTTTCCAAATCTGGCGAAAAGAAATCAAGCCCAGCTCTAGGTTGCAGATATGCTATAAAATTTTCACATTCAAGCTCCCTAATAAGTTTTATCAATGTCCTTGCTTTTGCTAAATCTTGAACACCCCAAGTATATTTCGGTGTATTCAACATTGTCTGCACAACAAAATACCTAATGCCCATTTTCTTTGCCGCAATGGCCGCCAAATAACCAGACAAAACATAAGTATAATCATCCCCGCCTCTAAATGCAAAATGATGTGGGACATTTGCCTCCAACGGCTTTCCAGTTTTCGCTATATATTTTACTGTATCAAAGTGTTGCTGAAGATTATCTTTCACTTTATAAGCCCCACGACCATCCAATTCATTGAACCACCAAAACGAAAGTGCATGCCATGAAATGTTTATTGTCTTCTCATATATTTCCGCAAGTTGCGGAATGTTTTTTGTTCCTGCATATGTTCTTACCAGCATAGGTCGGGAAGCCTTCCACACATCGTAAAAATCCGCTTCCGAATTTATCGGAACGCCTCCTCCATTATGTTTATCGCCCCATTCTTCTCCAAAATTAGACTGAGTTAACTGAGAAGTTCCTATTGAAATAATGTCCAAAAACTTTGTTTCTGCCAAAATTTTGAGCCACGACACAAACTCTTTCTTCGCTTCATTGTAGTTAGGATTATATGGACCTGCATGTACTCTAATTAACGGCAGGCTTGTATATTTCCTATTATTTACAATTCGCTCTGCTACGGTGTCATTTATTGTACCGTATTTGGGATATGTTCCACGATATACTGGTTTCTGAAACTTATAATCACCTTTCTTTAATAAGTCAGAAGCAAAAGCAAATCTGTCATCATCATATTTTGACGAACACAACACCGAACTTGAAATGAGATAATCGGGCACACCCAATTTCCTTAGGGTTTCCAATCTTGTTTCATCCCCCCAGAATGTTAATATGTCACCACCATACTCCTGTCTGATAAGTTCGCACGATTGTGGTAACCCAGCAAAATATATTTGTCGCAATGGACCTTCCTGAAAGTCAAAGCACTTCTTTTCTTTTAGCAGATGATATGTTCTGCCGAAAGACAATTGAGCATCATTCGAATCCAAACGATAACTAAAACCCAACCTTGTAATTTTATTTTCCTTTATCCACTTTACAAGGACTTGCACATTGTCGTTCCTATTAATTTCCTCTATTGCCCTTGATACCAATTCATCTGCATAAAAAACCTTATATCCACAATCCTGCAGCATCTTACCTGCATTATAAATACCAAGAGTATGCACATCATTATACGGATGAACCAAACCAAATATTTCGTCTCTGCCCAACATCACAAACTATTTACAAAATCATTTTTATTCATATTGCATATTCCAACATTTTGCAATGTCCTGCCATTGATTGAAAAATCCCGTGCCAAAAGTTTCTGAGACATCACCAACAATGAATTCAGCAATGGCAAATCCAGATTGCATAATTTTCCCAATTCCACCATAGGCAAAATACCAGTAGGAATATCCTCAGTAAGCATTCTGCACTCCAACTTATCTGGAGACATTATCTTGTAATATGCTTTGTTATTCTTTATCTTTTCGCACAAGGTAGTTCCCTTTATATTCTTATATGCAAACGAAATCCAATCTTCTATAGAATGAAGACTTAATCCGAATTCTTCGCCAAGCAAAAGCCTTTCATTATCTACTTGTTCAAGGAAATACGCTATATGCGGTGTAATATCATTGTAAAAGAAAAAAGATTGTCCTCGCTCGATTGTTGCGGCATTAAATAAAATTATAGTCGGATGCAATATAGCGCCAAAATTCTCCAAGCCAGTTACCAACGAATTTTCTACAGCATCAAAGCAAGGATATACCTTATTTATCTCATTTGCTACCAATCCAGTATCACGAGACGGAAAGGCAGACATTAAAACATGGCTCTTTACTCCAATAATATTTACACATCCTTCTGCTAATTTCCGGCAAGCATATATAAGGGTCTGACATTCTGCCACATAAATTTTCTTATCCGTATGCGAACGAATACAATTCGAAAATTCCATCGCCCCCAATGTCCTGCCGGGATTAAGGACAAATATTTGTCCACTTTCTACATAGGGTGCAATCATCTCGGCAACCGACTTGTGTGCATCGGCCGTTACCGTTATCATTATCAAATTAGAAAATCCAATTGCCTTACCAATGTCGGATGTAACCAAACTAAGCCGTGCAAGCCCCTTAACTTCTCCTAACAGTTCTATATAACCTTGACTATTTAATGCATCTACTTTCTTCTGATTTCTATCGAAAAGACACACCTCGTGACCAAGAAGACTAAAGTGCCCAGCCATTGCCTGTCCGCCATTACCTGCGCCTATTACACTGACTTTCATACTATTTATAATTCATCAATCGTAACTTAATGCTGTTTTTCCACCATTCCCTATTATATAGGCTGAACCTTGGTAAAACATTTTGCAAATTTAGCGTTTCTGCCGACATATTTTCTGTACTGAACAAATATTTATAACCACATCTTTTCGCTTGTTCTACAACCTTTTCATTATATTGACCATTGGGAAACGCCAACGACAAACATTCCGTTCCATGTATATTGTCCATAATCATCTTACGTGACTTCGACAATTCTTCATACAGCATATCATCTGGCAAATCGTTTAGTGTTGAATGTGAATGTGTGTGCGACCCAAAAGACACATTATATTTTGAAATTTCATTCAACTCTTTCCATGTCAACATTCTAGTATGCTCGTACTCATGATTTATTCCTTTTGACAAATCCTGCAAAATACTAGACCTATATTCATTATGCAATAGATGAATATAAACATTCAATGCCGTTTGTTCCACATCCTTTGTACTATTCATGTGAAATTTACCAAATTCTGGAATAACAACATCCATTTTTCTTGCATAATAGGCCTCTATAATCTTATTAAGGTTTTGCGTCCAAAATGTTAATCCTGTTTGTGCCGAATCAGATACCACATGTTGTAACGCTGGTATCTTATATTTATCAAGTACCGGCATTGCACACTCGTAAAAATCGTAGTATGCATCATCAAAAGTTACCAATGCGTATTGCTTGCCTGTTGACTTATTCAACTGGTGTAAATCTTCAACTGGAACAATAAAATATTTACGAGATATATACTTACATATTTTATCAAATACCCTCACCGGTATTGGTGGATATGCTGGAGAAAACTCATCCGAAATCCTATGGAAACAAAATATCTTTAATTTTGACATTATCTATATTTTAACAGAAGCCCCTTAAAAAATGGTATCGGATCATACCATTTGAATAGTGCGTCAACACGCTTCACACCTTTTTTCCTAACTGATTTTCTCCATTCCTTATATGTAATGGCATACTGCGGGAAACCCTTCTTTTTGTTGCCCCACAAAGCATAATACATATCAACTAGCCATATATACCATATCAATTCGTCATTTTTGTTGAATTCCTTTTCGATTGGAATACCAAGAATATCATTATACGCTTGCATTGGCAAGTTGACTCCAGATTCCAACACCGATAAATTCCATAGTCCTGTTCGTGGATTTATTTCCATCAATTTATATGAACCATCGCGAGCATCTTTTTTGAATTCAATGTTAGATATTCCATAGAACTTTGTTTCTTTTATGAATTTTTCTGCATGCTCCAATATTTCTTCAATATGTATCACATGACCAGATACGATAGTTCCTGTTTGTGGTGGAAACTGCCTAATTTTATGCCCGATTGAATAGCCAGTTATTTCATGGCCTTTATTTGCATAACTAGTTATAGTATATAATTCTGTCGGTTCTCCTGGAATATACTCCTGAGCAATTATCTTTTCCGAACAAAGATTTGTTTCAGATATTTTCTGAATTATATCATCAAGTTCCTCTTTTGTTTTTAGTATAAACGCCTTACTCCCAAGCAATCTGGAAAAATTTATATTTACTGATGGCTTTATTATTATTGGCAATGTAAGAGACTCTTTGACTGCATCGAAATCATCTATTTTGTAAACATTGATGGTTTTAGGACAAGGAATTCCAAGTTTTTCGACAAAACTATACAAGTATTCTTTCTCTATTAATTTTGACAATAAACCCCAGTCGCATACTGGAATATGATAATACTTCGACAGTTTCTCCTTAAACTCAACAATTGGCATAAGGAATAAGTCTGAAGTTGCAAAAAGAACCGACTTTGAGGTTTGTTTCTCTCCATATTGCATTAGAAAATCAACTAATTCCTCTTTGTTAATCGGGTTTGGACATATTTCAGATTTACAAAACCTTGATGTCATTGCACTGTCTTTATACCAACTCATAACAACAACAGGGATATCCGTTTTTTCAAAGCTACGAACTATTCCCATAGCATTTATCCCTCCACCAAGGATAACAACCTTATTTCTGTTTGCATTCTTCATAATCGCCAAAAATTATTTTAGCAAGTTTACCAGTCTGAAAACTCCTTGAATACTGCTCATATCCATGCGAATTGCATTCAATATAGCCTTTGGTGTTAAATTCCGCATATAGATCAGCTATTACATTTTTTAAATGCTCACTATTTTTCACAGAGATTCCAGAATTTGTCTCTTTTAATATATCTTCTTGATAATGATTTGACACACCCTCAACATCATGATGATTTGTCATTCGTTCCTTACGCATATATGCTGCTTCATCTTCTGTAAAACACAACAGAGTCAATCTTTGAGCCGCCAAATAGTCATATATTTTAGTACCCGCCAATGAATAATTATTAAACAAGAGCATAACATTACATTGAGTCAATTTCTCTATTAATTCATTATTTGGCATCATTGGATATATATTTATATATGGTAGGATATCAAAATAATCAGTTTCTAACATTTCCATAAAATCCGAACTATTGTTTATTCCATAAAAATTAAGCTCAATATTAGGATTTACTTCTTTTGTCACAAAATAAACAAATGCGTCCAACATGCTCTCAATAGGATACCACTTATAAATTGTTCCAATGTATGCAAATCTCAACTTGTCTTTTCCCTGTCTTACTGATCTATTTATAGCAACTGATTCTGGATCATAACCATTTGTTATCACCTCTATCCTACTATCATTTGCTGCAGATATTTGTATTTTTCTTTTAACAAACTCAGATACTGTTATAAGACAAAAAGCAGAAGACGTTGTTTTACGCTCATAATACCCGTTTAATTTTCTAAGGGAAAAATTAGAACTCCTTTTTACACTCTGACTCCATGGATCTCTATAATCTGCCACCCATGGAATTCCATACATTTTACTCAACACAGATGCATACTTGAACAGAACAAAAGGTTCTCCTGTTGCAATTATTGCATCAACCTTATTTGTTTTCAAATATTCTCTCGCTCCACGATACAATCCAGACTTAGGGCCAACAAAAAAAATAAATTGCAAGAACTCGTACCATGCCGTTACTAACTTTCGAAACAGAGAGAACCTACTCTTTCCATACTTTAACATTATGCGATTCGCCAGATTGGGCTTATAAGGTGTGCGTATTATTGAACCATATTCCGTTTCATCTAAAATGGTATCCATACTTTCGCTTGGTGCAATGTAATCAAGTTCCTTTCCTAATTTATTTCTCCACTGCCGAGTAACTACAATTGGTTCTACACCATAATCCTTCATGTACCTATACCATGCGTATGGCCTCAATCCCCCAACTGAAACGTATGGTGGAAAATCGTATGCTAATATCAGTAATCGCTTCATCAATTTACACTTTCGTTCCGCTTACATATATGCCGCAAAGTTACTATTTTATGAGAAAAACATATACCGGATTATCTTCCTTATCTGCCATTATCAATGCGTTTTAAAACAAAAAACTTTTCCCCAGTTTTCTCATCTACATATTGCTTTTCAATGTATGGTCCTATAGTTTCTGGCATTTCACATTTTTTGCCAAGATAGATAAAACGGCAATCTTGTGCTTTCAAAAATTTAAGGACAACATCTCCATACTTGTAATCAGCATTTTTCGATTTGTATTCTGTGAGGAACTTTTGAAAAGGATTGTTTTTCATAACTTTAATTATACGGGGACGATCAATTTCAGAATACCGTTCAATATTTACCTCTGGATAAACTACAGTTATGTACAAATCTTTTGTATAATGCTTAAAACCTGCCCCCGCGGCGAAACAACCAAAATCCCAAAGATCATTCATCTCAGTTGAATCCCGAATAAAAGCACCAAAAGGAACTCCATCTATTTCGGAAATTGCATAGGAAACATTTTTCACATATTTAACATCGCACTTTGGCTGATAATATCTATAAAATGGAACTTTATCTATCTGATAAAAATTCAATCCGGAGATTAGTAAAACGAAAGCACAAACAAAATAACCAACTTTCTTTGCAGAAACCTTGTATGAGAACAATATTAGCAACCAAATTGATATATTTATCCACGGGATTGCAGATACCATAAAGAACTGTATAGAATCTGCCATTACATGTGTAAGCCCCCAAACAACAACACCCACACATACAACAATAACCATTGCTACGAACACAATTGAATCGTCTTTCATCAAAAAGAAATATTCCTTGCGCTTACGCGATACTAGAGATACAACTGTAGGAATCAAATAGTATATGTAAATGCTTGCCAATATTGCTACTGCTCCAAAAATAATCTTGAAAGGTTTTGTCTTGTCTTCTGCAAAAGAATCCAACAAGGTAGAAAGAGATAGTCCACCACTTGCAGATTCTCCTGCCTGCAGGAAATAAAACAAGACGATAAAAACAGCAACGACAAAGACCGACACAAGAGGCAATATAATATGCTTAATTGACCTTTTTCTCAATGCAGACAAACATAACAACAAAACTACAGTAATAAATGTTACAGGAGCAGTTATAACATTGACTATCGGCAGACATATCATCGGCAAATACCAACCACCTTTCTTTTCGAGCATAGCAAGTACAGTCCACACGACAAACATACTTACCGACAAGTATTTCAAACTGCACGAATTTGAGAAAATGAAATCTGATGATTGTGGTAGAATCCTAATAAATAGCAAACCTGCAAAAAATATCGACAAAACCGACAAGACCTGCATCAATTTGTTATTTGTAAATCGTCTTGTTATCGCAATCACTCCCATCGAAAGTATCACCATATATATCGACTGAGTTATTACAACAAATGACTCGTAAGTATCGCCATGCAATATGCCCAGGAAAATTGTTGGAAGCCATATATCAAAGTAATGGTATGGAGCAGGTGCAGAACTTCCATACAAAACAATAGGTTCCCAATCAGAAGTTTCAACTCCGAAATTTCCAAGTACACTTGATACCGTAGCATAAAAAGCATAATCGCCATGTGGCATATTGTTTATTGGGGATGCATAAAAGAAAGACCCTTGAAACAAAAAGGAAACTATTCCCAGAACAAAAACTGCGCACAAAGAAATCGTAGTTTCCCTGTTTACATTAACAATTTCACGGAAATAAAATTCCTTACTCAGCATTTTTCCCTTATACGAATGCCACAAACATAATACTCCAATTATGATGAAGCCCCAAAGAATAGTATTGCCAGATGTTTTGACAACAGCGTATGTTGTCACGACACCAACTAGGCCAACCAGCAACTTAACAAATGTATCGAAGAAAGAATCTTGCCTATGTGCAAACCTTGCCAGCCATAACAGCAAAGAGCCAGCTACATAAAAAACAACTAATGAAACAACTATCGCCAATAACGCCATCCAATTCATAATCCATTTATTACATTACAAATCCGTTCTACATCTTCAATATTCAAATCGTAGTACATCGGCAATCTAACCAGACAATCAGCGTAGCGGTCACAATTTGACAAAGACCTTCCATCATGCTTATCCTGATAATACGGACTACTATGCAAGCTTAGATAATGGAAAACGGCAAGAATGTCGTTCTCTTTCAACAGTTGTATTAACGCGGTACGCTCTTCCAAACTATTGCAGACAAGATAAAACATATGAGCATTGTTAGTTGCGTATTCAGGAATGTCTGGCAAACGGAACCTTCCGCTATCAGCGAGAGGTTTCAACAACTCGTAATATTTATTCCACAACAATTTGCGTTTTTGCTGAATTTCATTAAGCGATTCCAACTGCGCCCACAGAAAAGCTGCGACAACCTCGCTTGGCAGAAACGAACTACCAACATCAACCCAGCCGTACTTGTTTACTTCGCCTCGGAAAAATTCTGCACGATTGGTACCCTTCTCCCATATAATCTCTGCACGACGGATAAACCTCTCGTCGTTTATGGCAAGCATTCCTCCTTCTCCAGAAATTATATTTTTTGTCTCGTGAAAGGAAAATGCAGCCAAATGTCCTATACTGCCAAGTGGCTTACCTTTGTAAAATGAATCTATTGCTTGTGCAGCATCTTCTACAACAAGCAAATCGTATTTCTCAGCAATCTCCATTATCCTATCCATGTCGCAGGCGACACCAGCATAATGCACAGGCACAATGACCTTTGTTCGCGGAGTTATCAGCGATTCTATCTTTTCTGCATCAATATTGGGGTTTCGCTCCATACTATCAGCAAATACGATTTTTGCGCCTTGCCGCACAAATGCCAATGCAGAAGAAACAAAAGTATAACTTGGAACAATGACCTCATCTCCCAGTTGTATATTACATAGTATTGCTGCCATTTCAAGGGCATCGGTACAACTTGTTGTCAACAGACACTTTTTAAAACCATACTGATTTTCAAAATAATGCTGGCATTTTTTTGTGTATTTTCCATTACCGGACAATTGTCCATTATACACTGCTTGATACATATAATGGGCTTCCTTGCCAGTCAAATGAGGAAGATTAAAATTAATATACATAATTCAATTATTTTGTTGCAAAGATACAATAAAAATAAAAGTCATTATTATTTCAAATAAAGAATATAGCGACACCCATCATTATCAACGCAATAGCCAATATTTTCCGCAATGTTATTTTCTCCCTGAAAAATACAAGAGAAAGAACTGGGACAAAAAGATAACTTAGCGATTCTATAATAGAAACTTCCTTTACCATTACTCCACGACTAAGGCAAAAAATGTTGAGCAACATAGCACCGCCCATTATTACATACCCACTTATAACCCATACATTTAAGTATTGCCGCAAGAAAGTATCATACCCCTGCCTTGCACCTTGTTTCAAAAGCATCTGCGCACAAGCGGCAGCAAAAACAGAAAATATGACAAGTGCAATATACATATCTAAACGGCTTTTTTTTCGTTTTTATTAGACTTATCATCCGCCCGTGCATAAAGCAAAATACCAACAATTATTATAACCGAACCTATTATATTACTGACTGTTATCGCTTCTTTAAAAAGTAAAAAAGAGAAAATCAAAACAAATATAAGACTCGTACCCTTGAACATATAAGCAGTAGAAACTGGCATCCTTGCTATCACCTGCTGCCACAGCAAAGCATACACCCCCATCACCCCCACAGCGCCAGCTATCCACAACAAATACGTCAAACTCATAACATCCTGTTGCGCTGCCATCTTTGTAAAAATGAAAGTACAGGCATAAACAAGATTAACACCAACAAGAACAAAATATGTCAAATATGATTTATATAACATTTAGAATAAACTTATGAACATCATATAATAATATTCCCATAATATTTTTCACCGATTTGCTGCATTAGTCTTCAATATTCTCTTTTTCCATTACTATATACAACTGACGTCCTTTTACCTGGTCAAATATTTTACCTATATATAAACCTATTACGCCAAGTACAGTTAAAATAACTCCTCCAACAAACCAAATAGAAAACACCGTTGTCGTATAACCAGCAACATCAATAATACCTACTAACTTCGCAATTACATTATATAATGCTAAACCAAGTGACAAAACCGACATAATAAACCCCAATGCAACTGCCATACGAAGAGGTTTATTGCTATCAGATATGATAACGTCAAACGCAAGTTTTAATAATGTACGCAATGTATATGAACTTTTTCCTTCAAAACGTTCCGAATGCTCTATATCTAAAGTTGTTTTTCTAAAGCCAAGATATTGAAGAAGGCTAGTAAACGAACGTGCAGTTTCTGGCATATTATTAAATTCACATATAACCTGCCTACTATATATCCCCATATTGCCAATTAATCTATCTGTATGCATTCCGCTTAACCAATCATATATTTTGTGGAAAATCTTACCTGATAGTTGCTTATAAAATCCATCTTTTCTATTGACTCTCCTTGTTTGTACGATATCAAAACCTTCTTTCGCTTTATTATATAGATTTGGAATTTCCTCTGGCCTATCTTGTAAATCGCAGTCCATTACGACAATCCATTCCCCGTGCACATATTTCAAACCGGCACTAATTGCATAATGCTGTCCAAAATTTCTACTTAAATTTAGTCCTTTTACCCTATTGTCCAATTCACATTCATGCTTTACCGCCAACCATGAATTATCAGGAGAACCATCCACAACAAGAACAATCTCATAATTATCAGTTAGACTCTCAACACTCTGTTTAATTCTTCTTACTAACTCAGGCACTATTGTTTCTGCCTTGTAAACTGGAGACACTATTGAAAACAAAGGAGTTGTCATAAAATCACTTTTTTTATTGATTGATATATAACATACCCGCTCCTATCCGCACTACAAGTAACGCTTTTCAGGTCGGAATTTGTAATTTCTAAATTCACAATATCTTTTTCTCTTTCATTTTTTTGCATAATTGGAAAAAGTCTTTCCGTTTCCTTGCACAAGAAATACACCCCAGCATATTTTTTGCATGTAAATTTCGGTTCTGTGAAACTTCCTAATGCCACATCAATTACAGCTTGCAGGAAATCGTATCCAGTAGAAAGTTTTACCAAATCGCTACCAATAAAGTCTCCGCCCATCCGTCCGCCAATTTCCATAACAAAAATACGACCATCATCAGTTATGCGATACTCCGAGTGACTGGCCCCGTTTGTCAAACCCAAAGCTGTCAAAGCCTTATCTGTCAGTGCATATACCTTTTCGTACATCTGCGGTGACAAATCTGCAGGCTGATGATGTTCTAGTTCAACGAAATGTGGTGCTTCAGTGGTTACCTTATCTGTAATCTGCAATGGATAATGCTTGCCCTTGTAAGAAATGAACTCGACACTGATTTCACGACCTTCAATATATTCCTCAACTATTGCCTGCTTGCAAAAAGAAAATTCCAAGGCCTTTTCAACAGCAATTCCGAGTCCCTCTTTATTGTTTATTTTTGCAACTCCTAAACTTCCCGACCTATCAACAGGCTTGACAATCAATGGATATTCCAAATCAACAGGTTCGATTCCCTCCTGGAGTTGAACCTTCTTAAATCTAGGGCAAGGAACTCCTGCATCCATAAACACCCTACGCATTTCATACTTGTTATTTGCCTTGCAAGCTGCCTCATAGGAATTTCCAACTAAACCCAACTTCTCGGCTATATATGCAACAGTCGGAGCCGCAACATCAGATGCTACAGAACATATTCCATCAATATTTTCTTTTCGACAAACATTAAGAATTTCATCTTTCTCCACAATGGATATAGGATAAAACTTATCTGCGACATCGGCACACACAGCACCATCTGCCCATGCAAAGCATATAGTATATAAGCCCATATCCTTGGCTTTCTCAACCAAAGGACGCTGCAAATAACTTGCACCAATTATTGCTAATTTCCTGTTGCCTGACATTTGTTCATTCTCCAAACAATTATCTTCATATTCACATCTTTCGGTGTGATTTCATTGATATATTATGTAAATAATTTAGGGGACAAATATAGTCATTCAATTTTAGACAGGAAAAGAAAAACAAAAAGAAAATTACCTCAAAAGCATATCTGCGAACTCACTATAATTCATCTCCGCTTCGTAGTTCTCTTTCCAGAATTCGTATGCTCTATGTCTATACGCTTGTCTCGTAACTTCATCAAGAGCTATATACGATTCTATCTTTTGCACTACGTCATCGTCATTAAAATCCGCAGGTACAAGAAATCCATTTTCATTGTTCACAGCTTCCGCTGTTCCTCCAACATCTGTCGCTACAACCGGTATTCCCGCCGACAATGCCTCCATAATGCTTACAGGAATTCCCTCCGATGAACTTAAATTCATAAATAAATCAACATACTGTATCGCATAAAAATCCAGAATATCTGCGTTCGGCACTATTCCTCTAAACTCATATTCAACATTGGGCAACATCTTTTTTGCTATTTGCTCAAGTTCTGACCTTAATGGTCCATCACCAAAATGAATCCATCGTAAATTGTTAATTTTTAATTTAGAAAGAACACCAATTATTCTATCCACTCGCTTTAATGGAATCAAATTACTGCATGAACATATAACAAAATTATTTCCAGACTTTGTGTATAACGGAATCCTTTCGTTAAATTTCCCAAGTCTTGACGCAACAACCCGACCATCAAGATTTTTATTCAGATATTCTTCAAAACTCTGTTTTCCCTTTTGTGATATCGTATATGTATTAGACAAATGGGATATAATATATCCTTTAAACGGCAGGTATGGAGGATTATGTCTGTCTGCAAAATTATCCCATCCGTGCGCTCTCGCCACACATTTCAGATTCGCGTTCTCATTCCTCAACATCGACAATGACAACGCCTTGTAGTCATGCCAATAAGAATAAAACACGCAGCCTGCCATATCAATATTCTTTGCTTTACACAAGTCAACAAGTTCCTTCTTCAGATTTGTCGCTCGATGAACATCCACATACATAATCTTGAATGCACTCAACCAATATTTCAATGGCAGCCTTTTCAAGGCAAAGAAAAACTCGGAGATAAACATCGGTTTAAATATGCGAAATAAAGATTTCAGTTTGCTTGCTTCCAGTTTTTGCCGATAAAAAGAAATTACCTCGGCATTGTTCGACACAAAACGGTTCAAGTTTTTACCAGTATCAGCAGATGCAGTATATACCAAAACCTTGTCAAATTTAGGCGCTATGACACGCATTTCATCATCAACAAAAAACTCACCTGGCAAAAAAGGGTATTGTTCACCGATAAATATGAGAGTTTTTAATTTCATATATATAACCTATCAACGAATTTATCACTATGCATACGACACTACAACATTAGAACCAGACTGTTATTAAAACTAATCTACCGTATCCGCATCTATATTCAAAAACTTTCCACTCAAACTATTTTTGTCAAAAGAAACGGCACTACCAGCATCCATTGCAATATTATTTAATATTTTATCAACTGTTTTAGAAAAAAGTTCTGACCCTTTTTGGTTCAAATGCTGATAATCTGCAAAATATTCATCATCCTCAATAAAATCAACAAAGTCAATGAATGGCACTTCTCCGTATCGTTCTTTCCTGACCTGCTGAAACTGTGGTTCTATTTGCCTATATATATAATCAGGATGTAATGGACTTCTCACAAACACCAATTGGACTTTTGATTTCTCACAATAATCAACAATCTTATCCAAAAAAACAAGATTAACTCTTGATATTTCCATATCTGAAATTGATGTCTGGTCAGTTGGTGTAATTTCTTCATTTCTACTCTCATGACCTCCATAACTATATGCATATTCATAATCATTTTTTATGATTTTTTTCGTTGCAAACTTCACAAAAAAAGGATAAGACCCTATTAAAGATTTTAAATGACCATTAAACAAAATTTTGTTGTCATCAAAAGTAAAGAACGGTGCAAATGTAATATAATGATACTGAATATATTTATCTGACCACAACCATTCTTCGCTATCATATATAAACGGATTGGAAAATTCAACAATAACTGTCTTAATGCCAGGATTTGCCTCCACCAATTTTTTTAATTTAATATATGTGTAACAATATGACTCTCCCGATCTAGAAAAATTCTCAAGTTTAGCAACATACCTATCATCAAACGAACATGCAGAATGCGAAGATCCAAGAACAATAATACTCGTCGTTTCCTTGATTTTAAATATAGCATTACTTCTGATTTTATACGACAAGAAAAAATCTGTAGCCCCCAATACAACAAAAGCGACAACAAAAAATGCTATTATACTGATCAGAAACTTTTTCATATCTAAAACTGGAAATAAATAAATGGCTGAGCCTTACCACAAAATATTATTACAACAATAAAAACAACATAATAAAATACAATCCTAACTGGCTTATTTCTTATGCAATCCATATCAAAAACATAACGTTTGGATCTTCCCAACCACTCAACAACTAACATTATGAATATAAATAACAATGCAATATATGCTTGACTTCCAACGGCTTCTCCACCCATTGGCAAGAAATTACCAAATGAGAACATATTTATGACATAATTGCATGCATCCGATATCGTATCAGCCCTAAATACAATCCAACCTACTAATACGAAAAAGAATGTTACTACCATTTGCAAAAACTCTCTTACACTAGGGAATAACTTTCCTGAAGCAATACAATCTGTATATTTTCTATTCTTCCCTGTTAAAATAAGCGGAAGAAACAACAATGCATGGTAAGCACCCCAAGCAACGAATGTCCAGTTTGCGCCATGCCAAAATCCACTTAATATGAAAATTACAAAAGTATTACGTATTACCTTTGCTTTCGATACTCGACTACCTACCAAAGGAATATACACGTAATCCCTAAACCAAGTGGTTAGAGATATGTGCCACCGTCTCCAAAACTCCGCAATATCACGACTAAAATAAGGCACGTTGAAATTCCTCATAAGCTTAAAACCAAATAATTTGGCAACGCCTATAGCAATATCTGAATAACCAGAAAAGTCTCCATATATTTGGAACGAGAAAAGAAAAGCACCTAACAATGAAACACTAGCAGGCAGACTATCATAATTTTCAAAAATATTATCAACAATACTTGCACAACTATCAGCAATAACAACCTTTTTAAACATTCCCCATAAAATTTGCCTACAACCTTCTACTGCACCTGCATAATCGAAACTCCTTTTTTGTGCAAATTGAGGAAGCAAATTTGAGGCTCGCTCTATTGGTCCCGCCACCAGCTGAGGGAAAAAACTTACAAATGCAAAAAACTGAACCACATCTCTAGTCGGCACAACCTTACCTCTGTACACATCAATACTATAACTAAGAGCCTGGAATGTGTAAAAACTAATACCAACAGGCAAAACTATATTCAAGAGCAGACCACCTGAATCTCCACCCATAAATGCATCGGCAAAAGATGATATAAAAAAGTTATAATACTTGAACAAACATAATATCAATATATTTACAACAATATTCAATATGTTTATAATCTTCTGTTTTTCCCTATGCTCATTATTCTTGCCTATCAACAAACCACTTCCCCAGCTAACAAAAGAAGTAAACGCTATAAGTATCAAAAACTTCCAATCCCACCAGCCATAAAAAATGTATGAAACCAACACAATGAAAGCGTTCTGTAATTTGGTATTTTTATTAAAGACAAACCAATATAACAGAAAAACAATTGGAAGAAATATTGCAAAATCAATTGAATTAAATATCATCGTTGTAAATGCCTATCAAATTATCAACATAAACCTTAATATCATATTTTTTTGCAAAGCGTTGCGCATATATAGACATATCACGATACTTGGATTTATCATTCCATATCTCGGTAATTATATCTGCAAATTGATTTACATCTTGCTCATAAATCATATATCCATTTTTCCCCTGCACAATCAAGTCTCGGTTCCCTTTACCATCCAATATGATAATAGGCAAACCTGCCGCCATCGCTTCTATATTTGATAATGGCAATGCCTCCGATAACGAAGAATGAAGATAAATATCCGACTGCTGCAAATATTCATGGACATTATTAACGGCTCCCCTAACATATACTTTACCAGTCAGTCCCATTTCGACAACCGCCTCCTCAAGCATCTTTCTATTTGGCCCATCGCCAAGCAAATTCATTTCAAAATCACAATTCCTTGCAACAAGTTCCTTTGCTATCTTTATTAAAAGAATTTGATTCTTATTATCGTTTAATGTACCTGTATTTACAAGTTTTAAATGCTTGCGTTCCTGAGAATAATCCCTAAGCAAATAGAACAAGTCATAATTTATTGCATTTGGGAAAAAAGTTACAGGAAATTTGACCACTTGTTGAAAATATCTTGTCGTATCCTTCGAAACTGCAAGGAAATGAGTACCTCCATTTTTCTTATACCTGCCAACAATATATCGCTTTTCAAAATGATTCGTAAGCAAAGACTTGTCAAACAATGTTTTAAACCTAAAGTTTCTAAACTGCTTCATATTGTCGTGGCAATGAGAAAACCATTTGGCCCGTGGATACGTGCATGAACGAGAAACGATTTCTGCCTCAAACAAATGGCTATGAATAACATCAGGCTTGAAATCATCTATTGTCTTCTGCAAATCATTAATGTTTAAGACATTTTTATGCAACATCGACAAACTTATCGACGATGGCACAACCTTCCAATTAAGATTATCTGTCAAGAAAGGATATCCATTATCATCACTAAAAGTTATCAGTAGCACCTCGACGCCATCTCTTTTCGACAATTCGTTGCAAATGTCAAGCACTATGCGTTCTGCGCCACCTTTCCTAATTCGCGGTATAATTTGAATAACTCTCATAATCCATATATTGTTTTTCGTCCAGACAAATAGCAGAAGTAATATTTCAATAAGGTTTTTATATTTGTAAAGTTTGCTATAGCTCGGAAAGCAGAGAAAAAACGATGATAAAACTTCCTTTTCATCTTTAGGTCCCTATAAAGTTCACAGACAACCAGGCTTCTATATATTATCTTATTGCAGATATATCTTTTTTGTTCCTTGCTTATTCTACCACCATCACGCCTATACATTCTCCAATACAAATCGGTAATATATAACATCGACTCCCTAAACTGAGCATTTTTATTCTTATCTCCAGAGTTACTTATCGACAACGCCAATATCCTATAAACTGCGTACGAATGTGGAATATAACCGAACTTGCCATTCCTTGCCATTGTCAAAAACAAAGGATAATCCGCTGTCTTCCAATGCACTTCCGGAAGTATTTCTTTCATAATCCTTATCGACTCCATTACTGCATCTTTCCTAAACATTGCTGTTAGCGGCATAACAAAATTATTACCAAGCATATATGGGAAAACATCTCCTTGCCAACATTCAGATGTGCTACGATCCTTGTATTCGCCAGTTGCTTCGTAGAACAACTTGCTCGTCCCATACACCAACGAATAATCCTTATGGGCATCCAGAAACTCAACCTGCTCCATAAGTTTCCTTTCATTTGTCCAATAGTCATCGCCTTCGCACAATGCAATGTATTCGCCTTCGCAAGCAGAAATTGTTCTTATCCAGTTTTTTACAACACCTAAATTCTCCGTCAAGGGCAACAATTTCACCTGCGGATACTTTGCTACATATTCCTCGCAAATAGCCCTCGTGCCATCAGTACCATGGTCTTCGCCAATAACCACTTCGTAATCGAAGTCAACATCTTGCATCAGTATGCCATCAAGGCACTGACGAATATACTTTTCTTGGTTATATGTTACGACAAAGACTGAGAGTTTCATTTTATTTTTTTATCAATCGTTTTAACAAAATAAATGGAGACAATAAAAAATGACCAAGCCGATATGAGTTACAATTTAATACATTAGTATATTTTTCGTAATAAAAATTAACATCATGAATCAAACCGTTCTCTATCTCATTTATAATATTCCCAATATATTCATCATTTTTTATTTTATGGTACTCATTTATATTTCCATATATAGGACCAAAACGTTCAGTTAAAAATTCATATGTTTTCAATGCCCCATTATTTACAGATTTAGTATAAGAAACACTTTCGTTAAATGGGGTCATATTCAAAAAGTACAAACCATTTGTTCTAATATAAGGATGTCCCGCCTTCGCCGCGAAATATGAATACAAAATATCACTACTATGGCATAACCTCATAACCTCTTCATCTACATAATCAAGATAATCGCCGAAAAAAGAAGATTTAACCAATGATGCACATCCACAATGGCACTGCATTCCTCTGTATATGTATTTATTTCCTGATATAGGATTATTAGGATACATTGAATGTATATGCATAAAATCTGCAATCATGCCATCCGGATAAAGCCAATCATCGTCGATACAAATTACACAATCATTTGGAAAGAGTTTAAAAGTTGGTATTATCTTTTTATAGACCTTAGTATCATGAACTCTATTTATTATTACCCTATGATTTTTTAAATATACATCAACTACATCAGGTATAATTTCATCGTATGCTAGATTCAACACAACCACATCAGGAAGCATTGTTTGTGCATAAATTGTATCTAGAACATTTGGTAAATTTTTTAGACGGATACCATATGAAGTTAATGAAACAACAACATTCTCCTCTTTAATTGTATTTTGCATCTCCATAAACTACAATCTTCAACGATTAAACATCCAACCAAACTTTGCCTCCATTAATATTACAAATCCTTGATTCCTTTATCGCACCCATAAGTTTCATCCTTTTGAAACCGTTTCCAACTTCTACCATTGACAACCTTAATACCGATTTAATAACAGAACGCCATTGCATTCTTTTATATTTTTTATAATCTACATCAACATTTATATCGCCTAGATCACATTTAAAAATCAAAAAAGGATCTGGTTTAAAAACTTTCTTCCGATATTCACTCTCGTTACCCTTTCTCCTCTCTCTATCATGACAAATCGTTGTTGTTGTATTAATTACAATTTTATACCCGTGATACAAAACTCTTTGACAATAATTATTATCCTCCCCATAATGCTTAAACAACAATGTATCAAAACCACCGACCTTATTTATGCATTCCACATTAATCAACCATGCGGCAGCATTTACATAATTAACAAAATAATTTCTTTTCAATCTTCGCATATAAGAATCAAAGATAAAGCCATTAGGGATACAATTATTTATAAAGCCCCAGTCAAGCCCAGAATATTCCCCATTCAAATGAATTGGAGAAGCAATCCCAACATTTTCATTATCTTCAAATGTTTGCATCAATTTAGTCAATGTATCCTTTTCTACCCACGCATCTTGATTTAATAAAAAAACATAATCAGCTCCACTATCCAAAGCTCGTTTTATTCCAATATTATTGGCTTTTGCGAATCCTAAATTTTCTTTTGATTCGATTAAACATATTTCTGGGAAACGCTCTTTTATATACGATACAGTTTCGTCCGTTGATGCATTATCAATAGCAATAGTTTCAACAGGCATCTCTGAATCACGCAAACTTCCGAAACAACGATCATACCATCGCAATCCATTATATGTAACTACTACAGCGAAAATTTTCATAGTATAAATAATCCCTTGTGCTAAATTTTCTTTTACTTAAATGTATAATACACTATTTATCTTCGGGATTCCATCCTGGCCGATAAATCTCATGTTTTCCTAACCTACCCAGCCATGCATCCATTATTACGGTGCGCATCATCTTTTTATATGTTATTGTTTGTTCTTTAGCCTTTAATTTATTTCGAATATACATCGTTCTATCTATAGCTACACGCAAATGATGCTTTTTCAACATATGTAGCCTATTTCTACGCATATAATAATCTCGCCAGGAAAGTCCCATATCCGTTGCAATCATTCCGCCACTCTCTTCATGCAATATCTTGATATTGGATACACAAACAATATCGCCATACTTTTTCAATCTAATACTATGTTCAGTATCATCATAATATATAAAATAATCAGGATTTACAAGACCGACTTTCCTTAATGCTCTAACATTCAAAAACGAACAAACATACGATAGCAAATCTATATTAAAATATTCATTTTTATAATCGGTATCAATAGAATCCTTTCTTGAAAAACTTATCCCATTAACTATTTGATATGTACTTCTATGTTGTAATGCCAAATTTCCATCCATTCCATATACTGCGCCACATATTGCCGACATCTTATCAACATCATGTGCATCACAAAACTTATAGAACTGCTCCATCATATCTGGCTCAGCATACGCATCATCATCAGCAAGATATATCCAGTCCGGATTGAGTGACATAGCATATTTCTGCCCTGCATAAAAGCCACCGGAACCGCCAAGATTGTCGTCCATATTTACCACATACTTGGCAAATGGAGCCTCCATATTCTTCCAGTTTTCCAAATACTCAAATGTACCATCGTTGCTATGGTTATTTACAACAATCAGATTACGAAACGACTTTGTCTGGTTTTCATAACAAGCAAGCGCCTTTTTCAACTTCTCCAGACGATTATATGTTACTATTACTACATCTACATTCATAAAAAACTATTTGCGCAAAATTAAGAAAAATCTACAATCCCATAGACTTATATCTTTTCATTACCATATCCACTATCGGCGCCATATCATAGTACTTGTATTCGGCTAAGCGTCCACCGAAATGCACATTGGATTCCCCATCTGCCAATTCCTTATACCGAGCATACAGAGCATTGTTCTTCTCATCATTCACAGGATAATAAGGTTCCATGCCATCCTTCCACTCGGTACTATATTCCTTGGAAATAACAGTCTTCGGGCAATCATAAACTGCATTGCCAAACATCTCGAAATGCTTATGCTCTATAATCCTTGTGTAAGGAGTTTCGGCATCGGTATAATTCACGACTGCATTCCCCTGATAATTGGGCACATCCAGAAGCATCTGCTCAAATCTTACTGTGCGATATTCCAACTTGCCAAATCTATATCCGTAAAACTCATCTATTTTCCCTGTAAATACGATATTCTCTGACACCGACTCCCAGTATTCCCTATCTGCAAAAAAATCAACACCTGTCCTAACCTCAATGCCTTCAAGCATTCCATCTATCAACTTGTTATAACCTCCAATAGGAATTCCCTGATAACTATCATTGAAATAATTGTTATCGAACACCATCCTCACCGGGAGACGCTTTATTATGAAAGCTGGCAGTTCAGTACATTTGCGTCCCCACTGCTTCTCGGTATAACACTTTATAAGTTTTTCATAAATATCGCGACCGACAAGGCAAAGAGCCTGCTCCTCAAGATTGCGAGGTTCTCCATTTATCCTAATTTTCTCTTTTTCCACCTGACCTTCAATAATAGCCATTGCCTCCTGCGGTGTTATTACGCCCCACATCCTGTTGAATGTATTCATATTGAAAGGCAGATTGTACAATTCGCCCTTATAGTTTGCCACAGGTGAATTTGTATATCTGTTGAACGGAACAAACCTGTTCACGAAATCCCAAACTTCTTTGTTTGATGTATGGAATATATGCGCACCATACTTATGAACATTTATACCTTCAACATTTTCGCAAAATACATTTCCACCCTTATGCTCGCGCTTGTCAATAACCAGACAGCGTTTGCCAGCCTGCTTTGCGAAATATGCGAAGGTAGCGCCATAAAGGCCAGAACCAACTATAAGATAATCGTATTGTTTCATAAATTATGATTTTTACCAAATTTCAAATCTACAACCCACTGCGGCAAGTTATAAATCAAAGTTCCTCTACGCCATTTAGAATCACGGCCTCTGCTACGCAATAACCTGAACATGGATTCCTTCCTTACATAAGGGTCAACACTCGCCCCTCTCCTGTATTCAAGCAATGCGCATAAATACAACTTCTCGGGAACCGTAAAGAACGACAACAATGTTGGCAGTGCAATATTAGAAAAAATTGCATCAGAATAGCGATAAATCTGTGTTTGCATATATGCTTCTGCATACTTACAAAGCAAATCTTCATGAACACTACTCCAATACGCCTGATTATCAGAAACACAATCTTCATTGCCAATTTCTTCAGAAAATATTGGAATGTAATTGCCATCCTTCAATTCATAACCAACTGTTTTAGGCTGGTCATTCAACCCAAAGAAATTCTCAAATATCCATATATGCGACAAAAACGGAGAATATAAATGGTTATCGCGAATATAAGCCTGGCTCAATTCAAAATGAGAGTTATCATAATCTACATCTATATTCCTCTTATCATCCCATAACAGAAAATAAAAACCGTATAATTTTCTGTAACCCTGCCTATATAACCAATCATTTATATAACGAAGCGTTTTTCCTGATGTTGTCGTATCAACAAGGGCTATCTGTTCAGTTTCAGAGGTCAAGCCTATCTGCTTAAAATACCCCATTTTTGCATCTTCTTCGCCATTATACAAGGCATCTCTGGATATATATAGGTAATTGATTTCTATGCTTGGAAATAGCGGTTGCATTTTTTGCGCAATCCTATACATCTGATAGGCATCCCTTGCACAGAAAAACAACTTTGTAATTTTCCTATCTGCAGCACTTTTAAGAACCTTATATACAAAAGAGCAATAAAAAGGAGCAATAATGTCAAGTACAAAATCCTTGTGCTGATTATCTTCATTCGAATACCGCACCGACCTTGATATTCCTGCCAATATACTTGGGAACTTATATCCTCTTGAAAAATCATTACTTATCCACTTTTTTTGATACGGGGCATAAATGTGTTCCACCCTACGAACCTTTATTCCTAGCGACTTTGGTATCTGAAAATCATTCTTTATATTGTCGCCATAGTGCTCCCAACTGGAATATTCCAAATGCTCCTTTTCCTTTATATAACGGAAAAGTTCACCTGACGACTTTGTTTTTCCGACCTCACACGAAACATATATTGCATCACCTTCCTTGCAAATGCCATACTTTTCAAGAATGGATTTTATAAAGTCAAGTGTAAGATACATATCAGAAATAAATATTATGCGATGTCCCTTACTGCGAATCTCATCTATTTTATTCTTAACGCACAGAACAGGAACCAACATCAACCTTTCACACTCAAGTTCTATATCTATAAGTTTCTCTTTCGGGAAAAGTAACGGATGTGTATATTCTAAATTATTGTATATATCGAAAAGTTTCGCCTTATCATCAGCATAAGCCCTACTCGCTGCTTTTCGCCTTTCCACTATAAATTTTTGTCGTACATCTTCTAAAACATCTCCAGAAAACACCATATAAGACAATACATCAAGAAAATTTTCTGGAGTACCACATTTACGGACCAAACAAGTGTCAAATATGTCAAATGAAAAAGTCATACAAATTTACAAAAATAACTTTTCATACAATTTAGAAATTACTCGCCATATAAAACTATTGTTATGAATTATTATCTCCCCTTCCATATACTTATGTATGGCTTTCCTTCTCCAACCCTTCTTACAATCATTCTTAAAACAATAATATTTATATACCTTTGAATAAGATTTCAAATATGCTGGAGATTGTGAGTGTCCCGTAGATAATGCATTTTCGCTCAAACGATATAATACTGTCTCATTATCAATAAAATGAAATCTAACCCCATGCTTTAACAAATTAATCCACCTAGGCCAATCTTCCAACAAGGGGATTCGCTCATCATTTTTGATTCCCATCGCATTAGACTTTTCTCTATTGTAAAGCATACTACCTGCAGGAATACAATTTCTTTTTAAAGTAAGAAAATCGTATTGCTCTTCTATAGTCCAATTAAAAAAGTCATAGATAAAAAAAGTATCCCAAAATTTTTTTCGTTCTTCATCACCTCCAAATATTCGAACTTTTGCAAACACATATACTACATCGGTGTGTATATTTACATAGTTTATATATGTCTCAATACAATCAGGCAACAGCAAATCATCCCCCGCAATCAACTTAACCCAATCGCCTTCGCACGCAGCTTCCGCCCTATTGCAATTTGCCGCAACTCCAGTATTTTTTTCGGGTTCAATAACCTGTATCCGAACAAAACGATCCTTATTTTGGTCGCACCAATCTTTGCACAATTGCATTGTATTATCCGTTGAAGAATCATCCGAAATAATCAATTCAATATTCTTATATGTCTGCGCCTTAATACTCTCTAAAGTTTCAAGCACATACTTAGATGAATTATAGGTTATAACTGCAACCGAAACTAATGGCATGTTTTCTTCCATATTACACAAAGGCATTAATCAGTTTAACTACATATTCAGCTTCTTCTATTGTCAGCACAGGACTAATCGGCAAACTCAATTCTTCATTTGCGATCCGTTCTGTAATGGGCAATGAAATACTATTCCACTCCTTATAACACTCTTGCTTATGTGGAGGGACTGGATAATGTATCAATGTTTGCACGCCATGTTTTTTCAAATATTGTTGGAGTTCATCCCTTCTTTCGCAAAATACAGGGAACAAATGATACACATTGTTTACATCTAGCAAACGAATTGGCAACTTCACCATAGGATTCTTAATGTTGCCGTAATAATATGCCGCTATCTGCTGTCTTAAACTATTATCTTCATCCAAATATCTAAGTTTAACATCCAATACCGCAGCTTGGATTTCATCAAGCCGACTATTTCTACCTTGATATTTAAATATATACTTTTGCTGTGAGCCGTAATTTGCCAATGTACGAATGCATTCAGCTAAATTTTTATCATTTGTCGTAACAGCTCCGCCATCGCCTAATGCACCAAGGTTTTTCCCTGGATAAAAACTATGTCCCGCTACATCACCAAGCGAACCAGTTCTTTTTTCTCCAAATTTGCATCCGTGCGCTTGAGCATTGTCTTCTATCAGCTTTAGGTTATATTTCTTGCAAAGTGATCCTATTTTTTCCGTATAGGCACAGCGACCATATAAATGAACTATCATTATCGCCCTGGTCTTTGTGGTAATCTTTGACTCTATTATTTCATCGTCAATTTCAAGAGTATCAAATCTTGGTTCTACCAACACAGGAACAAGTCCGTTCTCTGTTATGGCAAGAATTGACGCTATATACGTATTGGCAGGAACAATCACCTCATCGCCATCTTTCAAGACACCCAGCTCCTTATAGGCACGAAATATCAACGTCAGGGCATCCAAACCATTGGCTACACCAATACAATATTTTGTGCCGATATAATTGGCATAATTAGTTTCAAACGAACTAAGTTCCTTTCCCAACAAATACCAACCAGAATCAATCACACGCGATATCGCCTCGTGAATTTCGGTGGCATATTTTGCCGTAATATCTTTTAACGAGAGGAATGGTATCATTTGCTTTATAATTTATATTCATATATATCATAACAAACCCCTCGTCCTCCAAAACCTTCTTTTTGGAATAATAAAGGTTTATTTAAAAAAGTTCCCATATTCTCTGTAGATTGCCCAAAATCAAATATGGAATAATCCCGATACTTATCATGTATCAGATAATCAAATAAAAAATCTAATGCACCAATAGATTTACCATATTCTGTCGCAGAAATGTATTGGGTATGACACACTTGAGATGTGAGATACAAAACAGTACCACCAACTGGAGA
>JAEEGF011933342.1_pt1 | contig 27485 bp, 21 predicted proteins | sample 9134171 | NCBI WGS metagenome assembly JAEEGF01 (sample SAMN16246542, study PRJNA631951) | gut metagenome | biome: gut microbiome; feature: rumen; material: AP-attached | host: Bos | place: Iran: Karaj | collected 2018-10 | reverse complement strand
TGATTGTGAACATAAAAGTTAGGGTTTAGGTTAATACTATGAGGTTAGTCCCATGGAAACTGCCCTCGTTTGCGATTCGCGATGCAAAGATACGAACTTTATTTTTGGCACTGTCCAAATTTGTCCAAATTTGTCCAATTTTGTCCATTTTTTCTTGAGACAAGTATTGTTTATCTCAAAAAAAATCAGTAACTTTGCATCGTTTAAGAATCACCCTTCTTAACCTCTCTTAACCCCTCAAACCACTCTTAACTCCTAAGCCTATGTGGCCTGTTCAACAATACTCCAAATTTGCCTTGGCAACCGCATACTTTCCTGAGTCGACCTACGATGCCGCTATCCGTCGCCTTCGTCGTTGGATTGAAGGTAACTCGGATCTTTACTCTCACCTTACGGAGTCGGGGTATAATCCTCGACAGCATCACTATACCGCTCGCCAGACCGCCCTCATCTTCGAATATCTGGGGGAACCATAAGGCAATTCTTTAATTCGCAAATTCGTGATAAAAATCATGAAGAGTCCTCCGGGACCGCCCCGAAAGCTTCAACAAGGAAATTGAGTTCGGGATTCTTCTCGGCCATCACTTTCAACTGTTCTTCCTGAGACATATTCCTGGCTTCAAGTACCTCCCTCTGGTGGTCCACAATCAATTGGGTGTTGGTAATTTCTGGCGCTTCATCTGCATTTGCAGGCACATCAATCATGACGGGAGCATCCTCTGCAACAGGGATATCCTCAACGATAGGCGCACTCTCAGCATTAGGCGCATCCTTGGCATTGAGGATGTCCTTCTCGATGAAATCAACGATGTCGATCTTCGCCTCCTTCTGCTCGGGCGTGGCATTCTTTTCGAGCACGTCGCAGATGGCGATGTCCAACTCCAGTTCGCACCTGGCACGCCAGGCAATGTCGTACCACTTCTTGTAGGTCTCGCCCTCGGGATCCGTGTCGGGATAGAGGATGACCTGTCGGCCAACAAGCGGACGCAGCTTGTCGACGTTGAGCTGTTCCATGCCGCCCGCAGCCATCCAGATGCTGTCCTTGAACTTCTGCGAGCAGATGACAGCAGACTTCTCGGCCTCGACGATGCAGACCATGTCATCGGGGCGCGAGTTGAGCTGATGCAAGCCGAAAAGGCAGTGCGTAGCCTCCCAGTTCTTTTCGAGCAGACCACGTTTCATGAGCTCGAAGCCTGCCCAAGAAACGCTGCTCTTCGCGTCGTTGCCATCCGACTTTACGCGGTGACACTTCTCGTCGTACGCCATCAGCTTGCCGTCGCGCACACGTCCTTCGGCATCGATCTGCCAATAGACCACGCGCTTGTCCTTGGTCGTGCCGAGGTGGAAGATCTCCGAGGCAGCCTGCAGCTCTTCGGGGGTGAGGAGCCCGGAGGCCACCACCGAGCGATGGAAGCTGCTGTCCTTTCCCTGTCCGAACTTCTCGACCCACTTGTAGTCGATGCGATGGATGATGTTCGCTGTCGGTAGCGTTGTGAATGGTTGCATTGTTGTTGCTTGTGTTGAGGTTGGTTGTGGTTGATTGTGGTTGGTTTGGTTGTTGTTTTGTCTCCATGTGCTCCTGCACTGGTAACTGTCGGCCAAGGCAGCCGGGGCGAGGTAGTCATTGGGCATGATGCCGTTCTTTCTGCAGAGGTCGATGAAGTATTTCAGTCCCGCGTCACAGCTCTTACGCACGGCCTTCAGGAAGAGCCGCCTGTTTTCCCGCTCCTTGTACTTCTCGACAGACATCGATGCGAGGAGGAGGAAGGAGTCGAGCAGTTGCTCACCGCCGCCCGCCATCGAAATCATCAGTCGGAGCCAATCATCTCGGAGGAATGCCAGGTTGATGCCCGCGTTGTACACTGCCCTGGCCATCGCCTCGATGTCGTATTTCTCGATGAATCGCAGTTTATATCCCATGTCGTTTTTTTACTTTGATGTTTGGTTTGCCAAAGGGGTATCAACTCTCCCTGAGTATGATATTCATACTTCCCCCCTATATAAAGGGGGAGAAGTGAATATCTATATACTCGGGGAGTTGTATATACCCCTTTGGACAACTCCCCAAAGTTAATTATCTTCCTTGAAATCCGGTCCATCGTATCGCCATGAATTTTTATCCTTCGGATTGGCCTTGAACACATGGTTGTTGGTGAGCTTGACTAGGTCGTTGAAAAGATAGAAATCGACGCCCCAATATTCGGTGAACTTCTGCTTCATAGTCTTGAACTCCCAGTTCGCAAAGCCCATGACCTTCCAGAACATATAGCACGCCGTTTCATGGTTCATCGTGTACCAGCCGTGGTTCGTCTTGATGTTCTTCACCTTTTCCTCCTGCTTCTGCGGTTCGGTACCGGGTTCAGGAATCCAGATCTCAGGCACACCAATCTCCTCGAACTTGCCCGTTTCCTTGTCCATGTAGTTCTTCGAGATGACCTTGAACCTCAACGGACTATCAACGGGACGTGTGCGGCTTCGCAACTGTGTGAACGAGAAGACGCGACCATCGTCGAGCGAGGCATCCCACACCTCACCTGCCTTGTTCGACAACTCCGTGCCCAGGTGTCCACGCATGCTTGTATCGTCCTTCGGCTTGTTCTGGTGGAGGATGCAGCATACGCAACAGGCTGGACGTTCTGTGAGTCCCTTCTTCTTGGCTTGCTCGGCACTTACACCCGATGACAGACGCATGCACTCGAGCACGAGCTCGGAGCTCTCAACGATATCGTTGAAGTCGGGAATGAAGTCACGGATACCGTCGATGATGGCGATGTCGGGACAGTACTTGTCGAAGAGCAAGCGCATGACTTCGGTCATCTCCTGACGGTCGGGATATTCACGCAGGGCGAAGTAGATGAAGCGTGCATCAGAAGGCTCGAAACCGCACATCATCTCGATGCCACGACAGACGGCTCGGGAAGTCTGGCAGGCCTGCTCCGTATCGATCCAGAGCACGCTGACGTTCTTCTCGAGAGCCTTTACACCCATGTACTCGCCCTTCATCAGGGCGCTGACGATGATGCGGCAGTCGGTGGTCTTGCCGCACTTCTCCTTGCCCGAAATAGCCACGAGGTCACCACGGGGAAAACAGTTGACACCGTTGATGTTGAGCAGATGCTTCATTTCGGGCAACTGGGTGCCGGCACGTATGCGCATGTGCTCCAGCTTGGCCTTTATCTTGTCCCACATGGGATTGTGGATGGTCAAGTTTCCAGCCTTGAACATTTCCTGGTTATTCTTCACTAAGTCGATGTTGTTCATGAATTTTCCTCCCAATCAATTAAACGTTGGCGAGCATCGATCTTGCCATCTCCCGTCTTGCCCTTCTTCGGCAGACGGAAGGACTGCAGCACACCATCCTGGATATCGGTGACAAAGACCGAGGAGCCGATGACCAGATGCGTCAGTCGATCAACCGCCTGACGTACATGCCCGAACAGGTGACGGGCCAAAGGCCTGAACTTGTCCCGATGGAAAGCTCCATCGACGGTGTTTTGGAACGCCAGGACCGAATCAGCCAACGAGACCAGTGCAAACAATCGGATCAGATCACCCGAAACAAATCCCTTGTCGATGTTGTTCGCATCGTAGTAAGCCTCAAGTCGCTTTTGGCGCAACTTGAGGTAAAGCATCGTCTTCGAAGGCGAATGAACACATTGTTTCATGTCTTTCTCATGTGTCAATTCGTCGGAGTGAAGTTGATCAACTTAATCTCGGCATAGAGGCGTGACTCGCCATCATCTTTCTTCGACTCGCGAACTTCGCAGAGGAACTGAAGGTCGCCCTCCATGCCCACAGAGAAGGGGGACTCGCGTGTGTCGCTGAACACGGTAACGGGTATGGAATCCTTCTTGTAGTCACGACTCTCGAACAATACCTGTCGGCGATAGCCAACCACATCCTGTCCATCAGGAGTCTTCAAAGGGGTGTTGTTCTCTTTCTTCTGGTAAGCAACTGGTTCACCTACCGATGTCACTTTCACTTTTTGTACTAACATAGGTTTTACAATTTAAAATTAATAATTAACAAATAACAATTATGGTTTGTAATAATTGAGCTTCTTCAGGACATCCAGCATGTCATTCATCATCTGACTATACACCGAGTTGTATTTCTGCAGGAAGTTCTCGTCGCGTTCGTCCAGTCGCTGAATAGGCAGACGATGCTTGTGGTAGCCGCCTTGGTAACCGTCCTGGTCATCCCAGTACTGAACAAGCATCAGACTAAGCAGACTATTTTGTTTATCATTCTTGATAAACTTGTTCTTAAAGGCACCGACCATGCCAATCCGTGGAGGCACCATGCACTTGTACTTGTCGAACAGATCAAGGACCAGGTCGAAACCATCCTTGTTGTCATCCCGAAGCGAGATAAGATGTTTGACTATCTTTTCGAACCTCTTAGGCTCCAAAGTCAAGTACAGGTCAGCCATCGCCTTGTTCTTTTCTTCCAATGTAGATTTTCGTATCATAAATCATAATTTGGTTAGACATTTTGCTGTGACAAATTTAGGCACAAAAAAAATCCCCGACAAATTTCTTTGCCGGAGATTCTATTGAGTGCGGATTATTACGGATTATTGCGGATTATTACGGATTTTCACTTCGGAAATTGCTTCAAAAATTCATAATATTTCTCAATTAAAGCATCAATATCTTCACGATCATACTTTAGTTTTCTGTGCACCCATTCGTAATAACTTGTGCTTGAAATAGGGCCAAATTCACGCACATAGGCTTTGTATTGGAGTTTCTGCGTGAATACCTTAGCCTCTGAAACTGCTCTTAAAAAGATTAGCTTCTCCTTTGGATTCTTACTTGGAATCGGATCCATCATCTGATGAAGCCATTGCCTTAGGATGGGGACAGACTCTTTCTCTGCAACGCTATCCGTAAAAGATAATTCTTTTTTCTTTCGATGTACTTTAGGTTGACATGCAGTTTCCTTGTTTACAGGTACATTCTGCACTTCCACAACTTCCGTGTGGTCGGCATCCTTTGACTCTTCTGCTTCTTCTTGCTCATTACTATGATTGTCGGTCCCGAAGTTGTTGATGATTGTTCCTTTGTTGTAAATATTGAAAATTTGTCCAAAATTCTTCATTTCTTGTAAAATAGTTTGGTTGTTTTGTGAAGTAATATTCATCTGACCAATATATAGATTGTAGTTGAACATTGGTTGATGAATTGTCTCTATATGAATCTTATAGAAGAATATTCCTCTCAGCAGTTCCTTAATTTTATGGAACTTCTGAAAACGATCTTTGTGCGAATGTATATCAGGCGGAGAAATCGTAGCTTTTGGTGAATGTTTGATAGGAGAAGAAGAACTGCCCGGCTGGGCAGAGGGTGGTTCACTCGGGCAAGAATGCAAAAGATCCTTGCCCTCGAAATGATGGATTGGTTCATCATTGTCGAAGTTTTCTTTGTTCATACGAAGTTGTGTGTGAAAAGAATTATTAATGCAAAAACCTTAGGCAAGGGTACATCTTCCTTGCCATAGGTTCGGGTTCTCTATTCGTTGTAGTAGTAATCATACATGATTTTCACTCTCTTCTTCATCTCCTGACGAAGTTCTGCAGGAGCAAGCACCTTCACGCCTATGTTATAGGAGAACAAGCGCATCACGAGCTCATAGTTGATGAAGAGATGCAGACTGATGATCTTGCCACCATCCTCCTCACGTACAAACTTCTGAGTCTCGTGGATGGGATTGGTTTTAATGTAGGGATATTGGTCATTACTCACCCAAAAGAGTACCTCTTGTGGCACAGATCCATCGTAGATGGTAATACCATACATCGAGCGAAAATATTCTTCGATGTCAAAACCAGGATTCTCAACAAATACTTCTCCGCTCTTGATGAAGTTGATGATTCGTTCCAAGCCATAACAAGAAGGATGGTCGGGATGCTCTTTGCACCAACCTACAACATACCATCGAGAGTCAAATTCTTTAAGTCGGTAAGGATGAAGGATGCGAGTTGTCTCCTTCTCGCTATTGAATTTCTTATAGGTAAGCTCAATGGCAGATTTCGACTTGATGTATTCGAACAGCGGATTGAAATGCTTAAGGTTGTCGGCATAGTCGGGATTGTGAGAGAAGCACACAATGGGATCTTCGTCAGGTTCGCTGAATGTATAAGCCTGTAATCTTGCACTAATATCTTCAATCCATTCACAATGAGGCAAACCTACATAGTTTCTCAGGACCTTGATGGTTTCCCTTATTCTGACAAGGTCCTCAGCCTTAAGAATTGATTGGTAGATTGAGAAGCAGGGTTCAGCGTACTGGTAATATACGACCTTTCCCTTTCTAATCCTATTTACTTTGACGCCCCATCGATCTTCGATGCTATTGATATCCCTTAGGACGGTGTCTTTCGAATCGCCTTTGCTTTCATCATGTGCTTCAAGAAACTTGGAGAGTTCGTTCTCGATTTCCTTTCGGGACATAGGTACTTTGCTGCGGAGGCATCTGTCGATGATAACCTCTCTTAAAAATGAATTTCTGGAGTTTAGCATAGTAGTAAGTTTTTTTTTGTTGGATGGCGGCAAAAATAAGAGCCAACCGTCGCAAACTACGCGACGAATTGATTATTCATCGCCAAAAATTGCTTTTTTTCAACAAAAAGATTGTATTGCCTACTCCAATTTGCAAAATTAACCAATTAATCCGAATAGATGACAAAAAAGCAAGCCGACTGCATTGCGGCTTGCCTTTTCATTCCTATGCTAACAGATTTTGTTGCCTTTTTTATTGGGTATTGTTCTTTCTCGTATTCGATGACGATTTTTCACTATCAAACGGACATTTGACCTCTCCTCAATATATTATTATTGTTGTGGTTTCACTCCACAAAGATAATCATGATACCTGAAAAACGACCTTGACGATGCCACTAAAGGTGGTACATTTGTTTCCGCTACGGGTGGCATATTCGAAACTGCTATGCCTGGTACATTCGAAACCGTTTTGGGTGGCACAATTATACCGCTGCCATCAAATAAAGAAATCATTTTGCCATACTTTTCGCAGCAAGTCATCATTATTCCATTATTGATTTGAATCCCCGAGTTTGATTTCTAAAGGCAGAAAAAAGAATAGCAAGCCGATTGTTTGCAGCTTGCTATCAGTAAGTTGATAGATTCAGAAAAGTCGTGACACTTGGGGCGAGTTGCTTTCTTCTTGATAAATTTGTCAGGACAATTAACCGTTATTTCTTTCCGCGAGCTGGAGATTATATCATCTTCTGAATGAGCATCTGGGTATTCGCATAGAAAGGAATATCGGTCTTGCCAAGAATAGTTGCAGGAAGAGTAGCCATTTCTGCAAGATTATCCATAGGAACAAGCACATTCTTGGCACCGTTTTCGGATAGCATTGATACACGGTCGTTGAAATTCAGAGCGCGTTCAATAGCGCCACCAATGCTGATATTGCCGATGACACCAAGACCAGATTTCAGGTTACGTCCGAACACAGAAGACACAATGGCCGCGAATACAGCACCACCAATCCCCTTATGAACACCTACACCCAGCAGTACTGTCACTTGGACTGTTACGTCAAGGTGCAACAGCGAGTGCTTTTGTGAGAGAATAGCCCTTTCATTAGCTCGAATATAGTTGTATGTGTTCTTTATATCCTCCTTGGCTTCTATCGAGTTGCTACCGGTCACAGTAAGTTTGCCGTTGCCAGGCATGGTAATCACTTCTATCTTTACAAGCGACACCTTGTCACCGTCGCTCGTAGCTGTGTAACAGGTGCCAGGCTGAAGCGGAGCATCCTCTATCAGGTTTGTTCCACGTTCTTCTGGGACAGATACAAAATACTCTTCTTGTGTTTCCTTGTCTATATATGAGAAATTCGTGTCCCAGAACTCCATGCCGCCAATACGTTTCAATTGTTCTTTCACGCGCCGACGCATTTCTATTGCCCAGACAAGATACTTTCGTACATCTTCTTTGGTGAAGTTCCCATCTGGGTGCATCAACTTGATCAGCCCAGAAACCGTCTTGCGAACAGGTTTCGTGTCACGCTGCTTCATCTGTGCGCCAAGGGTGAAATACTTGTCGATGACATCAGTATAAGTCATCTTCCTTTGGGAATGAAGGAACTCGCTGAAGAAGTCAGTACTGAACCCAAAATGATTGGTGAAGTTTGATGGGGCAAACTTCATCACCTCCCAACCAGGAAGGAAGAACCCGATACGATCCAAGAAAGCGGTATCATTACAGATTTTATCCGAGAACGGAGAGAACAGATGTGATGTCTGTAAGACAGTCTCGACTGGTTGATTGATATTGCCATTCAAAATAATGGAGGCATTGGCAGCTTTCTCTCCTGCCTTTCCAGCTCTGGAGAAACTGCCACTTTCCATGTAATCCTTCATCAAAGGAACAACTTCTTTATCCTTGAACAATTCATCCGTTGACTCGTCAAAGCAAATGGCATCCCATCTGCCGACTGCTCCAATTTGACCACTGGAGTTGTTGACAAAAAGGGACGCAGCAGTTCCCTGTCCACCGCTGACAAGCATGGAATAGGGTGAAAGCTCCTTGAAAACGAATGACTTTCCTGAAGAACGAGGTCCAAGTTCGGCCATGTTGAAGTTCGACTCTACCAACGGAATGAAGCGTGACAACAACAGCATTTTCATTCGGTCAGTCATTCCTTCTGACTCAGGTTCATAGCCTCCGCTACGGAGGAGTACGTCTAGCCACTCTTCATTATTGAACAAACTGCGTGCTCTGGCAATCCTTTCCTCCTCGAAAGTGGAAAGCTGGATGGGGCGCACTTTACTGACCACAAAAGGAAATATCTTTTTCCCTATCATCTGGGTTGAGTCATAATCCATGTCAATGATTGCCCATATTCCACCAGTCATCATCTTTTCATGCTGACTGATTATCTCTTCTGAAATATTTGCATCACGAATGGCAAGATTTGACAATTCAGCCCAATACTTGTCTTTTGAGGGATCGAGGCGAACACTTATCTTATCAATGATTTTATAAGTACCTTGTTCTCGTATCTTTACCTGAACAAGTGTGGCTTCGTCTGGATTCACATAATGGTCACGCAGCACACGTTTCACATTCTCTATGCCTTCCTGGATCTTTTCCTCATCATCTGTGCTGCACGAATTAGCCAAAAGATATTCCAAAACAAAGACAGGAACATTTGCACCACCCTTCACGGAGCGAACCACATCCTTACGGACTACATACCCCTTGAACTGGTCTAACAATTTAGAATCAAGCTCAATCATATTTTTACTCGTTAATCGTTACAAAAGGCCATCAAGATCTCTCGATGCAGACTTTATGATGCTGCAACTGTCTATTTGGACTGAAGTCTCTTTATCTACAAGAACTACCTTATCTATACCATTTGTCATTTCAAACTCGGCATGGATAGTATCACCTGGCTTCATCGAGTAAATCTGATTGCCAGATACCATTTTGTTCCCTGCAAACAACAGCAATTTGACCTTCCGCTCATTGCAGAATAGATCTGACTCACAGCCTTCGGCAAGTAATTTCACCGTGAAATAGTTGCCTGTCACAGCCTTCAGCTCCTTCTTGTTTGAAATTATTACTCCAAGTGCCATGTCGTTGGTCTCAATGCTCAATTCATACGCTGGTATGATGCACTCTTGTGGAGTAAAGCCACCATGAGAATAGCCATACCTGCCAGTTGTCTTAAACGGTTTGTCGGTCTTGGCATAATACTGATAGTTGCTGTTGAAATAACGACCAGTCCTTTCTATCAGATTCGAAGTTTTCAGGGGCTCCTCTGTCAATACATAGCGTTCTTCGATTTTCTGGACGTTCCCTTCTGGACGTGGTTCTTTGTCTGCTTCGTCCAGGAGACCTGTAAGAACAAAGCCGTGGTCAGTGGTAAGTACTATCTTGTTATATCCAAGTCGGAATAGATGAGCTATCTTTTCCCTGAGTTTCGGCTCGTAGTTTGTAATGTCTTCCAGTGCGCCCAACTGCTTTTTCTCACCCACTTCATCAATATCCCCATAGTTGAGTACAAGACGATGGGCAGTAACACCATCATTCAGCATATTGAGAGGCATGATGACCACATCATCATAGGCCGACTTCAAGGTGTTATATCTGGATTGAGCATTCGTTGTAGGCTCACTGCATCCATATAAGGCACTCATGCCGTTTTCTGTAACAGAAGGTAGAACCGCCAGCGCCGTTTTCTTGTCTATCTTTACATTCTTGTCTATGATGCCTTCCACAACAGCTTCTGCTATTTCAAGGCGTAGCCCATCACAGACAATTACAGCAGTACGTATGCCGCCAGAAAGAGCATTCGCCACAATGTCTTTCTGTGTTGCAACATAGTTGTCGTTTAAACTGAACCAGTAGGTCAGCAGTTCATTATTCAAGATGGTATAATGTTCCTGCAGAGGGCGAAGGGTGGCTGGGTCGCTCAACCAAGCTGTATAAATACGGCGCATGGCAGTATCAAGAGCAGCAAAATGCTGCCTGTAATAGGTGCTCATATCTTGATAGGTGGCGACATGCCCTAAACCTTCTACCTTAAACGTGCAAAGAAGCAAAACACTCTGCAACCACAGTGGCTTGAACGTCTTTGCTTTTCTGTCTTGTGTGCGTTGCTTAATGAATTTGGTTAACACTTTCGTGTCCTGATGCAGCTTCATGGCATTGCTGAGCATCAGCATCAACTGGCGGTCAAGTGCTGCAAAAGGATGGTTGGGATGAGCCTTCAACGGATTGATGTCTGCAGGAAGTACGTAATTGTCAGCATACTTCCGCAGCGTATCAATCTTCTCCGTGCTATCAGCCCATTGGTAATAGACTTTTAGCAGAAGTCCATCTATTGTATTGTCTGCCAATGACTGCATGATGGTATTTACCACCTCCTGTGCCATCGCCACGGCAGGTTGTTCAGTTTGAGGTTTATCGATAAGCTGATATACTTCACTGCGAAACACATTCCACACTGTTTCATCCATCTTCAGCTGAGTAGTAGCTGGCGCATGAAGGAAATCAAGCAGCCAATCCTCCAACCGCAGTGGTTCAGTGATGCCATCTGCCACCGACTGCCACCAGTTCTTGTTCTTGCCTTCACTGAGTTTTGCGGCAAGCAACAGCTGGTCTTTGGTCAGATGAGTATTCTTGCCTGTGGCATCAAACAACTTCTGCTTGATATAGACCTCCATGTCGTCAAGCACCAACAATCCTCCTGTTTGTACGTATTCTTGCAGAAAAGTCAGCTGTACTGCCTTTTTCCTGGCATAGAAGAGCACATGACTGTCTGCATACTCCGATTCAGCAAGATATTTTGCCTCAATCTCGCTGTACTCATTGCTGATGGGGATCTGCTTGATGTCTTCTGGAAGATATTTCAGCAGGAAACCGCCCTCACCATTGGCATCTGTCACCACCACGTAACGGTGTTCTGCCAGGATGCGCTCTATGTCTTCTTTAAACCAAATTCCTATCATACTTTTATCTCTTTAATCGAATATCATGGCTGGGATCAGCATCTCCTGTCTTATCTCCATGCCAGTTGATTTCTCTCAGATGCTTTCCCCGATGGTTTAGTAACTCAAAATGAAAATCTTCCTTTTCAAAATCAATGCTTAGATAGCAATTGTCTTCTTTGAAATGGATGGAACGAAAAATCAGCCTCTGATGACTTTCATCTTGATTAAGTTTCGTTTTATTTTCATCAACGATCCAGCCATTCATTTCAGCTAAAATCTTACCATGCTGACGGAGATAAGAGATCTTTTCTCCTGTTGTCCCTGATTTTCTATCTGCAGCATGTCCGATTTTCTTGCAATACGCTTCCATCATTTCATGGTTCCACATAGGTTCTTCAGTCGCTTTATGTTGTCTACTTTCACTACATGGCACCAAATAATCTATGCTAACATTACTTTGGTCATATAGGTTGTGAACCGTACATGTTTGCTCACTCTTCCCATTTGCCTTTATTGTGCCAGAAATTGTTGCATTTTCATTATTCCCATCGAATGTAAAACTGACGACGCTTGCACCCTGTTCATAAGCTTTTCCTATGCATGAAGATTCTTCGTTTGCTCCATTTGTTACTTTTGTCGTGGAGACATCGTAATCAGCTTTTTGTATACGAGAATCCATTATAGCCAACAAAAGTTGTCTCTGGTCCGAAGACAATACTGAATTTTCTGGGATATAACAATTGGAAAGGGCGTAACCACATAGTTCCCTCTTTTTGAAATCATGAGGAACACCAATTTTGGCAATACCATAAGTATCGGAAAGATGCGTCATCAATCCATACCATCTTTCCACTTTCGACCATTGGGAAGTAAGGGTTCCATTACCCTTCATTGACCAATCATTCAAATACAAGAACGCCATGATTATTCCTCCTTCGTTAATGTCCTCAATGATTCCTCCCATTCGTCAAAGAAACCTACAGGCCAATCTTCCATTGAACCATCCTCATGGATTTGCATATGTTTAGTATGGTGAAGTAATGGGTTCTCTTTGTCAGCATATACGAAATGGACTTCTACATTATTCTCATCTATCTGCTGGTTCTTAACCGCGATTCTTACTCCATTAAGCAAATGATCGCTGTGTGTCTCAATGATAATCTGAATACCATTCTCTGCAGCTATAGATAGTAATTCCCCCATTCTTGCCTGAGCCTTTGGATGTAAATGGGCTTCTGGATTTTCGATTACAACAAGAGAATTCTTTGGAGCAGTCATCAGAGCAACTACAATTGGGAAAACAGAACTGTTACCGAAAGGCATATTAAATGGAGAGACTTCTGTGCTGAAACCCTTAACATTTACAGAATATGTCATCTTTACATGCTCTTTGTCTTGTTCTGACACATTAATAATCTGGATAAAGTCCATGATATAGCTCATCCACGCGGAAACATTGGAAGTTACTCTCATATCTCCTGATTTGTCAAATGCAGGTATTTGTACCTTTTCATCTACCGTTAAAGCTCGATATAGTCGTGAAGCTGCCATCTTTCCATACTTGTCACCAATTCTTCCATCTGCAGCATCTGATGAAATGTTGCTCTGATATACATCCCCAGGGCTAACTCGATCTGGAGCCAAGTAAACCAAATCTTTTGAGAAAAGAGCACAATTACTTTCGAACTCAGACAAGTTGTCAGATACTTTCGTTTTACATGTATCTTCATCCTTAACGGCATCTACTATTGTCACATCAAGTGCTTCATCAATAGTGTCGTCTTCTATAGAAATGGTTACATCTGTATCCTCACTCTCAAAATATCTTATTACATTAGCCCCTTTTAAATTTACAAGGCTACCCCGCAATTGTACTTTTTCACTCAACAATGTACGCTTGTCCAAATCACTCTGTCTTAGTAGCATCAATGCTTGGATTAGCGTTGATTTACCTGCGCCATTGGCACCTGCCACTATTGTCAGGTTCCCTAATGTAAAGCTTTGCTCCTCAAAGCATTTGAAGTTCTTTAATGTGAGATACGATAACATATATTATTTGTTTAATTTGTTTGACATATAATTAATTTGCTCTGATAGTATGTTGTATGAAGAAAAACGCAAATTGGAAGGTCTATTTCCCCAAATTCTTTCTGATTTCTTGATAAGTGCATCAAGTGAATCACTATTGTCAACATTTACAACACCAGTCATAATCAATAGGATTATGACTGTCTTGAGCGACTGACTTTTCCATGAGAAGACCTTTTTACAAGCCTCATATTGCAAGAACGATAGTTTTTCTATCATTGCATGATCATTAATCCCTACAGAACGATAGTCTTCCAGCTGAGGTATAAGTATGGAATCAATTTTCGTGCTACCGGAGATTGAGACTTTAGATGTATAATAATCTACGTCATTTCTAATTTTCCATAACAACGGGAGGCGTACTATTTGTCTCCGATTCTGTTTTACGCTAGGATATGACAGAATGATATTATCTACAATCCTTTCAAGATTGCTATACCCTTCGGGAAAAATAAACTTGGCAACTGCCCATAAATCGCTACTTCCCTCTGTTGCACTTCCCATCTCATAGATACGATACCTATCGCTCCGCGTAACACCTGGGTTAAGAACGGTAACGAAAAATTCCGTATTAAGGAGCCTCCTTTTCAGCATTAAAGGAAGTTCTTCAAATCGTTTATATTTCTTAAACTCCCCAAGTGCTTCTTCGTTCAAAGAAAGAGAGCCTGTAATATATTCGTAAATACATTTAAGTTGACGCTCCCCAGTTATTACATACCAGTTCTTCTCGCTGCCATCAAACGTCAGCTCGGGGACTTGAAAACCTGAAAGCAACTGATATATGAACAAGCTCTTTAGTCCAATATCCCATCTGGAGTTTGTTCCATAGGTATGGCCAACAAACCTCAATGAATCCTTGTCTATCATATCAAGGATTTGTTCACATATGAGTATCTGCTTTCTGAAAGTATATTTCTCGGTTACTATCATAATCACTCAAAATTTTACCAATCTGCATTCAAATATTTCTTCAGCTGTCCAGCATTAAGCACGTCGTAGCTGAGCATCTTGCGCATTTGAAGTGGTGCAATATTTTTGCCAACACCATCGTCGAGCTTCGGGTCATAGCCAGTAGCGAGGAGGTCATCCACTTTCTGGCAGAACTCCTGCAATTCTGTCAGTGTGGCACGAAGCTCCTGTGCTTCCATGCGCCCCTCGGTGTTGCTGGTGTCAAGGGAGTTGAGACGGTCACTGAGGGCTGCCTCACGGTTGGCTGCATAGATAGAGCGGACACGATAAAGGGCATCACGATTCCACTTGTAGATGCTGACGTATAGCTCAATGGCATGATGCTCGCCGCTGCTAAGATGCCAGATGAACGGTGTCTTGGGCAGATACATAAAGAGGTTCAGATGGTCGCTGAGTTGCTGGAAGAATCGCTCTTGCAAATACTTATCCAATCCGCAACCCAGCAACTGACATACCTGCGAGAACTGCGCCGCACTATAGCCGCGCTCCATCATTTCGCGTTCTATGCGTATGGCAAGGCGTTCTTCGCCGAGACGATCACCTAATGGTATGATACCGTCATCATCCTTAGCCAAAACGGTGCGGATGACATCGGTAATCAGTTCAAAGGCCAACACCTGTGTGCGTTGTGGAGGCAGTACATTGGCGTTTTTAAACTGCCACCATGCTTCCACGGGGGCCACATTACGCTTGATGCAGAATTCTTCCCACTCGTTATTATTCTGATAGAGGGTGTCGAAATCGGTAATCTTTGGCAGGTCATCACGCACCTCCAAGTTCTCTAAATGTTCCAGTACATCACTCATTGGCTTGAACTCGCTTTCTTCGGTCAACCACTGCTTATAGGCAACCTTTGCTTCATGACTCACAGGTAAGTCACCAACAGGGATTCCCTCTTTGTCCAACACCATCTGCTTGTCGTGCTCACTCAATTCATAGACATCAAAGACTGTCTTGTTGATGATGCTCTCGTTGAGGAGAATTTGAGTTAGAAGGGCGTTCTCGTCATTGAAAAACTTATTAAGGCTGTTTCGAACATTTGAAACTATCGAGATTGGCGTTTTTTCAAAAAGTCGTTCTATAAGACTGAATTTACTAGTAAATCTTCTAATGTTCACATTCTGACTCACTAACATTTCAAGAATTGCAATATCATCTTTTGAAAAATCAGCAAAAGGAACCCTGTGAACATCGTCCGAATTTGTTGCAACTGTTGAGTTGAGACTATCTAAAGTATAAATAGCTACTTTGCTATTTAATATAGCCAGAAATAATTCCTCGGTATATTGATTATCATCAAGAAATATGCTTCTTGTGGTTGAATCGTAGATGCAATTTTCTGGTTGTAGTCTAAAAGAGCAACCTTTAGAGGATAGTAATGAGCAGCCAATCCCCTTTTTGAAATATGTGTCTGGATTTCTCATGTTTAATGACGGATGATGCTTTATCTCATATCCATCATTTTCCCAATTAAGAACTAACCACAAGTTGCCATACCATTTTCTATATGGTCCGCCCTTAAGATATGTCACCCATTTTTTATGATCAATCGAATAGTCTTCAGAAATAGTATCTTTATCTACTTCCCACCAAAAACGGAAAAAACGTATGTTTTCTGTTCCTAGCCCTTTCTTTGCTTTAAGATAGTCTCCCAAGCTGCTCTTTCCAAATTTTTCTCTGAACTCATCCGAAATCCAGTAGATGAAAGGATAGGACTTGATGCCCTTCAACTTCGATTGAGGAAGGGTGTAAACACGGTCATTGGGCAGACCATTAAGATAGTCAGAATAAGCTTTAAACAAAACGTCTTTACGCTTCATCTCATAAAGATCATTCAATTTAATGAACGTTGATTCTTCCCTCCTATTGTCTTTGTCCAAGATGAACATGGCACTATCAACTCGAGCAAATGAAGAGAACATGCCAAGATACCCCCATTCAACAAAAAGGCTAATATGAGTTTCTGTCAGCATATATTTTCGCAAGTCCTCAAATGTCTTAATGTACATAAAAGTTGGAGGATTTACCATACCTACTTTGCCATCATCCCCAGCTAACTCACAGCATCGTTTGATGAAACAAGCATAAAGATTGGAGTTGAACTTCAGTGGCTTTCGATAGTTATCTTCAATAAACGTTTTCAATTCCGTACCGAAATCGCCGCTATCAGTATAAGGTGGATTCGCCACCACAACATCATATTTGTGGCTAATGATGTCGAGGAAAGAGATAGCGTCGTTAGCTTTTGCCAACGTGAACTGGTTGCTACCCTGACCGCCCCACTGATTCACGTTGTTCCTCAGTTGTGTAACAACATTGTTCTTGTATTCAAATAGACTCTCTATTTCAAACTCCTTGAAGATAGAATGGTTCACATCGTTTGGCATCATTTCGTTCAGGCGTTCTTCTACACGTACCAATGAGCCAAACTTATAGGCTGAACACAAATCGTTCCATATATGCTCAATGGCTTCAATCTGCTTTTGCGACCATGAACCAAGAATCTCAAACGTGCCTTGCAATTCTTCATATTGGGGCAGGAAGAAATGCGTGCTCACTACATTGGTATATGCCGGCCAATGGCTGCGATGACCGCCCAACTCTCGTGCTTTGATAAAGAGTGCTATCTGAGAGATTTGTGCTGCACGCTCTTCCAAATCAACACCGAAGAGGTTGTTCTCCACAATCATCTTCGGAATGTCACGGCGACTGTAGTCACGCCCGTAGTTCTCCATCTGATCCACGTATAAATCATAGAAGAGCGAGAATGCATAAATCAGGAAGTTGCCCGAACCGCAAGCTGGGTCAAGCAATCGCATCTGGCGCAAATCCTTGGGATGTCGTACCTGGTGGGCTGGGATATTGGCTATCTGATATTTCTCTTTGATACGGCTATCGGGGAACATCTCCATATACGCCTTGCCAAGGGTGTTGTCAACAAGGAACTTTACTACCCATTGAGGTGTATAAACCTGACTCTGAAGCGACACCTTATTATATTCTGTCTTCTCGCCACTCTGTTTCAATGCTTCTTTCTCTACGGCATTGAAGTTCTCATAGAGCCAGCCAAGGATGTCATCACCTTTCCAAACATCTGCACCACAGTCTGTATCCTCCTCTACAGCATTGAACTGCTCGATAATCTCATTTAGTTCATCGGCTGTCGGCATCAATGCGTATGGATAGTCTTTACGGTAGAGAGGAATATGCTCACCAAGACTTTCAAACTGGTCGCTGAGGAAATGCTTCAGTCCCTCACGTTCCGCACTTCGCTCCGCTGGATGATTCTCGAGCCAGACGTTATGCTCGAACGAGCGACCGGCATTCTCCTTCCGTCGGGTGATAATCTCAGGAAACAATTCCTTCGACTCCATCACCTTGATAGTAGCAATACGATTGAAAAGCGTGAATACGCACTCATTGATAGCAGCCTGACGTGCCTTCTCATAGTTACCTAACTCGCTCAGGTGGCTGCTCATCAGTTCATCCAGTTTCTTACGCTTCTCTTGGTGTTCTGCCGGAATCTGCTCTACAGGCGTAGCAGCCTCCTTGCGAAGCCCCATACGTGAGAACCGGTTGTCGAATGCCTGTTGAATCAGGCGGCGTATGTCGAGAACGTGATTTATCAGTTTCATTATTCGTCGAATTTAAGAATATCGTTTATATCAAATTGATTGACCATTGCCAACTGTTGCTTCAGCCATTGTTTGTACTGAGCTACACTGAGCCTACCTGTTGGCAGTTGGTTGCGCAACTTGCGCTCCTTAGGCTGTGGCTTGGGTGCGGGTTGAGGAGTGGGTGTGCCTGGAATGGGCTGCGGTTGGGGTTTGGGTGTTGGGTCAGATGTGCAAATCTCTGTTTCCATCACATCCACATCTACATTCTGTTGGGGTAGCATGTTGATGGCACCCACGATGTCGCGAAGCTGCAGGTGACATTTGGAACAACGGATCTCATAGCCTTTCAATTCGATGGTCGAATTGATGTATTTCCTGCAAACATCCTCCTTCTGCTTAAGCTTATCAAAGAGCCTTTTATTCCATTCAGAAGGGTATTGGCTGGCTTTTTGTTTGATAGTATCGATCCGGCCCTGCAAACTTCCATATTCAAGCGTCATTCGTTCAGCTTCCTGCGACATATACTGATAATACAAGTCTTTCACTTCTTGGAACTTGTCCTTCATCTTGGCATAGTTATGCACCGGGTCGCTGTCGAGCATCTGCTGGTAGGCCTCGTGAATTTGGTCGAAGAGTTGCATAGGCGTTCCGACGAACTCCAATTCACTTTTCACGTCGAGGAAGTATTCCTTTTGGCAATCAATCTCCTTCATATTGACTCCAATAAAACGGATATCTGCCTCAATCTTCTCCACTGCCTTGCAGAATTCTTCGTTCTCATTTTCGCCAAGGAAAGTGCGCGCAGTGTTGAAGTAATTATATTCCGTTACTTGACTTGCATATTGGCGAAGAACGTCCTTGGCCGCGAGGGAGCGACGGAAGATACGCTCGAGCTCGACATCTTCGCATATTTTGTTATTGACTTTCTCTATCTCCTTGACTGCGAGGCATTGGATGGCCGCCACCAACTCAAAGTCGTTCATGTTGTAGCTGAGATTGTTTCCAGTCAGTTCCTTATAGCGGCAGTCCTTCAAGGTGTCAACAATATCACGCTTCTCATTATAGGTCAGGCTCTTGGTAATGGCCTTGAATGAGGCACGTTGGAAGTTGCGGCTGTTTGCAAACGGTTCCTTCGCTCCTTCCTGTTGCCAGGAATGGTATTCCTGATTGTTATACTTGATAATCACCTTGCTTGCACGGAATAGTGCAGCCAGAGTGGAGAATACAGTACCGAAGCTATAGCCAGTAGGAGCGGCAGCAAGGTCACGCTCCAAGTCGGCACCATTCTTATAGGATGCCATCTGGGCCATCATTTCTGTAATGACAGGCAACTGGTCGCCAATGAACTGTCCTGTGGTATCGAAGAATAGGAAGTCTGGTTGCTGACCAATTACATTTTGGAGTTGGTTCTGATTGACTTTCAGTAGTTGAAGAGCCACGCTGTCTTTCAGTGAACCACCAAGACGCTTGGTGTAGATGTTGCCATACATCTTCAGTTCTGCCTCCTTGATGACGGTAGCAGCATTCTGAGCGGTCATGATGCTGGCATTATAGAGATAGACAAGCATACCATTGGCATACGACTTCACGATGATCTGCTCCAGTTGAGCCGTTTTGCTCTCCAAGGAACTGGCTATTTCCTCCACAACTTTCTTCTCCTCAGAAGTGAGGTTGGGCACCTCTTTTAAATAACTGATACGGAGGATATCTTCTGCTATCTTCTGTATCTCTGCCGCGTGATCGGAAGATGGCACAATGCTGATGATGCCCTTTTGCGTCTGCGTTTCCTCCTTGACATGCTCGACATACTCATTGAAAGAGGGTTTGACACTGAGTATATCGTGGAAGATAACCTTCATGCCTTGGTCGCCGCCAGTAGAGAATATTTCCCCACTGTCTGACTGAACAGCAAAACCCACATTTACTGAGTCAACCATCTGGTTTTGCGCACCACGGACGAGCGACATCTGCTTCACTTGCTTGGTAATCTCGCCCTTGATGCGATAGTTGGCAATGTCGAAGTTGCTCATCATTTCAAAGATGCGTTGTTGGGTCTCACTGGTGATACGATACTCATCGCCAGAAAGGATAAGAATCTCATCATCGGCCAGTTTCCTGCAAGCCTTCTTGACTTCTTCAAGCACAGAGAAATAATCGTCAGGGCGATTGACGTATGAACGGCTTATATTTTCGACAGTAGTCTTGGCACCAGATTTAGTCAGGAAATGAATGGTCTGTAGCATGTCATGTCCCTTGATGAATTGTAGATTCAACTCCCTCAGATGTTCGTCGGCCTGACGAAATCGGATGCGGAGCGACTCTTCGACGTGCTCTTCTGCCTGTCGGCACAATTGCGAAGCATTGACGTGAGTGTGGATATCTTTATCGGAAAGAGCCTCTTTCTTCAACACGTCGAATGCTGAAATCAACATGCCACGAGTGCCCACCTGTGTCTTAACCGCCTTCAGAGAACCGAACAAGAAGTACCGAAGCATATCGAACTGATGCTCATAGAACGGGAAGTAGTCGGCGTATGTCTGTGCGTCCGTAGTCTTATTGAGGCCTATACCGACGATGTTGGTAATGTCAGAAATCTTCCCGCTATTCTTCTTATAGTAGTCCTGCAAAAGATCGTTACCGTCAGCAGTCTTGGCGAGGAGTCGCTTCCGGATAATCATATCCACTTCCTCGGCTGCAATAGGGATGCGTTTTTTGAAACGATCGATAATCTTTGTCAGCAGACTACGATTGACATTGGTGCCGTTGATAACATCATCCAACTGGAGCTGGGCAATGGCAATAGTCCAAACTTTGCGACCAAGTGCAGACATAGCTTCTGCCATCCCTTCAAGGTCAAGGATATTGATTTTTCCTTGCGCTATCGCCTCGCTCACCTCATCAATCATGAATACGATGCGAATATCAGTATTTTTTTCAAGATAACGTGTCAAGTCTTCTTGCAGTTTAACGGCATCATAATCATGAATACGTAGTTTGGCTGCTTCACGCATTTCATCGTATGCACTCTCTGAGCAGAAACCGTCGAGCATGGTGTCCTCCAAAGTGTCATATACTTCATCCATCATCTTGCGGCGGTTCAACCATGATTCTCCAAACTTCTGCTGGACTTTATCACAGAAAGCCTGATAACGACCACTCATCAGCAAATTAAACTCTATGATGCCCACCCAGTCATCGTTCAGCCCTAATGATTTAAGGAATGCTCCCATCATCATATAGCTGATGCCATGATTACCAGTAGTCTTAGCTGCATCGAATAGCACGATATGATTGTTGGTACGCCCCAGTTCGTTGATACTGTTCTGGAGCAGACTGGCATTAGGTAATCCTATAAGCTTGCTTTGGAAACGGTCGCGGACAGAAGTGCCTTGAAGAGTCGGATTCTTCAGCAAGAAACCGATCATCTTGGAAAAGTATGACTTTCCAGAACCATAGAAGCCGCTCAGCCACAATCCTGGTTGGGCTGTATTTGAAGTGAAGAAATCACAGAAGTCTGCCAGATGCTTAGCCAGACTCGCTGTCAGGATGAATCCGTCAAGTTCATCCATGATGCTACGCTCGTCCTGCTGGTTGAGGTCAATCACACTCTTGATGTCATCTTCTAGACGGATTGATAGTATGTCTTTTATCTTTGTCATAATCGAGAATATTACATGATTACACAATCACCACACAGCGATACTTGGAGGCTGGCTGCTGGTCGAGGAAATATATTGTCTCATTCCTTATCACTGCAGGATAGAAGAACACAAGCGGCTTCTGGAACTTCATCACATTGGGGTCTTCCATGATATTCTGGTTGGAGAACCCCATCTTGTAGATGACACCCGTATGTATCAATATTGGAGAGACACCTTTTGCGGCGGAATCTACTATCCGCTTCATCAGGAAGCTATAAAATGTTCCTTCTGTATAGTTCTGGCTGACAAAAACCTCTGTTCCCATATTCTTGAATTGCCGACGGAACTTGTCAAGCCCCTTTGAATTGACAAACTCCACAAATAGTTGTCGGAGGTCGATGAACTCATATCCCTCAGTGAACCTACGCTTTGCCTCCTCGATATACTTCTCTTCGTCGGCAGGAGGATAGACAAACAGGATGCTCCTGCCTCCGTTTGCTTCTGTAGAAAGGTGGACAAGGTCACGGCCAAGCGCAGCAGTCAGGTCACTGAACAATCGGTTATGCTCTTGTATGTAAGTAGATGCCATATTATTTCAAGTCTATAGTTATTTCGTTTCCTAATTGAGAAACATCCCAATAAGGAATGTTTTCTATTCGCTTCAATCGGTTGATGATGTTCAGTTCTTCACTGAACGAGAAGATGATGAAAGGATTGTGCAGGGTTTTGTCACCTGATACAGTCTGGATAAAGCGAATGAAGTAAACAAAGAGGTTGTTTGTAATGACAGGGTGAACAATACTCTTCTTGATAGCACCATCTGCAAGACCAAGTTTCTTCATGATGGTGAGATACTTGCTCCCGGAAATCTTAATGGTATCTTCGCTCCAATCCAGTTCTCCTTCCTCCGTTTCCTTTATAAAACGTAGGAAATTGGTGATTTCCTCTGCCATGATGGTAACACGTCCTGAATAGACAGCCTTCATGAATACCTCTGCCGTTATACGGGAGAAAAGAAGATTTGAATAGGTCAGTTGCCAAAACAAGATGACCAACCTCTCTTGTGCCGAAAATGTTTTGTCTGCAATGGCATTAAAGAACAGCTTCTTATGAGTGTCATTCTTAAATTTGAGAATACAGGATTCTATGGCAGAGACAAACCGTTGCAAGGATTTTTCTGTCCTAAACTCAAAGGCTCCTGTACTGCCTCCAGTGATGCCGTATGTATCACTGATATAGTCAAGCATCACGTTGTAGTCGGGTACACTACCCATGATGTTGACTCCAGAGTCATATTTGCCGTTATTCTTCTTCGCCATGAATACGCTTAATTCTTACAAGTTCTGTATAATCCACTTTTAAGGCTTCGGCAATCTTGCTTAACATGTCCAAAGATGGCTGGGAGGAATTGGTACACCACTTGCTAACTGTGGCGGCATTGACACCAAGTTGCTCTGCAAGCCATTTGTTGGTACGCTTCTTCTCTGCCAACATCACCTTAATCCGATTTAAATCTTTGTTATCTTCCATCGCATATGGGTTTTTAATGGTACGAAAATACATAAAATAATCCATATACACATCAATAATTTGGAAATTTAATAATTTATAACGTCAATAATTGAAATATTTTCAATTTTTTAAGCCTTGTTGAAGGGCAAACTTTACAAATTGCACTCTTAAATGCATTCATTTCTTTCCCTGTCTTCAAAATAATATCATACTATATTTTCTAGACAAATACTTGATTAATTACTCAAGTTTTGCATTTGCTCAACTTGATGGATAATAAGGGATATTAAGGGATGTTAAGGGACGTCACTTTCATCTATTGAGAATGAGTCCCAAGAAACATTCTGATCCAATGACATATACTTCGGTGTTAGAAATACCAAGGTAAGAGTTCAAAACGTCTTCATACTCTTTGACCAATTGAATCTCATCGATCAAGATATAATACTTGCCAGTATCTTTCATCAAACCTACTATATGCCGAAATAGTGCATCTTGGTCGCGAAGTTTCTTTACTTAATTTTTCTGTGTCATGACACAAATTTTAGCTGCAAATATAGATATTTTCTTCATTATATAAAATCTTTGCTTGGAAATATCGCTTTTTTCAATTTAATTTGGAAATGTGATCATAGCTTTCAAAGAGTACCGCTTTCGAGTCGCACTGAGTACCATGAAAAACACTGCGGAGTTTTGCCTAGCGGCAGGAGGCGCAAAGCCTCCTAAGAGCGTTCTAGCCAGCTTTTTTTTACAAAGAGTCGGTATCGTTTTAATGTGCTACAGATATCATTTGCGTGATATTATCACTTCAAGAATATATTAATCAGAACTCAAAAGGAATTTCACTAATTGTTCCAAATAATATTGATTATAATCGGAGGGTAAAATCGAGAGTTTTGCCTCAAAAACGGTCAAAACAACCCTTTTTTAAATAATATCCACCAAAATTTTGTATTTTTCAGTTTTATATTGTATATTTGCCACGTGTTAATGATTATTATATTCTATTTACCAATAGTGTCTTAAAGATAATGGCATCACTAGCAGATAAGATTATAGAATATTTGGCAAAACATCCTAATTCGAAAGCGAAGGAGATTGCTGAAGCTCTTCGATTCACTCGAAGAAGCATTAATCAAGCATTATATTATGAATTGGAACCATCTGGTGCTGTTCTCAAGAATTTGAATGATGAATGGGATTTATCTGATGCTGTCAAAAAAAATCGGGCGGAGATAAGTGCAAAACAAGGAGTTATTGAAATCAATGAGGATTCTGCTAAAGCTCTAAAGTGGATTAATTCTGGAAAGAATGTTTTTATTACTGGTAAAGCAGGTACTGGAAAAACAACTTTACTCAGAAAAATCAGAAATGACTATCAAGGCAAGAAAGTTATGATTACACTTGCCCCAACGGGTGTCGCCGCAGAAAATGCTGGTGGCATTACAATGCATTCTTTTTTGAGGTTGCCATTAACCCCATATGCTCCAAATTATAAGAAGAATGACCTTTATTCATTAGATGATGGCAGCATTGATGTCGTCAAAAATTTAGACATTATTATTATTGATGAGATTAGCATGGTTAGGTGTGATATGCTAGATGCCACCGATAATATTTTACGTCATTACAGAGACAGTGATAAGCCTTTTGGCGGTATACAACTGATAATGTTTGGTGATCTTTATCAGCTTATGCCTGTCGTGGAGGCGAAAGACTGGAACAAAATAAAAGAATTTTACGAAACGCCCTATTTTTTTAGCAGTTCTGTTCTCTCTAAAATGGAATATTATATCTGCGAACTCAATAAAGTTTATAGACAGAAAAACACAGACTTTATTCGTACTTTGAATAATATTCGAGTAGGCAAAATCACATTGTCGGATATAAATTTAATCAATTCAAGATATGTCCCTGATAATACTTCTAATAGGAATGCGATTACACTTATGACCCGTAATCGGAAGACTAAGATATTTAATAACACTAAACTAGAGAAAATTCCAGGAAACTCTCAGCATTATGAGGCACAAGCTGTAAACTGGCATGAAAAGCTACCAACAGATTGGCACTTGTATCTTAAGCCTGGTGCACGAGTAATGTTTGTTAGGAATGATAATTTATTCAATAAATATGTTAATGGCACAATGGGATGGGTAGTGGAAACTAGTCCTGATGCTGTATATGTCCGTGAAGATAAGAGGAATGAAGTTATTAGAGTTGAGAAGCAACGATGGGATGAGTATAGTTTCTACCTTGATAAAAAAACGAAAACAATATTGACTGAAGTCATAGGATCATTTAGTCAAATTCCATTGAAACTAGCTTGGGCTGTTACTATACATAAGAGTCAAGGTCTTACTTTTGATGAAGTCGATATAGATGCGGCAGATTCGTTTACATTTGGGCAAATCTATGTCGCTCTAAGTCGTTGTCGAACATTGACTGGAATTAGATTGCTTGAAAAGATACCTTCTCACAAAGTGATTGCAGATGACAAAGTCTTATTATATTTATCGTGTATAGATCAGACTGGTAGAGTCAAACAATTACCTACTTTTAGGCTTAATAAACATGATGTTGACCACGAAAAGGGTGATTTGTTGTGTTTTGATATAAGTACTAAATCATATGATGCTATTAAGAAGGGACGTAAAGACCGTCTAGTACGAAACATATCTAATAATAACATCGCATGCCAAGTCTTTGAAAACATTGGTGGAAAATTATTGCCCAATAATATATTTGCACATCTTCAGAAAGAATGGAGATATGACGAGATTAATGATGGTAATTGCCCATTTCAAATAAGAAAGAGCAGAATGATGAAATTGTACTGCAATTATTACAATGAATACATAATATGTACAATAGATGACAGCATTCTCATTCAAACAAATTCAAGTAAAAAACAATGGCAAGTATCAATCCCTATAGGAACGATTTTATCAATTCACAAATAATGAATAATTGGTAACGAAAAATTATTTATTAGGGATTGTCCATAGTTGGGTGCAAATATATTTTTTTATTTTAAAATGGACAAATTAAGGAAGTAAAAAGTTCAGAAATAGATGAAAAAAGCAAGCCGACACTTCACAGGGGGGCTTGCTTGCCAATAATTTATTATAAATATACGCCGCAAAGATAACCCATTCTTCGCAATCCTCCAAAATTTTCGCTGATAATCTTCAAAAAAGAAACAAAAGACTTGGAGGACCGAAGAAAACTCATTATCTTTGTAGCGCATTTTTGTAGATTTTTTAGTGGAGTGTAAGAAATAACATGAGTATGAACCTTAAACAAGCGGCAACCAAACTGAATATTAGCGAACAGGTCCTCAAAGAACTGATGAGTGACTGCCAACTAAATCCTGATGCAGATGGCACCGACGGGCAATTCCAGATGCTCGTCGAGGGCTTGCTCACGATGATAGGCAAGCAATCGCTTGTAAGGAATGAAGTCGGACGGTGGAATGACGAGAAGCTGGTCACTGTGGAGAAGTTGATGATGCTCAATCTGCTCCACAATGAAAAGGACAGGAACACTACTCTTCTCTCCCTTTGTGACTTGCTTGTGCTCTCCCGAAAGACAACTTCCCACAAGGATCTCACAGGGCTTTTGAACATTGTGAGGAACTGCATTGCGGGAAATGCGGTCAAAAATCTCGGCTTCTCGAGAATCAACCTTGAGAACGTGATGTTCTCCCATCTGTATTGCTTGGCACTAATCCAAAATGTGACATTCGTGGAGCAACCACAGGATGGTCCTGCACTCCTCTATGAGGGAAAGGGCATGGTGACCATGGAGCAGGGAAACATCGTCTTTTCGCCCGTCAACTACAAGAAAAGCCGCAAGCTTGAAAATGCGTTCTCGTTGCTTGACTTTATCCAGGTGAAGAACGCCAACAACGACAGACCCGATGGCACGAAGTTCGAGAGCATCGAGGAGTTCCTGAAAAACACACGCCAGCTGCAGAGAAGCATGACGCAATCGTATCATTTCGGTGCCTTGAAGAAAACCTATAATGATGGGGATTGGCTTTGTGTGAAGGTGATCCAAGCCGGTTTGCGTGGTATTACGGCAGTTTCGGTGGATACTGCCTATGAACAGATATCGGGGACAGTTGACACGAACAGCTTGAACTTCTATTACCGCGAGAACATCAGAATGGCCATCATC
>JAEEGF010659099.1_pt1 | contig 27485 bp, 20 predicted proteins | sample 9134171 | NCBI WGS metagenome assembly JAEEGF01 (sample SAMN16246542, study PRJNA631951) | gut metagenome | biome: gut microbiome; feature: rumen; material: AP-attached | host: Bos | place: Iran: Karaj | collected 2018-10 | reverse complement strand
CCAATCCATGGGGTTACGACCAGTGTACGACGCGTTGTCGTTAGCCGTGATAATGGTGTAGCCTGTTAGCGACACCGGCGAGGAAGCCTCAATTGTCACGAAGTTCGGCATGTCGCGCGTACCGTACTTAGTACTTGTCTCTCCATCGCTTGCACACTCGAAGCCTTCGCCTCCAGATTTCGTGCCGTCGATGGCTGTGTACGTGACACCTGTTTCAGGATCGACGTACTGAGCACTTGCATTCAAACAGGGGAACAGCAACAGCGCTCCCAGCAGGAATGCACTTAATCTTGATTTTCTCATGATGTAAGTTTTTGAAGTTAAACAATTTGTAAAATATCTATTCACGTTTTTCATGTTTTTTTAGTGTCTTTCACCATGCAAAGATAACGTCTCACATAGAAAGTTCCAAATTATTTCCCTATTTTTTTACGGTACGTCTGATTTGACGCGGGAAATAATAGCTGCAGGTCAATAGCATCGGCCATCACATGATAACCCTCGGCATTGGGGTGGAGCCAGTCTTCCTCATAGAGGAAGCGTTCATTGAGGCGAATGGTGTCGAAGGAGCTTCGCACGGCCTTGTCGAAGTCGATGAACCCATCCAGCAGGGGCGATGTGCGCACCCAGTCGTTGAGTCGCTGGCGACCTTGCTCGCGGTCGTCGGTGTAATAGTAGTGCCCCTTGAAGGGGGTGACGGTAGCTCCATAGACACGGATGTCCTGCGCGTGTGCCTCGCTGATAATCTGCTCAAATACGTGGATGACATCGTCGGCCGTGCGGAGACCGTCGTCGCACGTACCCAGGTCGTTGACGCCTTCGAAGAGGATGAGGTAGCGGACACCTTGCTGACCGAACAGGTCGCGTCGGAAGCGGGTCTGCGCCGTGGGTCCGAGGCCACCTTCACGGACGACACAATTACCGCCCAGACCGAAGTTGAGGACGGCCACACCGTCTGTCTGCGGGTCGGCCAGCAGACGGCGCGAGAAATTATCGGTCCAACGGTCCTGCTGGTTGGTGGTGCTGCCGCGTCCGTCGGTGATGCTGTTCCCCAGCACGGCAATAGCATAGGAGGGGGTGCTACGTTTTACATCGATGGCATTGATGACGTACCAGTGGTTGGTCGGTACGGCCTTTGCCCAGTCAGTCTCCATCGGGGGTAAGATATAAGAAGTCGTGCGTGAGCCGGGATGACCGGTGACGTCCGCAGGCGACAAGCGTCCGAAACGGATGGTAATGGCTACGTTCTGGCGCGGCATCACGGGGAAGCGGATAGGGTCGGAGGTGACCCGCTCGCCCGCCTTGATGAGGATGTTATCCTTGCCACCGAAGGTGATGCGACGGACGCTCTGCTCGTCCTGCCGGGGGCTGTCACCAGCACTGAGGGCCTCGGCCATCTCCACGCCGGCAATCTCCATGTCGGCCGTGCCGTATTCGTTCGATAGCCGCAGCTGCACGGCTTCGCCGCCGATGGAAACCTGGACAATCTGACGAAGTGTATTGCCCTCCAGCCCAGGGGCAGGGGGAAGATTATAGGGCTCAACCAGTTGCATGGCCGTCGCCCAAGTGGTAACCCACGTCTGGTTTTTCGAAGAGGGCGAAGTACAACCTGCCACGACCATCGCTACACACAATGCAGCCGAAAGCAGCCAATGAAGGGGATTTGAAGTAGTGTTTTCCATGTTGCAAAGGTACAAACTTCTTTTCTAATTACCAAAAATCATAACGAAAAAGCAAACCGCAATGCGAATTTGTCTTGCACGTAAAAACTATAGGAATATCTTTTTTTCGAAAAAAATAACTGAAAATTTGGAACTCTATTGGGATTCCTATAACTTTGTATCGTCAAAATTAAACCCAAATCCTTATGAAAACAAACAACAAGCGAATGAGTCTTATGCCACTGATGCTGACGGCATTATGCATCGTCCTAATGGCGGGCTCGTGTCAGTCGGGTCCCAAGGCGGGACAACCCGACCCGAATTTCTACGTCTTCCTCTGTTTCGGTCAGTCGAACATGGAGGGCAATGCGCCTGTGGAGGCGGTCGATACCACCGATGTGCCTGAGCGCCTGCGGCTGCTGCCGGCAGTAGATATGCCGCGCATGAACCGCACGAAGGGCGAATGGTGCACCGCAGTACCGCCGCTCGTAGGCCAATGGTATGGCCTCAGCCCTGCCGACTATTTCGGCCGCTATCTGTTGGAGAACCTGCCGAAAAAGGTGCGCGTGGGCATCGTCAACGTGGCGGTGGGCGGCATCGACATCAAGGGCTTCAACCAGGACAGCATCGCCACCTACTACGCCACCGCCCCCGGCTGGATGAAGGGGAAAATCGATGACTTCGGCGGCGACCCCTACGCGCGGCTGATAGAGATGGCACGCTTGGCACAGAAAGATGGCGTTATCCGTGGCATCCTGCTCCATCAAGGTGAGACGAACACAGGCGACGAGCGTTGGCTAGGCTGGGTGAAGCTGGTCTATGAACGCATGCTGGCCGACCTTGACCTCCGCGCCGAGGACGTTCCCCTGTTGGCAGGCGAGGTAGTGAATGCCGACCAAGGCGGCGTCTGCGCAGCTATGAATCCCATCATTAACCGTCTGCCTGAGGTCATCCCTACGGCCCACGTCATCTCATCGGCGGGCTGCGAGTGCCGCGGAGACCACCTGCACTTCAGCGCTGCCGGCTACCGCGAGCTGGGCCGCCGCTACGGCGAGGCCATGCTACCGCTGCTGAAGAAATAACTCCTTCATTCCTCATCGTAAATGCCCGATTAGCATGAAATCCATCCTCATCCCCTCCCTTGCAGCACTACTGATTGTCTGCACCTCGTGCACGAAGACCCCTGCCACACAGGAAGTTCAGAACCCCCTGACCTACACCGACATCCCCGACAACGACGTTATCCGTGTGGGCAAGGACTACTACATGGTGAGCACAACCATGTATTTCTGCCCGGGCGCGCCTATCATGCACTCGCGCGACCTTGTCCACTGGCGCATCGCCAACTACATCTACGACTACCTGGCCGACGACGACACCTATAACCTCCGCAACGGCCGCAACGCCTACGGCAAAGGCCAGTGGGCCACTACCCTGCGCGAGCACGAAGGCACGTTCTACGCCCTCTTCATCGCCAACGACCAGCGCAAGACCTTCGTCTATACGACGCAGGACATCAAGAAAGGCCCCTGGAAACGGCACGCTGTCTATGACCGTCCCTTCCACGATGCCGGTCTGCTCTTCGACGACGACAAAGCCTACGTGGTCTGGGGCAACGGCGACCTGCGCATCACCGAGCTGGAGCCCGACCTCAGCGCCATCAAGGCTGGAGGCATCGACCAACCCCTCATCAACTCTCCCCGCGAGGGAATGGGCCTGCGGGCTGAAGGGGCTCACTTCTACCACATCGGCGACTACTACTATGTACTTGAAATCGACTGGCCTCGCGGTGGTCCACGTACCGAGACCTGCTGGCGCAGCAAGGAACTACTGGGCCCCTACGAGAGCAAATGCGTCCTGCAGGGCACCATTGGCGGACGTGGTGACGGCGTAGCCCAGGGAGCCATCGTCGATACGCCCAAGGGCGACTGGTATGCCATCATGTTCCAAGACCACGGAGCCGTCGGGCGCATCCCCACCCTGCAGCCCGTGAAATGGCTGGACGGCTGGCCCATCATGGGCGATGGCGGCAAACCGTACGACAGCTTCACCGCTGCCCTGCCCGAGGACAAAGCGGGCGACATGGTGTGGGACTCCGACGAATTCGACCTCACGCCTGCTAACAAATACGCTACGCCCCAACCGTTGCTGACCGACGGCAAGGCATTCCTCTCGCCCGTATGGCAATGGAACCACCTGCCTATCGAAGGAATGTGGTCGCTCACCGAGCGCGAGGGCTGGCTGCGCCTGCGTTCTACCACCGTCACCGACAACCTGATGGAGGCACAGGGCACACTCACCCAGCGTACTGCCGGGCCCCGCTGCATCTCAGAGGTACATCTTGACGTCACGGGCCTGCAGCCCGGCGACCGTGCCGGCCTTTGCGCCTTCCAGAGCAACTACGGCACCATCGGCGTGGAGGTTGACAACAGCGGCCAACGCTTTGTGACGGCCATCCTGCGCCATCCGGGCTTCCGCAATATGCCCGAGCGGCTCGATACGCTCACCCGCGTACCGATGCCCGGCAATGAGGTGTGGCTCCGTATTCGCTACGTCTTCACCCCGCAGGTGGATAATACGCCCAACGGCGACAACCCACAGGATGCCGACCACGCTTGGCTGGCTTACTCGTTCAACGGCACCGACTGGACGATGCCCATGACCAGCTTGGCCATGCGCTACACGCTTGATCTCTTCACGGGATATCGTTCTGCCCTCTATTGCTACTCCACAGCAGCCCTCGGCGGATATGCCGACTTCGACTACTTCCACCAGTGGAAGTATTGATTCTGCGTCTGCTTAACCCCCTGTAACCCTCTCGCCAAGTTGCTTGGCGAGAGCTTTTCTTGCCTCAATAAGGGTGCGGTACTCCTCCATCACCTCGCGGCTCAATGTGGGGCTGCCCGCAACGGCGGGGTCTTTCAGGCGCGAGAGAGTCTCCTTCAGCCTCTGCTCCACGATGGCCATCTTATAGTCGTTGATAAGGTGGGGCACGACCTCCTGCAGGGAAGTGTTGGCCGAGAATAGGCGACTCAGCTCGTAGCGCTCACCAATCAATTCGGTAGCCAATGTGCTGATGCGGCTATCGTTATGACGGAGGAAAAAGCGCGAGGCCACAAAGCCCGGCTCACGATGGTGTTGCAAAAGCTCATCTGCCATCTGCCGCAGCAAGGAGTCGGAAAACGCCAGTCCGTCGGCCTCCATATCGCCAAGAATGAACTCCGCCACGCTGATGGGCATCTCGTTCCCCTTTTCATCCTCGTCGTAGCAGATAATCTCCTCCCCATGCCGCACCAACTGCTGCATCAGCAGAAGTTCTTTTTGCTGCATGGGATCGTTGGTGGATGGGGCTGATGGGGTATTCTGGATGTATGAGTGATTGGGGCTATTGGGATTTGATGAGTTTTCAGATTCTAATTCGTTAGTAGAGACGTCCTGAACGACTTCTTCTTGGTTTTCAGTTGAAGGTTCTGCTGTTGCGGTTGTACGCAGTTCGGCATTGGCTGCGTCTTTCCGTGCTTTCTCCCGCGCTTCCTTGCGCAGCTTGTCCACCTCGGAGATGATGATGCGCTCGTCTGTCCGCAGCATCTGGCTGCATGCGGTAATATATGTCGAGCGGACAATCTGTTCGGGAATCTTGGAAATGCTCGTCACGATATCCTTTATCAGCCCAGCCCTTTTGAAGGGGTCGTCGCCCACGTCGGCCAGCAGCAGATTCGTCTTGAAACGGATGAAATCAACCTCCTGTGTCTCGATGTACTGACGGAGCTCGTCAGCGTTGTGAGCACGGGCAAAGCTGTCGGGGTCTTCACCCTCGGGCAGCAGCACCACCTTCACATTCATCCCCTCCTCCAGCAGCATATCAATGCCGCGAAGCGAGGCATGGATGCCGGCGCTATCGCCGTCATAGAGTACCGTGATGTTCGACGTAAAGCGGTGAATCTTGCGGATTTGTCCCGTCGTGAGCGAAGTGCCGCACGAGGCAACGACATTCTCAATGCCCGCCTGGTGCATGGACACCACATCGGTATTGCCCTCCACGAGGAAGCACTTATCCTGCTTGACGATGGCGCTCTTCGCCAGCCAGATGCCGTAGAGCTCGTTGCTCTTTGTATAGACAGGCGACTCGGGCGAATTGACGTACTTGGCCACTTTGGCGTCCGACTTCATGATGCGCCCGCTGAACGCAATCACCTTGCCCGACAGGCTGTGAATGGGGAACATCACACGTCCGTGAAAGCGATCACGCAGACGCCCTCCCTCGAGGGCATACGCCACACCTGCCTCCACCAGCAGTTCCTTCTTGTATCCTTGACGGACGGCATCCTGCACCATCGTGTCCTGCCCTTCGGGGCAATAGCCGAGCTGGAACTTGTGGATAATGTCGTCGCGGAATCCACGGCTGCGGAAGTATGCCAAGCCAACGGCCCGTCCATCGTCGGTATTCCAAAGCTGGTCCTCAAACCATTTGCGGGCATATTCGTTGATGATGCCGACGCTTTCCCGCTGGCTCTGCTCCTGCCGCTCTTCATCGGTCAACTCGCGCTCCTCGATGGGGATGCCGTATTTCTTCGCCAGCCAGCGCAGGGCTTCGGGGAAGGTCATCTGCTCGTGCTCCATCAGGAAGCGGGCAGCATCGCCACTCTTGCCGCAGCCGAAGCACTTGAAGATGCCGCGTGCCGGATTCACGTTGAACGAGGGCGTGCGTTCGTTGTGGAAAGGGCACAAACCGATGTAGTTCGCCCCCCTGCGACGCAGGGTGACGAAGTCCGACACGACCTCAAGAATCTGAGCCGTATCAAGAATGCGGTTTTTGGTGGCGTCGTCAATCATGCGACGGCAAAGATACAAATTAAATGAAAAAAGAAAAACGAAAAAGAAGAATAAATAGTTTGAGTACGAAAAATAGAAGTTTCGATGGCTTTATTTACTCTTTTGCATTTTATTTTTCATTCTTCATTTTTCATTCTCCATTTTTATATTACCTTTGTGGCGGAAAAACATTTTACCCTAAATAATACCCTTATGAAAAGAATCTCTATGCTGATTACGACGCTGGCACTTGTTGCCGTGTCTGCCTCTGCCGAATGGTCGCCAGCAGGCGACAGAATCCGTACCCCGTGGGCTGACGACGTAAATCCGAAGAACGTCCTGCCTGAGTATCCCCGTCCCATCATGCAGCGTGCCGACTGGATGAATCTCAACGGCCTGTGGGACTATGCTGTCACCGAACGTGGGGCTCTCCGCCCCAACGCTTTCGACGGACAGATTCTCGTACCGTTTGCCATCGAGTCGTCACTCTCGGGCGTTGGCCGCGCGTTGTCAGAAAAGGAGGAGCTTTGGTACAGCCGCACGTTTGCAATACCCTCCTCGTGGAAGGGCAAACGTGTGCTGCTCCACTTCGGCGCTGTTGACTGGGCTGCCGACATCTGGGTGGATGGTGCCCGCGTAGGCAGCCACACAGGAGGCTACACCCCCTTCAGCTTCGACATCTCCGCCGCCCTCGACGGCACGAAGACCCACACCCTCGAGGTGAAGGTCTGGGACCCGACGAACAGCAGCTACCAGCCTCGCGGCAAGCAGGTGCACCAGCCTAACGGCATCTGGTACACCTCCGTCAGCGGCATCTGGCAGACTGTTTGGCTGGAGCCCGTCAACGAGCACTATATCACCGACCTCCGCATCACGCCCGACATCGACCGCCACACGCTTACCGTCGCTCCCGCCCTCAGCTGTGCCGCTCACGCCGATATGGCTGTGGTGAACGTTTATGACGGCGCTACCCTCGTGGCCTCAGCCAAGAGCATCAACGGCGAGCCGCTCGTGGTGGATATGCCTGCCGATGCCCGCCTCTGGAGCCCCGATGACCCGTTCCTCTACACGCTGAAAGTCGAATTGAAGAACGGCGGAAAGGTGGTTGACCGCATCGACAGCTATGCCGCCATGCGCAAGTTCTCCACCGGACGCGATGAGTCGGGCTACATGCGCATGATGCTCAACAACGAGCCGCTCTTCCAGATGGGCCCGCTCGATCAGGGATGGTGGCCCGACGGCCTCTACACCGCCCCGACGGACGAGGCGCTGCTCTACGACGTCATCAAGCTCAAAGAAATGGGTTTCAATATGATCCGCAAGCACGTGAAGGTGGAGCCCGCCCGATGGTACACCCATTGCGACCAACAGGGCATCATCGTCTGGCAGGACATGCCCAGCGGCGACAGCAGCCCCCGCTGGCAGAACCACAACTGGTTCAACGGTACGGAGTTCAACCGCTCAGCCGCTTCCGAAGCCAACTACCGCAAAGAGTGGAAGGAAATCATCGACTACCTATACAGCTATCCCTGCGTCGGCACGTGGGTACCCTTCAACGAAGCCTGGGGACAGTTCAAGACGCCCGAAATCGTCGCCTGGACAAAGGACTACGACCCCACCCGTCTCGTCAATCCTGCCAGCGGCGGTAACTTTTACGCTTGCGGCGACATCCTCGACATGCACAACTACCCCGAGCCCAAGATGATTCTCTTCGACCCCACGCGCGTGAACGTGCTGGGTGAGTACGGCGGCATCGGTCTCGCTCTCGAAGGACACCTTTGGGTGAAGGACCGCAACTGGGGTTACGTGCAGTTCAAGAGCTCCGACGAGGTGACAGCCGAGTACGTCAAGTATGCCGGCATGCTGCTCGACCTTGTCCGTCAAGGCTACTCCGCCGGCGTCTATACGCAGACGTCCGACGTTGAAATCGAAATCAACGGCCTCCTCACCTACGACCGCAAGGTCACCAAAGTGGATGTAGCCAAAGTCGCAGCCGCCAACCGCGCCCTCTGCCGCTCTCTGAGCAAGTGATGAACAGTTATCATCGCGACGAAAGAGAAGAACCGTCGCGACGGCACAAAAGAATCATCGCGATGACACTTTGAGGTCATCGCGATGATTCTTTCTTGTCGTAGGCTAACGAGGGAGCCTTTTTACTGCTGGCGATTGGGCCTTTCACCACGCGGACCGCCCTGGCCACCGCCACGCGGACCACCTTGACCGCCTTGGCCCCAACGCTGACGCTGCTCCTGCTGCATCTTCTCGTACTTGGCAAACTGATCCTTGGTCAGGATGCTCTTGATGGTGTCGTTCTGAGCCTTCTGGCGCTTTTCCATCTCGGCGCGGAAGTTCTCCATGTTGCCCTGCTGCGGACGCTCGCCCTGCTGCATCTTGGCAAACTGCTCCTGCTGAATCTTAGCCTGACGGAGGAAGTAGTCATAGAGAGCCTTGGTCTGCTTCTCGTTGGTCTGGCAAGCCTCCTTGATACGGTCGGTCTGGCGCTTAGCCATGTCTTCCGGTTTGAACTCGCGACGCTGTCCCTGTGCAAAGGCACATGTGCTGATGGCAATAGCCATGATTACAAAAAGAATTCTCTTCATTTTTTTGGTTGTTTTTTAAGGGTGAATACAAATGTCATACGCCTTTATGACGCACCGCATAAGAAAAAGTTTAAACCGCCCCCTGAGGAAATCACATTTCATCGTAAAATTTTGTAGAATGCTCCCCCCAGTAATAAATAGGTAAAAGAAAAGCGTTGGTGAGGTGAAAACAATAAGAGAGGGCGCATCAACGTCCTCTCTTCTGAGTGGTACCACCGGGATTCGAACCAGGGACACACGGATTTTCAGTCCGATGCTCTACCAACTGAGCTATGGTACCAAACCTGTCTTATTGCCCTGTTTTCACAAAGCGGGTGCAAAGGTAGGGCTTTTTTTCGGTTGCCCAAACATTTTTCTATATTTTTTTGCATCTACACATCGAAAAAGTGTCTTTTTCTCCTGAAAACGACCTTTTCCCTGCAAAAAATCATCTTTTTTCTTGTTTTTTCGTTCGGCTTGCACTACCTTTGTCGCCGCATTCGGAAAGTAGCGCAGTTGGTAGCGCACTACGTTCGGGACGTAGGGGTCGGGCGTTCGAGTCGCCTCTTTCCGACGATGTTGAACTAATTTGGGCTAATTCGTGATGAATTAGCCCTTTTGTTTTCTCCTTCTGTTCCGTTTTTTACTCCTTTTTCAGTTCGGGGTAGGAGATACGAGTGTGGTAGATGGTGCGGAGTTTCTCCTTGAAGACGGCTTTGACGGCCTGGATGTCGCGGTAGGTGAGGGGGCAGTTCTGGAAGCAGCCCTCGGCGGTCTGGGCGTCGATGATGCGGTCCACAAGGGTGGCGATGCTCTCCTCGGTGTACTCCTTCAAGCTGCGCGACGAGGCCTCGACGGCGTCGGCCATCATCAGCAGGGCGGTCTCGGAGGTGTCGGGGTTGGGGCCGGGATAGGCGAAGAGGCTCTCGTCAACCGTCTCGCCGGGATGCTCGTTGCAATAGCTGATGTAGAAGTACTTGGCCTTGCTGCGCCCATGATGGGTGCGGATGAACTGCTTGATGCTCTCGGGCAGATGGTACTTCTCCGCCAGACGGAGGCCGTAGGCGACGTGCCCGATGATAATCTGCGCGCTCTGGTCGTAGGGCAGGCTGTCGTGGGGATTGGTGCCCGCCTGGTTCTCGGTGAAGAAGGCGGGGTTCTCAAGCTTGCCGATGTCGTGATAGAGGGCTCCCGTACGCACGAGCTGGCTGTTAGCGCCGATGCTGTTAGCTGCGGCTGCAGCCAGGTTGGCCACCTGCATACTGTGGTTGAACGTGCCGGGCGCCTCCTCCGAGAGGGTGCGCAGCAGCTTGCCATTGATGTTCGAGAGCTCCACCAGAGTGACGTTGCTGGTGAAGCGGAACAACTTCTCGTACATATACATCAGCGGATAGGTGAACAGCAGCAGCAGCGCGTTGATGAGGAAACGGAGGTACATCGTGCGGTTGATTTGTCCGAGGTCGCTCAGCACAATCATCTCGTAGCCGAAGAAGACGATGCAGTAGGCCATGAATACCACGAACGTGCTGCGGAACAGCTGGCTGCGCTCGGTGAGCTCGGTAAGGCTGAAGATGGCCGCCAGTCCTGCCATCAGTTGAAGCAGCACAAACAGATAGGGCTCGGGGACGATGAGCGAGGTGATGAGCACAATCACCAGATGGGTGACAAATGCCGTGCGCGAGTCAAGGAAGACGCGGATGATGAGCGGCGCCATCACGAAGGGGATGACCATCACATCCACCGTGTGCACCAGCAGGGCCGTTACCACCGGGAACAATACCACCTGCGTAGCCAAGAACAGGTAGCAGTTGGGGCGGGCGACGTAGTCCTTGCGGTAGCGGGCGAGGTAAACGATGAGCGCCAGGATGAGCAACGTGACGAGGAGAATCTGTCCGAACAGCGTCAGCTCGCCTCCTGCGGTGTCGTTATGGCGGTTCCACGCCTTGCGGTACGAAAGCAGAATCTGATAGGCGTCCTCATCCACGATGTCGCCGTTGCCGATGATTTTCTGCCCCGCCTGCACGAGTCCCTTGTTTCGCGGGACGGCATCCATCGCGTCTGCCTGTGCCGACGTTGTCTTCTCGCGCTCGTAGGTGAGGTTGGGACGGATGTAGGCGTTCATGTTGCTGGCGCGCAGGACGTAGCTGCCGTAGGTTGAGGTGTCGGCCTGCATGACAGCATCGTAGGCCTGACGGGCCGAGCGCAACGAACTGACGTTGCGTTCCGTAGCGCGGTTGCCGAGGATTACCTTGATGCGGGCCACGCTGTCGCGTTGTAACGATTCCAAGTCACCCGTCTCGATGATGCCGTCGCGGTAAACCTCCTCCAGCTTATCGACAACGGCCGTATAGACCTTCTTTGTCATCTGCGCCTGGAGGTCCGTGCGGTAGTGGCTGTCAAACGAGTCGGTGACGACGGTAACCACCGAGGGGTCGAGCGAGTAGTAGGGCATCACCCGTGCAGCCGCTTCGGCACGCTCGCGCTTGAACACCTCGTCAGTTTTCTCGACGGCAAAGTCCCACGAGGCCGTCAGCTGGGCATGGCGCCAAGGTTTACCCAACGAGAAATCATACGAAAAAGACTTCTCGCGAGGGAAGCATAGGATGATGAGGGCCGTGCTGACAAGTGCCGTCAGCACCCACATGATGATTTTTCTGGCTTGCTGGTTCTTCATAATGCTGCGAAGTGTTTTGCAAAGATAGGGTGAGCCGAGCGAAAAAGCAAATTTTTAGTTGATTTTTCGAGCCGCCGCCTTCAATTATCCATTATCAATTGTCAATTATCAATCGTCAATTATCTAAAGGGGGAATTAAAGATAGGGTGAGCCGAGCGAAAAAGATAGCAGAAAGAAAGAGAAAACCGAAAAAAAAGCGTAATTTTGCCGCAAAATTCTTTGAAGCTATGAAAGTAAGAGTACGTTTTGCCCCCAGTCCTACGGGTCCGCTCCACATCGGCGGCGTCCGCACGGCGTTGTATAACTATCTGTTTGCCCGCCAGCACGGCGGCGATATGGTGTTCCGCATCGAGGACACCGACTCCAACCGCTTCGTCCCCGGTGCCGAGGAATATATCCGCGAGGCGTTTGCCTGGCTCGGCATCCAGTTCGACGAGGGCGTGGGCTTCGGCGGCGAATACGGCCCCTATCGCCAGAGCGAGCGCCGCGACATCTACAAGGTCTATGTCCAGCAGCTGCTTGACAGCGGACGGGCCTACTACGCCTTCGACACCCCTGCCGAACTGGAGGCCAAACGCGCCGAACGGCCTAACTTCCAGTACGACGCCACCACACGCATGGAGATGCGCAACAGCCTCACCCTGCCGAAAGACCAGGTGGACGCCCTCATCGGCGATGGCCAGCAGTACGTCGTCCGTTTCTTCATCGAACCCGGACAGGAAGTCCACGTCCACGACCTCATCCGTGGCGAGGTGGTCATCAACAGCAGCATCCTCGACGACAAGGTGCTCTACAAGAGTGCCGACGAGCTGCCCACCTACCACCTGGCCAACATCGTCGACGACCACCTGATGCAGATCACCCACGTCATCCGCGGCGAAGAGTGGCTGCCCAGCGCACCCCTGCACGTGCTGCTTTACGAGGCCTTCGGCTGGCAGGACACCATGCCCCAGTTCGCCCATCTGCCCCTGCTGCTCAAGCCCGAGGGCAACGGCAAGCTCTCCAAGCGCGACGGCGATCGCCTCGGCTTCCCCGTCTTCCCCCTCGAGTGGCACGACCCCAAGACGGGCGACGTCTCGTCGGGCTACCGCGAAAAGGACTACCTGCCCGAGGCCGTCATCAACTTCCTCGCCCTGCTCGGCTGGAACCCGGGCAACGACCAGGAACTCATGACGATGGACGAGATGACGCGCCTCTTCGACCTCAGCCGTTGCAGCAAGGCCGGCGCCCGCTTCGACTACAAGAAGCTCATCTGGTTCAACCACGAATATATCCTCCGCAAGGACGATGCCGATATTGCCCGCGCCTTCCAGCCCATGCTGCGCGCGCAGGGCGTCGAGGCTCCGCTGGAGCGCATCACGCCGATGGTCGCCCTCATGAAGGGCCGCGTCAACTTCGTCCACGAGCTCTGGGAGCAGGCTGCCTATTTCTTCGTCGCCCCCACGGAGTACGACGAGAAGTCCCTGCGCAAGTGGTGGCGCGAGGACGCATGGACCTATGTGTCGGAATTGTGCGATTTCATCGGGGAAAGTCCCGAATTCGAAGGTGCCGTGCTTGAGCCGAAGGTGATGGAGTGGATAGCCTCGAAGGAGTGGCCCGTTGGGAAAGTGATGAACGCCTTCCGCGTCACGCTGGTAGGTGCTGCCGTCGGTCCCCACATCTTCGCGCTCACCGACTACCTGGGCAAGGACGAGACCCTGCGCCGCGCCCGTCGTGCCCTTGAGGTGCTGCCGAAACTATAACCCTCCACGAATTGACCATAAATTATCCATTTATAAATTCATGGTTAATTCACGAGTAATTTACGGCAATTCGCGTTAAAGAAGAAAATTCGTGTTGGCTGACGACCTCCGTACCCCCTGATTCCACTATAGAACTACCGTCTGCTGAGCGGTTACCTTTTTGGGTTGTCATTCGGTTGGGAGGGTTTTGTGTTGAGCACTTACAGATTGTAACCTTATATGTCGATAGAATCAGCTTCTATTTCCGTAGAAGCTGATTCTGTGTCGCCAGATGCTTGGGCTGTGACGCCAGCCCCTTGCTCTGAGCGCACAGCGCACTACGTCGTGAGCACGACGCACTACGTGCGCAGACGAATGTAGTGCGTTCAGATACAGACGTAGTGCGTTTTCGGACAATTCGCACTACGTTCTGAGCGCTACGTTTGACAAAAAAACTGTAAGCAGACCTTGAAAAAAGCCCTCGGCGAATGACAACCCAAAAAGGTAACCGCTCAGCAAACGCCACTTTCCTATAGGAATCATCACCCGTCACGCACTAAATGATGGAGAATTGCGGTTTTCACAAACGGTGAATTGTACTATTGTTTCGAATTATAACCTCTCTCTTCCAATGCCTGTTCAAGAAGTTGCAAACCTCAAATCTCAAGCCGTGAACCCAGAACCACTAACCACTAAAAGTTTCCCCGCCACTCGTCACGAGCAGCGGGGCTGAGGATGCATCGTATCGAAAAAAGTAAGCTTATAAAAATCGATTTATATGATGCGTCGTATAGAAAAAGTAAGCTTTAAGAAAACGGTTCATGTTTTTGTCGTGTCATCTCACCAGCACTTTCTTTCCGCCCAGGATGCAGATGCCCTTCTGCGTTCCGTCGGCAGGACGGCCGTCTATGCCGTAAATGGATTCCATGTCGGTATCCACGACAGGAGCCTGCACACCAGTCACTCCGCCGAAGTACGACTTGGGGATGGTGTACATCGTCTGTGTGTCGTTCGACCAGACATAGAACGTGTCTCCCACTAATGAAAGACCTACAGGATATTTCACACCTGGGAGCTCTTTGGGAGTTTGATATCCCCATGCCGATGATTCATCATTGAAATAAATGGTGTAAAAGCCAGTTTTTTCGCTGTTGTATCCCATGCAAACCACATAGTTATCCATCGATGCCAAGCCAGTACAGTAAAGAGACCATTTTATTATTTGTACAATTTCATCGCCTCCTTCCTTAATGGAACATATCCAACAAGTATTGCTCACGCCGCTCCAGGGGCCTTTCCAATAATAAAAGATGCCGTCCTTGCGAGACATGGGTTTGGCTGTTTTCAAATTGGTAAAACCGCTCATTTTAACAACGGTATCTCCGTCTTGGCTAAGGAAAAAGTCATCTCCGTCTCCGTGGGTGTACATCACGCCGTCTTCCCAGCAAGCCCACATCACCCGACTGGGTTCTTCAGCGAGGATTTCGCCTTTCCTTGAAACGGTGTACTTTATTCCTTCTGACCCCGTAATTCTCGTGTGCAGATAGAAGGTTTCTGCATTTTCGTCACTATACATGCTGACGACGTCCTTCACATCAAGAGAGAAAAGTGGAGTTGCCACCTCATTCGTCTGCGCATTCAGCGCACAGGCATACACAACGCATCCAAGCATTGCCAGCCGTCTCAAAATCTTTGTTTCCATAATCCGGTTTTTTAAAAGGTTAAAAATTCAGTAAGCGATTTTTTCGCTGCAAAGGTCGAAACAAGCGTGGAAACTGCCAAATTTTTAGCGTCCCAAAAACGTCCCATTTTTCATGGGACGAAAAAAGTGGCTGATTATGAGAAGAAAAGCTCGAACAGGCTTTCGGGCATTTTTTCCTTTAACCGTGACTTGCGCGTGCGCAACGTGGAGTCGGAAGTGTTGAGGAGAGCGGCAATATAGGTGGTTGGAGACTGCAAAGAGGTGAGGATGCAGTAGAGAAGTTCCTGGTCGTTGACGGCATGGGCGGCGTTCTTGATGTCCATCATGATGTCCACAAACGAGCGGGTGAGGTCGTCCATGAGAGCCTGCCTTTGCGCCGACGTGAGCGCATCGGGAGCCGTCAGCAACAGGCGGGCAGAGGGCGTGCTGCGGAAGAGGTTCTGGCAGGCTGCGAGCTTGTTCCTGTAGAGCGCGTCCATGTCGGCAGGCTGTTCGTCATTCTGCGCCTGCAGCAATGCCACATTGGCTTGCCGCAGTTCCTCCTGCAACTGCAGGTTGTGCTTCTTCCGCCTGCGGTCTGCCTGCAGCAGGAATACAACCGCTCCTGCCACGACGGCAACCAACACAATTCCCATCCACAGCATAAACCGCGTATGACGGGCTTTCAACTGCTGGTCGTGAAGCTCCACGATGTGCATGTCCTTTATTTCGGCTATTTCCTTTTGCTTACTTTGGGTGATTATCGTGTCCAACAAATCTTTGTACTGATTGATGAAAAAGCGTGTGGAATCACCCTTGTTAACCAAAGGAGCAAGCCCCGCCAGGCCATCATAAGAAGAACATTGGATGTAAATATCGGAACTATTCTTTATGGCTTCTTTATAGAGTTCAAAAGCTTTTTCGGGTTGCTGCTGTTCGCAAAAGATGTCTGCTTTTAATGTGAGTAATGCACCATTCTTTTTTCCGAAATAGTTTCCTAACTTGTCAAGATAGGCCAAGGCTCCCTCTATGTCGTGCTTTTTATAATAGGATAGTTTTGCCAACTGGAAATACACAGTATTGCGAATGTAATCCGATACTTTTGTGTTGCGTTCGACACAGCGGAATAGGCTATCAGTTAATTCGTCATTATCATGATATAAAGCGACTGTCCCCATATAATAGTCGGCATAGCCGATGTTTATTGAATCGGAGTTGCAGACTTCTGTCTGACGATAGCGGCTAAAGGCAACCCAAGCGCTATCCTGCATGTGGTGAGTTGAATAAAGGATTCCTAACTCAAACAGGCTATTCGCAAAATACTTGTTGGTGGTATCAGGGAAGAGGGTAGTAGCGCGAAGAAGGGCATCAATTGCATCCAAGTCGCGGTGCATATCAAAATAAGTGCAACCAAGATAATGTTGCGCGAGGGCGGCACGTTGCGTCTTGCGACGGGTGCCATAGTAGTCTGTGGCAATAAGGGGGAGGGAGTCTGAAGTAAGACGGACACGGCATTTGTAGTCGGCCTGCGTGCGAAGGAGGGCGTAAAGGGCGAGGACCCCCTTCCCTTTCCCTCGTAAGGGGGAGAGCCTCCCCTCCCTCACGGGAGGGGTTGGGGGTGGGTCTATACTGTCCAGCACGGCGCGGGCGGCGTGGGGGTCGGACTCCATGAGGGCTTCAGCACGGACGAGGGCGTCGCGGATGCCTGCATCGCGGCACGAGGTGATGCTGCCTGCAAGTAGCAAGCAGACCAGGAGTATCGCGGGAATATGCTGGTGGTAGTTCATTGGGCGTCGGGTGGTGGCTATTTCTTCGGCTGGAGGAGGCTGCGGTAGCGGGCGGGGTCGGCAATGACTTCGCGGGCGGAGCGCAGGTCGGGGTCGTCCTTCAGCGTCTGGATGATGGAGCCGCGCTGCAGGTAGTAGCGGGTGACGATTTCGTTGGCAAGCAGACGCTTGATGTCGTCGGCAAAGTTGTCGAAATCCTTGTCGAGGTTGTGCTGGAGCTTGGCTTCGAGGGCGCTGAACTCGTCCTTCGCATCGTCCATATAGCCCTCGAACTCGGCCCACTCCTTCAGGCTCTTGAGGGCTTTTTCGCTGCCGCGGTCGTAGGTGAAGCCGGAGGCGCGGACGCTGTCGCGGAAGGTGGCGTAGAGTTCGTCGCTCACCTCGAAGTCGTGTGCCGAGGGGATGCTGTCGTGCGCCAGCCACCACTGGGTGGTGAAGTCGAACAGGCAGTCGTCGTTGGCGAGGTAGTAGAGGAGGTTGGGCACGCGCTCCAGTTCCACCTCAATGTCGGGGCTGATGCCGCAGCCGTCGCGCACCTCGCGTCCGGCAGCTGTGCGGAACACGGTGGTGAGGCTGTCGGGGATGCGTCCGACGTTGCCGTCCTCGTCGCGTTTGGCGTAGTCGATGGCCTGGATGCAGCGTCCCGAGGGGATGTAGTACTTGGAGGTCGTCACCTTAAGGTTAGCGCCGTAGGGAAGGTCGCGCGGCACCTGCACGAGTCCCTTGCCGTAGGTGCGGGTGCCGACGATGACGGCACGGTCGAGGTCCTGCAGGGCTCCGGCAACGATTTCGGCTGCCGAGGCGGTCTGGCCGTTGACGAGCACCACCAGCGGCATGTCGGGCTGCGTGGCTGCGTGGCGGGTCTTGTAGGTGTGCGAGGCTTGCGGCAGGCGTCCCTTCGTCTCCACGACGGTCTCGCCCTTCGGCACGAAGAGGTTGACAATCTCAACGGCTTCGGCCAGCGAGCCGCCTCCGTTGCTGCGCAGGTCGAGGATGAGGCGCGTGGCACCCCGCTCGACAAGGTCCACGAGGGCGAGGCGTACCTCGCGCGAGCAGTTATCGACGAACCGCTCGAAGAGGATGTAGCCTGTGCTGTCGTCGAGCATGTCGTAGTAGGGGAGGACGGGCAGCTGGATGTTGGCGCGCGTGATGCGGTAGGTCTTGGGCTCGCTGCCGTCGGGGCGCTGGGCGGTGACCGTCACCGTCGTGCCGGCCTCGCCGCGCAGCAGGTTGCTCACGGTCTGTGTGTCCTTGCCCCGGACGTCAACACTATCGACGCGGAGCAGCACGTCGCCCGCGCGCAGCCCGGCGTTGTAGGCAGGCATGCCCTCGTAGGGCTCGGAGATGACCACGTGTTCGCGCTTCTTCTGATAGCGGATGATGGCGCCCACGCCGGCGTATTTGCCGGTAATCATCATCTCCAGTTCCTCTGTGTCGTCGGCAGGGTAGTAGACGGTGTAGGGGTCGAGGTCCTCCAGCATGGCGTCGATGGCGGTGTTGACGGACTTCTCGTAGTCGAAGTCATCGACATAGAGCATCTTCAGCTCGCGCACCACGGAGTTGAAGACGTTGAGGCTCTTGGCGACGGTGAAGGTTTTCTTGTCGTTCTTGGTCTCCTTGCCGTCCTTCGCGTTCTCCGCCTGTGCAGGCAGGAGAATGAGCATGCAGGCAAGAAACGCCGTTAGGTTTTTTGCTATTCTATCCATTTTTCTTTATCTCCTCATTGATTTGCTTCCACACTTCTTCGGGCAGAGTGGTGCCGATGACCTGGATGACGTTTCCCGCCAGCAGCGAGCCGGCCTGGGCACAGCGTTTCATGTCCCAGCCGTTCAGGAGGCCGTACATCACGCCTGCGGCATAGAAGTCGCCCGCCCCCGTGGTGTCGACGACGTGGCTCACCTCCATGCTTTCCACGAAGGTGGTTTCTCCCTGACAGAGGATGGCTGAGCCCCGCTTGCCCATCTTCACGACGGCCACTTCGCACAGCTTGCCCAGTTCCTGCAGGGCCTCCTCGGCCTCCTTGCCGGTGAAGGCACGTGCCTCCTCCTCGTTGGCAAACACCACATCGACGTACTCCGTCACCAGCTCGGTGAAGAAGGCGTGGTCGGCCTCCACGATGTTGTAGCTGGCGAGGTCGAGACAGACTTTCACCCCTCTCGCCTTTGCCAGCTCAATGGCGCGGCGGATGAGCGGGTGGTTCTGCACCAGATAGCCCTCTAAGTAGAGGTAGTCGCAGTCGTCGAGCATCGTCTCGCTGAGGTCGTCGGCCTGCATGTCGCCCGCAGCACCCAGATAGGTGGCAAACGTCCGCTCACCGTCAGGGGTGATGAACGTGTGGGCAATGCCCGAGGGAAGCGTGCTCTGCACCAGCACGGGGCGGATGCCCTTCTGGGTGGCGTTGTCGGCAAAGAAACGCCCCGTCTCGTCGTTACCCACCTTGCCGATGAAGGTGGGCGCAGCGCCCAGGTTGGCCAGCGCCAGCATGGTGTTACCCGCCGAGCCACCCGTGGCGCGGCTCACCGTCATCTGCTGCATGGCGCAGCGGATATCCGGCAGGCGGCTATCGTCAATCAGCTGCATGCTGCCCTTCGGCAACGCCAGCATGTCAAGCACTTTCTCGTCGTTCACACGGGCAAGCACATCCGTCAGTGCATTGCCGATTCCTGTTATTCGTTTCATCGTCTTCTTTGTTTTCTGCATTCACTTGTCGTTGTAATGGCCGTAAGATGTAAGGATTAGCACGACGACCTCGGATTCATAAATACGATACACCATGCGATGTTTTTTCGTAATCTCACGGCTCCATCGGTCTTGGGGTTGCCCTTTAAGCGGTTCTGGGTGACCTGTTCCTGTTGTCGGATGCTCTCTTAATTCTGAAATAAACCGAAGAGCCTTTTTGAAAGCCTTCGGTTCGTCTTTTTCCAATTTGGCCAATCCTTTGTTAGCCTCAGGCGTAAACCTTATCTCATAGAGCATAGCCACTCCGTTTTAGCATGTCGGAAACAGATTCATCGGGCATAAGGGTGGTGTATTCTCCCCGTTCATATTGTTCTTCTGCTTCTGCAACTTTCGCGAAAAACTCTTCCTCCGTCATTAGGGTAGGGTCATTTTTCTGTGCTGCGAGTTTCTTGGCATACTTCAAGAGTTTTGCCATAAGTGTTTCGTCATCGGCGATTTCGCCCATGACCCGGAAAAGTTCAGCGTTTGCATTTGTTGTGCTCATAGTTATATATTGGTTGCTCTATCAGCCGACAAAGATAGTGCATGCCGCGCGATAATGCAAATATTTTTGCAATTATCTTATCTGGACGAAAGCTGCAAAAGAGCCGAATTTTGGGTGCCTGCACAAAAAAAGTACATTTTTATTTGTTTTTTCGGCTGAGTTGCCGTACCTTTGCCCCGCATTTGCAGAAAATGCTGCTTCTTTAGCTCAGTTGGTTAGAGCATCTGACTGTTAATCAGGGGGTCCAAGGTTCAAGTCCTTGAAGAAGCGCAGACAAAGCCTCGTCGTGACGACGGGGCTTGTTTGTAGTCTTTCCGCGGCACGAAAAGGAAAAATCGGGAAAAGGAGCGTCGTGCGTTGAAGAATAGGGCAAAAAGTGTTTGTGGTTTGGAAAAGAGTTTGTATCTTCGCGGCGGTTTTTTGAAAACGTAGATTTTTAAAAATAGAATCATGTCTTACAGAATCATTTCCGCAGCAGAAGCTGCAAGTTATGTCAAACACGGCATGAACATCGGTTTGAGCGGCTTTACGCCCGCTGGTGCACCGAAGGCCGTTACTCCCGAGATTGCTAAAATTGCTGAGGCTGAGCACGCTGCCGGCCGTCCCTATCAGATCGGCATCTTCACCGGTGCCAGCACGGGCGACAGTACCGACGGCATCCTGAGCCGCACGAAAGCCATCCGCTACCGCGCACCCTACACCACCAACAAGGACTTCCGCACGGCTGTCAACAACGGCGAAATCGCCTACAACGACATCCACCTGAGCCAGATGGCACAGGAGCTGCGCTACGGTTTCATGGGGCGTGTGGACGTGGCCATCATCGAGGCCTGCGACGTCAGCGACGACGGTAAAATCTGGTTGACGGCCGGCGTGGGTATCTCGCCAACGGTGTGCCGCATGGCCGACAAGATTATCGTTGAGCTGAACAGCCAGTACGGCAAGGCTCCCAAGGGACTGCACGACATCTATGAACCCGCCGACCCTCCCTGCCGCAAGGAAATCCCCATCTACAAACCGAGCGACCGCATCGGTAAGGAGTATGTGCAGGTGGATCCGGCAAAGATTGTCGGCATCGTTGAGGTGTGCAAACCCGACGAGGCACGTGCCTTCACCGCTCCCGACGAAATCAGCGAGAAAATCGGGCACAACGTGGCGCAGTTCCTCATCAACGACATGAAGCGCGGCATCATCCCCAGCACCTTCCTGCCCCTGCAGAGCGGTGTGGGCAACGTGGCCAATGCGGTGCTGAAGGCGCTGGGTGAAGACCCGGGCGTGCCTGCCTTCCAGATGTACACCGAGGTTATCCAGGACAGCGTCATCGCCCTCATCCGTGAAGGTCATTGCAAGTTCGGCAGCACCTGCTCGCTCAGCGTCTCCAACGAGTGCCTGCAGGAAATCTACGACAACATCGAGTTCTTCAAGGACAAGCTGGTGCTCCGTCCCTCGGAAATCAGCAACAGCCCCGAGGTGGCCCGCCGTCTGGGCCTTATCTCCATGAACACCGCACTGGAGGCCGACATCTACGGCAACGTCAACAGTACACACGTGAGCGGCACGAAGATGATGAACGGTATCGGCGGCTCGGGCGACTTCACCCGCAACGCCTACATCAGCATCTTCTCCTGCCCCTCCACTGCCAAGGGCGGCTGCATCAGCGCCATCGTGCCTATGGTGAGCCATGTCGACCACAACGAGCACTCGGTCAACGTCCTCATCACCGAGCAGGGCATCGCCGACCTGCGTGGCAAGAGCCCCGTGGAACGCTCGCATGAAATCATTGAAAACTGTGTCCATCCCGACTACAAGCAGCTGCTTTGGGACTATGTGAAGATGGCCGGCAAGGGTCAGACACCCCATTGCATCCACGCTGCTCTCGGCATGCACGAAGCCCTCGCCAAGAAGGGTGACATGCGTCTTACCGACTGGGGAGCGTTGTAAGGTTTGAGGCGGAAAAGAATCGGAATGATTGCCCACTGTGGCTATCCGTGCGCAAAAAAAGCCTATTTTATGCTAAATTATTTGGAGGATAAGAATTTATTTGCTTACCTTTGCGCGATTTTTTGTAAAACCAATAAAAAGAACCATTATGACAGAAATTGAAGAAAGAGTAAAAGCTATTATCGTTGATAAACTTGGTGTTGACGAATCTGAAGTAACCACCGATGCCAGCTTCACCAATGATCTTGGTGCTGATTCTCTGGACACTGTTGAGTTGATTATGGAGCTTGAGAAGGAATTTGGTCTTCAGATTCCCGATGATCAGGCTGAGAAAATCTCCACCGTTCAGGACGCCATCAACTACATCGAGAGCAATCAGCAATAACTCTCTCCCTTCGCTGAGCCTTGAACTGCACGCCTTCGTTTTGCGCGCGTCCAAGGCTCAGTTGTTTTCTCGCGCGCACGCGTGAATCCTTATAAATGATAACTCATAAACCCAATACATCTATCATGGAACTTCGTCGAGTTGTAGTCACAGGAATGGGTGCTGTAACACCTATCGGCAATGACGTAAAAACATACTGGGAAAACCTTCTGGCGGGAGTGAGCGGCGCTGCTCCTATCACTCACTTCGATACCAACCTCTTCAAGACTACCTTTGCCTGCGAGGTGAAGGACTTTCAGCCCGAGCAGTACTTCGACCGTAAGGAATTCCGCAAGGTTGACCCCTATGCCCAGTTTGCGATGGCAGCTGCGGTGGAGGCCATGAACGATGCTGGCTTTGACCTCGAGCAGGAAGACTTGGACCGTTTCGGTGCTGTGGTGGGTGTCGGCATCGGCGGCACGCGCACCTTCGAGGAACAACTTTACGATTACGGACGTAACACGGAGCAGGGACCTCACTTCTCCCCGTTCCTCGTCACCAAGATGGTGCCTAACATGTGCGCCGGATTGATTTCCATCCGTTTCGGCCTGCGCGGTCCCAACTACACCACTGCCGCTGCCTGCGCCTCTTCGACCTTTGCCCTCTCTCAGGCTTTTGACCTCATCCGTTACGGCAAGGCCGACATGATGATGACGGGCGGTGCCGAGTCGTGCATCAGCCCTGCGGGCATCGGCGGATTCTCGTCCATGCATGCTATCAGCACCCGCAACGACAGCCCCGAGACGGCCTCACGTCCCTTCAGCGCCAGCCGCGACGGCTTCGTGTTGGGCGAAGGTGCCGGCATCCTCATCCTGGAAGAGCTGGAACACGCCAAAGCCCGCGGTGCCAAAATCTATGCTGAATTGGCTGGAACGGGTCTCGGCGCGGATGCCTACCACGTTACCGCTCCCCATCCCGAAGGCATGGGTGCTGCCAACGTCATGAAGACAGCCATTGCTGAAGCAGGACTGAAGCCCGAGGACATTGACTACATCAATACGCACGGCACATCGACCCCGATGGGCGACATCTCCGAGGTGAAGGCCATCCAGACAGTCTTCGGTGAGCATGCCTACGAGCTCAACATCGATGCCACAAAGTCAATGACGGGACATCTGCTGGGTGCTGCCGGCGCTATCGAAGCCATTGCCACCGTGCTGGCCGTGCAGAACGACATTATGCCGCCAACCATCAACCACGAGGAGGGCGACGAAGACGAGAACATCGACTACCGCCTTAACTTCACCTTCGGAAAAGCGCAGAAACGCCCCGTCCGGGCTGCACTCACCAATAACTTCGGCTTCGGCGGACAGAATGCCTGCGCCCTGTTCAGGAAATACGAGTAAGTCCGTTTCCGAAAAAATCTATGTTCCTGTCTGAAAAACTACGCTATTTCCGTTGCAAGGAGAAAAAGTTCTGCCGCGATTTGCAGGACATCCTCGATTTCATGCCCCACAACCTTGAAATCTATCACGAGGCTCTCCGGCACGGTTCCATCAACTACCAGACAGGAATCTACACGGGCAAGAACAACGAGCGCCTTGAATACCTGGGCGATGCTATCCTTGGAGCCGTAGTCTCCGACATCCTCTACCACAACTACCCCAAGCGAAACGAGGGGTTTCTCACCAAGGCACGCAGCATGATGGTGCGCCGTGAAACGCTCAACGACATCGCGCACGAGATAGGTCTCGACAAACTTATCTGCGCCGCGTTGAACATGAAGAAAAAGTCCCACAACTGCTCCATCTCGGGCAACGCCTTTGAGGCTTTCGTGGGCGCCATCTACCTCGACAGGGGCTACGACTACTGCTACCGTTTTATCGAGAAAAGAGTCTTCAGCGCCAAGAACGCCCAGTTCAACGTGGACGAGCTGGCATCGAAGGAGATGAACTACAAAAGCAGCATCATCGAGTGGTGCCAGAAATACCACTATCATTATACCTTCATGCTCGACAGCGAGGAAGACACCCCCGAGGGCATCCTCTTTCACAGCTCCATCATCATCTGCGGCATTCAGGCCGGACAGGGTAAGGGCTACACGAAGAAGGAAAGCCATCAGCAGGCCGCCCTCGAGGCGCTCAACAACATCCGCCAGAAACACCAGGTGCTGGAGGACATCCGCAATGCCGCGTATGAAATCTCCGAGCAGCGGCTCAAGGACCGCGAGGAACGTCTGGTAGCACGGGAAGAGAAGGAGCTTACCTTCGGCCCCGTGGACGAGATGCTGAGCGACGTTGCCGACAACCTCGGCACCGAAACGGAATCAAAAAACGAACAAGAATATGGCATTGATTAAATCTGTCAGGGGCTTCACCCCTCAAATCGGCGAAGACTGCTACCTTGCCGAGAACGCCACCATCGTGGGCGACGTCATCATGGGTAGCCAGTGTAGCGTGTGGTTCAACGCTGTCGTCCGCGGCGACGTCAACTGGATTCACATTGGCGACCGAGTGAACATCCAGGACGGCTCCGTCCTCCACACTCTCTATCAGAAGTCAACCATCACGATTGGCAACGATGTTTCCATCGGGCATAATGTTACCATCCACGGTGCCGACATCGAGGATTTTGCCCTTATCGGCATGGGCAGCACGCTGCTCGACGGCGTGGTGGTGGGCCGCGGAGCCATCGTGGCTGCCGGTGCCCTCGTGCTGAAGGGTACGCAGATTGGTCCGGGCGAAATCTGGGGAGGCGTGCCCGCCAAATTCATCAAGAAAGTTGACCCCGAACAGAACAAGGAGCTGAATCTCAAGATTGCCCACGGCTACCTGATGTATGCCGGATGGTTTAAGGAAGAAGAAAACAACACCAGTTCAGATGTTCAGTGAGTCTTCTGACCTTTCTCCTCTCGGCTCTGGCGCGGTTGCCTCTGCGTGTCCTGTACCTGCTCAGTGACGGGACGGGCTTCCTGCTCTATCATCTGGTGCGCTACCGGCGCCGACTCGTGCGGAGAAACCTCACACGGGCCTACCCCACAAAGACCAAGAAGGAAATCAAGCGCATCGAGCGCAAGTTCTACCGTTTCTTCTGCGACTATGTCGTGGAGACCATCCACCTGCTGCGCATCAGCGAGGATGAAGTGCGGAGGCGCTTTCTGTATACCAACACGGACCTGATTGAGCGGCTCAGCGAGGACGGAAAGCCCTTCTTCGTCTTTCTCGGACACTACGGCAACTGGGAGTACTTCGCCTCCTTCCCTCTTTGGACGCCCGAGCGCATCACCGTCTGCCACGTCTATCACCCCCTCTCCAACAAGGCGATGGACCGCCTGATGATACGCCTCCGTGACCGTTTCGGCTCCATCGGGATGCCGCAGAACGAAACCTACCGCACGCTCGTTCACCTGAAGGACGCTGGACGCCAGCCCCTCGTCGGACTCATTGCCGACCAGCGCCCGTTGATGAAACACCATACCGTGTGGATGGACTTCCTGCGTCAGCCCACCGCCCTCATCACGGGCAGCGAGCGCATCGGTGTCCGCATGGATGCCCACTTCCTCTACGGCGAGGTGAAAGTCGTCCGACGCGGCTATTACACCATCACCTACAAGGAGATTTTTCCCGATGAAAACGAGGATTTTTCGCTCACTAAGCAATACATGCACCAGCTGGAGCAGACCATCGATAGCGCCCCGCAGTACTATCTTTGGTCGCACAACCGCTGGAAATACCGCCCCGATGCCGAAGACCATCCCGTACTCAACGCCTAACCCCTCGACCCTATGCTCAAACAGTTCCTTCAACTCATAAAACGTTTCCTCCCCCCCTACAAGGGCTACCTTGTCTGGAACCTTATCCTGAACATCCTCGCTCAGGTGCTCAACGTCTTCTCCTTTGCCCTCATCATCCCCATCCTTCAGACGCTCTTCAAGGTCAGCCAGCAGACTTACGAGTTCATCCCCTGGGGCAGCGTGAACATTATCGATGCTGCCAAGAATAACTTTTACTGGTATATGAACCAGCTCATTGCCGACAAGGGCGCTCTGTGGGTGCTCATCGTGTCGGGGGTGATGCTCATCGTGCTCACGGCGCTGAAGACCGCCTGCTACTTCGGCTCGGCTGCCACCCTCATCCCCCTCCGTACGGGCATTGTGCGCGATATGCGCGCGATGGTCTATGACAGAGTGCTCCACCTCCCGCTCAGTTTCTTCAGCGAGGAGCGCAAGGGCGACATCATCAGCCGCATGAGCAGCGACATCTCCAGCCTCGAGATGTGCCTCTCCAACTCGCTCGACATGCTCATCAAAAACCCCATCGCCATCGTCGTCACCCTCGTCACCCTCTTCTGCATCGACTGGAAGCTGACACTCTTCGTGCTGGCTGTCAGCCCGCTCATTGCCTGGGTGATGGGACTCATCAGCCGCAAGTTGCGTCGCAAGTCCCGCGAGACGCAGACCTACTGGGGCGCGTTGCTGGCCCAGTTGGACGAGACGCTGGGCGGGCTGCGCATCGTGAAGGCCTTTTTGGCTGAGGATAAGATGCAACGCCGGTTCGACGACGTCAACAACAGCTATCGCCGTTCGATGGTACGCATGTCCGTCCGTCAGGCCAGCGCCCATCCCGTCAGCGAGTTCATGGGCACCACGCTCATTGTCCTCGTCCTGTGGGGAGGCGGGCTCATCATCCTGGGCAATCACTCCACCATGGACGCCAGCCTCTTCATCTACTACTTGGTGATGCTCTACAACATCATCAACCCCATCAAGGACCTCTCCAAAGCCTACTATAATATCCCCATCGGCATGGGTTGCTGGGAGCGTGTCGATAAGATTCTAAGCGCCGTCAACCCCATTTGCGAGAACCCCTCGCCCCACAGCCTCAGCGCGTTCGACAGCGAAATCCGTTTCCGTCACGTGGGTTTCAGCTACACCGAGGGGCGTCCCGTGCTGAGGGATATCAACCTCACCGTTCCCAAAGGGAAGACCATCGCCTTGGTGGGGCAGAGCGGATCGGGCAAATCCACGCTCGTTGCCCTCGTGC
>JAEEGF010531488.1_pt1 | contig 27491 bp, 10 predicted proteins | sample 9134171 | NCBI WGS metagenome assembly JAEEGF01 (sample SAMN16246542, study PRJNA631951) | gut metagenome | biome: gut microbiome; feature: rumen; material: AP-attached | host: Bos | place: Iran: Karaj | collected 2018-10 | reverse complement strand
TTCCCAACGGCATGTCGACATCACAGGATGTATTCGACACCGGCGCATACATGAGCTCTGCTTTCGGACTCGTAGCCAAGGCTGGCGATGAGATGCGCATCGGTATCAAGGGTAGTCTTGGTTCTTCCTGCTGGGCTATCTGGGATGACTTCCGTCTGACCTATCGCGGATTCCAGCGCGATGTTGTGCTCGAGGTGCTCAACGATGAGATTGCCAACGTTGAGAAGTACAAGAGTCTGCTGATTGGCAAGAACGTCCGCGACATCATTACCGAGAAGCTGGCTGCTGCCGTGGCTGCAAAGGAATTTGAGAAGGGACAAGACATGTTCGACGCACTCACAAACCTCTTTACTGTAGGTGATACCGTACGTGCTTCAGAGGCTATCTTTGCTGAATTGGAGACTGCATACGAAAAGCTGACTGCTGCCATCCTTGAGGCTGTGGCTGACAAAGAGACCATCCAGAAGGCTACTGACATGCAGAACAACATCTACAACAACGTATTCGCCATTGATCCCGCTGATGTACAATGGACTGACGAGCAGGCTAAGGCTACCATCGCCGAAATTGAGCAGACGATCAAGGATTTGGCTACTCCTGGCGATTTTGCAAATGCTTCAGATGACAGTCCGAAGGATGCCACATGGTATATCGAGAATCCTAAGTATGCTGAGAACAACAATACCGGTTGGACCAGCAAGGAGGATCCTGGCTTTGGCTCGAATCTCTGCGAAATGTGGAACAAGCCCGAATTCGACTACTATCAGGATCTCACTGGCCTGTTGGAGGGTACTTATGAGCTGACTGTACAGGGCTTCTATCGCGCCGGTGGCGGCTATGATGCCGACAACGAGGCATACATGGCTGATCCTACAGCTAACAACAACTTAGAGATGTACGTGAAGGTTGGTGATAATCAGGTGACCGCTACCATGCCTCGCCTGTGCATCGCTACAGATCCTTACACCAGCACGAAGTGGGACACCAATGAAGACGGTAGTGCTAAGCTCGACGATAACGGCAACAAGAAGTTCTGGTCGTCAGACGACAACAACTGGCAGTGGGTATGGGCAGGTGCCTATACGGTTGCCGAGGACGGTGAGAGTGCTACAGGTCAGCGTGCTTGCAACGGCATGGCTACAGCTGCCGAGATGTTCTCGAAAGGCCACTATCTGGGAACTTCCATCACCTTCAAGCCCGATGCAGAAGGCAAGGTACGCATTGGTCTGCAGAAGACTGCTGCCATTGGTAGCGACTGGTGTATTTGGAGCAACTGGAATCTGACCTACTACGGCAAGAACAGCACCAAACCTGAGACTACTGGCATCGCAGCTCCATTCAGCAATGGCCAGGTAGTTCGCACCGAGTTCTTCAACCTGAACGGTGCTCGCATCAATGCACCACGCAGTGGTGTCGTGATCATCAAGCAGACAATGGCCGATGGTACTGTTAAGGTACGCAAAGCCGTGGTGAAGTAAACGAATATCATTCTGAGCGCACATGGGGTTATATCCCCTGTGCGCTCAGTTTTTTTCCTAAAAACTGACTTCCCAAACTACCCATTATGAATAAAAAGCACCTGGAGACCTTATTTGTTTCCACATTATTATATATATGCGCGGGCGCGAGCGCACAAGTGGTCATGAACATCAATTCCGCCCAGCGCGGTCCATTGACCAGTCCCTACCAGTGGGGACTATTCTTCGAAGAAATCAACCATGCCGGCGATGGTGGCCTCTATGCCGAACTCGTGAGGAACCGCTCATTTGAGGAGTCTCAATATGACAATGGCTGGCAGGCAGTAAGCTCCTCCATCTACCGCCGCACTGCCGAAAATACGCCCCTGCTGAACGATGCACAGGACGTTTGCCTCGACCTGTATACCAGTTCCACAACCAGTGAGGCCCGCAAGCGCGGCATCCGAAACGAAGGTTTCTGGGGCATGAATTTTGAAAAAGGCAAAACCTATCACCTGTCGCTCTATGCGAAAGGTAACAACAATAATTATACTGGGCGCGTCTATGCCGCGCTACTGAGAAATGACGGCAAGACTGCCGTCAGCGACACTATTGCTCTGACAGGCGAAGTGTACACCGATAAATGGAATAAACTGACCGCCGAATTGACGGCAAAAGATACAGACCTCAGTGGACAGTTGCTGCTGCTGACCAGCAACGGCGGACACCTCTATATCGATGTAGTGTCACTGTTCCCTGACACATGGAACAACCGGCCCAACGGACTGCGCCCCGATCTGGCACAACTGCTGGCCGACACAAAACCGACTTTCCTCCGCTTTCCCGGCGGATGCTTCGTCGAAGGACAGCAAAGCTTCGACGACACCTGGCAATGGAAGCGCACCATAGGCCCCATCGAACAACGACACGGGCACATGAGCTACAACTGGGGCTACTGGAGCAGCGACGGCCTTGGCTTTGATGAATACCTTCAGTTGGCCGAGGACATGGGGGCTGCCCCACTCTTCGTTGTCAACGTCGGACTGGGACACGGTTGGTATGTTCCCATGGCCGACTTGGACACACTGGTACAGAACACACTCGATGCCATTGAATACGCCAACGGCGACGGCACGACAACATACGGCGCCATGCGAATCAAAAACGGACATCCGGCTCCCTATAACCTGAAATTCATTGAGATAGGCAACGAGAACTATAACTACGAAATGGGGTCGAACAACGACCAGAGCTATCAGTATCCCGAGCGCTACTATAAGTTCTACAAGGCCATCAAAGAAAAATATCCGGAAATCACCACCATCGGCAATGTGGAGTCGTGGGGTACCGACAACCCGACATGGCGTAACGAATACCCAGTTGAAATCGTTGACGAGCACTACTATCGCTCGCACGCCTGGATGAAACAAAACTACAAGAAGTACGATAACTACCCCCGCGATGTCAAAGTATATAACGGCGAATACGCTGCCAACAGCGGCGGCTACGGCACATATGGCAACCTGAACTCTGCACTGGGCGAGGCTGTCTACATGCTGGGGCAGGAACGCAACAGCGATGTATGCGTGATGGGGTCGTTTGCACCCATCTTTACACATGAGAGTAATCCCGCATGGGCCTACGACATGATTCATTTCAACTCAGGTTCCAACTTCGTAACGCCCAGCTATCACGTGCAGAAGATGATGGCTCATAATTTAGGATATCAGAACCTGCTATGGACAGAAAGCGGCAACAGCATCACGGCTACAACCTCGCATCAGGTGGGATTGGCCACATGGGATACGCAGGCATCGTATGACGATGTCAAGGTCACCGTAAACGGCAAGACCATCATCAGCGACGATTTCTCCGGCAATAACGGATGGACATCCTACGGTGGCTCGTGGAGCGTCACCGGCGGTGTAAAGAAGCAGACGGCAGGCGGCACCAACAGCGACAAGGGCTGCCGGGACATCTGCCAGACAAAGTTTGACGGTTCAACCTACACACTCACGCTCCGTGCCCGTAAAGACGGCGGTGCAGAAGGATTCCTCATCATCTTCGACTATCAGGACGAGGACAACTATGCCTGGTGGAACATCGGTGGTTGGGGCAACACGCAGAATGCCATCGAAATATGCCGAGGTGGCTCAAAGGCGCAATACAGCAAAGTCAACTACGCAGTTCCCGCAGGCGACTGGTTAGATCTGAAAGTGGAGGTTGACGGCAATGTCATCAGATGCTATATCAACGGCAAGAAGTGTCATGAGCTGACGCTTGAATCGGAGCGTGCCCTCTATCAGAGTTGTCAGATAAGTGAAGACGGACAGGAGATGATTCTCAAGGTGGTGAACCCCCATAGTCAGCCCCAGCAACTGCTGCTGAATACTGACTTCAGTATTGGCAACGGCACCGTAGAACGGCTGACCTCGGCAAATGGCACCGATGAAAACACCATGCAGGAGCCAGACAAGGTGAATCCGTCAGCAGTGGAGGCTGTCAGCGGTATGCCACTCGACATCCCAGCCTACTCGCTCAACATATACCGTTTCCCCATTACCGGACTACAGGCAGAGGAAAAACAGAAGACCTGGTCCGACTATCCCGAATACGTGGAGGAAGACAAGGACATGGCGGCATACCTCTATGCCCACATGCACGAGACAGGTGAATACACCTGCTATGCCCTGAACACAGGCGGCAACAACTGGAACGACCTGCTTGCGAGCGGCGAAGTGTTCCCCACCTCGCAGTACACTAAGACCGGCGGTATGCGCGATGCATTCACCTACCGTCTGAAGAGCGGCAACGGCTTCATGTTGGTCGGTACCGACATGACGTCACGATTAGGATGGGAGAGCAATCACATCATGGACCTTATGCTTTCGCCTGACCTGATTCACTGGACCAAAGAGGTGTTTATTGACCTGGAGACGAATGAGAACCTCGCAGCCATCGGCAAGGCATTAGGACGTACCATGACAGCCGACCTGATGACAGCGGCATGGGCCCCGCAGGTAATCTACGATCCCGTCACAAAGACATACATACTCTATTATAGCGTAGGCGTGAAGGGTGACAAGCATTATATATTCTACCAGCAGATTGACGAAGAACTCAACATCCTCACCGAACCGCGTGTGTACTTCTCACCAGGATATGACATTATCGATGCCGACATTGTGTGGAATGCTGTTGACCAGCAGTATGTCATGTTGTTCAAATGTGAGTCGACAAACGGCTTTGACCGTGCTACAGCACCCAAATTAGTGCCTGAGAAGGATGCTACAGGTACTACTGTCTGGACAGTCACCAAGGATTTCCACGTCGGAGAGAATAATCAGGCCATTGAGGGCATGACACAGTGGCGTCCCATCGGTCAGCTGCGCTGGCGTCTGGCATATATCAATTATAGCGGAGGCTACGCTTACCGCATGCGTTATATGGACGAGCACTGCATGAGCGTTGACCCGGTAGGTCACAATATCAACGGCATCCTGAAGGCCCAGCACGGCTGTGTCATGAAGATTACACAGGCAGAATACGATATGCTGAAAGCCTGGGATCAGGTGGTGACACTGCTGCCGAAGGTGAAGGCTTTCCATGCGGTAAAACCGACCGAACAACACAAGGCGGCTATTGAAGCTGCTGAGGCTGCCCTGGCCAACAGCACGACTTTTGCCGAGAATGCCGCTGCCATGCAGAAGGCCTTGGAACTGTTGAGTGCCTGCGAGACGGACACACGCCAGATAGCCATTGAGGAAGCCGTGAAAAACGGCCATGGCGACCTGACCAGCGTGATAGAGAATGCCGATTTCTCAAAGGGGGATGCCTCTTGGTATACCACTAACGGTTTTACTGCTGCCAACGGCTATGTGGCCGAGTTCTGGAACAAGAACTTCTACATGTCGCAAACGATATCAGGACTGCCTGACGGTAACTATGAGGTGGGAGTGCAGAGTTTTTTTCGATATGGCTCGCGTGATGTCGCCTTTCAGGCTCATCGGAACGGAACAGAGCAACTGAACGCCAAGTTTTTTGCCAACAATGCCGAGAAACCTGTCATGAGTCTCTATGACGACAGTGCTGCCAAGCGCTACGGCACCGCGAGCTACAATAACTATCCCGACAACGTGACACAAGCCAACCAGGCTTTCAACACCTATGGCCTATATTATAATAAGGTAGAAACCACCGTTACCAACGGAACCTTAATGATAGGACTCTATAAGACAGATTGGTTGGACAGTGACTGGTGCTGCTTTGACAATTTCACACTAACTTACCTCGGTCCACTGACAAGTGTAAAGGCTGTCAGAGACGATAACGGACAACGCGAGGATGCGGTCTATAACCTTAAAGGCCAACGCCTTCATGATAACACCACACAACGAGGCATCTATATCAGCAACGGGAAAAAAATAACTATAAAATAACTAAATAACAATTGTATGGAATTCAAATCATTCGCAAGGCAAGGTCGCGCGGTGGCCGTTGTGACCTGCTGTCTGCTAATGGGATCCTGGACGGTGCAGTCGTGTAAGGACGAATACACCCTGACAGGTCAACCCTCGTGGTTGGGTAACTCTATCTATGAGCGACTGCAGGAAGATGGCAATTACACCATCCTGCTACGGCTAGTCGACGACCTGGAACAAACGGAGGTGCTCAGCTACTCGGGTTCGAAGACACTCTTTGCTGCCAACGACTCGGCTTTCCAGGCCTGGTTCGGCAACAACAAATGGGGCGTAAAAAACTACTCACAACTAAGCACGGCCCAGAAGAATATGCTACTCAACAACACGATGATCAACAATCCCTACCTCATCGAGTTGTTGTCCAATGTCAGCGGTACGCCACCATTGGAGGGAATGTGTATGCGCCGTGAGACTGCTACAACCATCTACGACTCCGTAGAGATTATGTCACCTGACAAGATGCCGGCCACGGCAGTCTGGCAACGTTTCCGCGACCAGCGCAAGAGCATCCCCATCTTGAAGGATGCCACCACGCCGCCCATGATTCACTTCCTGCCGAAGTTCATGGAGTTTTACAACATCAATAGCGAAGACCTCGCCGTGCTCACCAATCACCAGGCCACATCGGCCAACGAGGCATGGGTGAACTCACGCAAGGTGCTCGAGCGCGACATAACGTGCAAAAACGGCTACATCCAGAGAATCGACGGTGTGATAGAGCCGATGACCAACATGGCCGAAGTGCTCCGTCAGCATCCGCAGCTGTCGAAGTGGTCGGAGCTTATCGACCGTTTCTCGGCACCCTATTATAATGCCGAGGCGACAAGTGAGTATAACCGTCTCTTCAACAACGAGGACTCCGTCTACACCATGCGCTATTTCAGCAAACGTTCTGCTGGCGGTACGGCACTGACTGAGACGCCTGACGGAGAGGTTGCAGCTGCCTTGTTGAGCTTTGACCCGGGCTGGAACCAGTATATGTACAGCAACACCATGGGCTACGACCTGCACTATGATGCCGGTGCCATGATAGCACCCACTAACGAAGCGTTGGAAACCTGGTGGAACAATGAAGGCAAAGACCTTCAGATGGAATATGGATCGTGGGAGAATGTCCCGAATGCCACGTTGGCCAAGTTGCTCAATGTCAACATGCTGCCCACATTTACAGAGGCTGTTCCATCGAAATTCGAACGTGTACTGAACGATGCCAAGGAGAGTCTGGGAATTGAAGCCCGCTACGTCGACTCATGCTTTATGGCATGTAACGGCGTAGTCTACATGGTCAACAAGGTATTCTCCCCTGCCGAATATGCTTCTGTAGCATATCCTGCCCTGGCTCACCAATCGACTATGAACGTCATCTACTGGGCTATCGACCAGTTGAACTTCCTGCCTTACCTATTGTCAATGGACTCGAGATACAGCCTGCTACTGCCCACCAACGAGGCACTGCTATGGTATCTCGACCCTGCAACGTATGGTGGCATAGACCGTCTGTCTGGCATGGAGGCCCCAACAGCCTTGGAGTTCTACTACGACGCTTCGAAACCTTCTACAGAGCGCGTGCAGGCACGCCGTTTCAACACCACCATTGATACGGACGGCAACATTACAAAGGGTGTGCGTACGCAGGCCACTGTAGACCGTAGCGTCATAGACGACCGTTTGAAGCGCCTCATGGACGACCTAATCATCGTGGGCGATGTGGAGGACGGTCACGAATACTATAAGACCAAGGGAGGATCATTGATTCACGTCAGCCACACTACCGACGGCAGGATAGCCTTCAGCGGCGGCTGGCAGAAGGAGCATAACGAAAAACCACTTCCTGTGGAGACCAATGAAATCTATACCAAGGACAACGGTAAGTCATACCAGTTGAACAACGAGGTACCCATGGGCACACAAAAGTCCATCTACCTGACGCTGAAAGGCAACGAGGCCTTCTCGGAATTCCTCACCCTCATTGACAATGACGGTGCCAATCTACTGGGCACGAAACTCAATAATGAATACAACGCAGGACTGACGGCACAGGGCTCGAAGAATCTCACGCTGCTCGACAACTACAACTACACCATCTATGTGCCCACCAACGAGTCGATACGCGACCTTATAGACCGCGGACTGCTCCCCACATGGGATGACTACGAGGCAATGGAAAACGAAGGATTTGCCGACGAGGCTGCCGTAGACAGCGCACAACAGATTATCAAGAACATCATCGTCAACTTTATCCGTTACCATGTGCAAGACCACAGCGTAGCCATCAACATGGCTCCCGAACTCTATGACGAAGACCCGGAAACAGGTGTAAAGACTCCATCTTATGTAAACATCTTCGAATCGATGAAACGTAACTACGAAACGGGACGCTTCTTCGGACTGGAGAGTGACAACAGCAACGGGCAACTGACAGTGAAGGATGTCATGGGCAATGTGCGCCATGTGACGAAACAGGAGGGACTCTACAATAATATCTGCCGCGAATACTGGTTTAACGGCTCAGGCAATACGGCCAGAATATTTATGGCCTCTGATGCCGTGGTACACCAGATTGACGCACCACTGTTCTATGAGGAGATGACCCCCTGGCGCGAGCAACTTAAAAACATAAGGAGGAAATAAAGGTATGAGAACACTGAAATCTATCATAATAGTGCTGGCGCTGTTGGCTACAACAGTCGTCCATGCACAGAACATCACATCGGTACATGGAACGATAAGTGATGATATGGGACCACTGATGGGAGCTACGGTGTGCGAGATTGACGGCAATGGGCGTATCATCGAATCGACCATTACCGACCTGAACGGTAACTTCACCATGAAGGTGAAAAACCAGAAGGACAAAATCCGCTTCAGCTTCGTGGGATTGAAAACACAGACCCAACCCATCAATAAGACCACATACAATGTAAAAATGGAGTCAGCCACCACACTGAAGGAGGTGACTGTGAAGTCCAAGCGCCGCGTGACAGGCAACGGACTGCCCATTCCGCAGAGAGAGGTATCGAGTGCCACACAGAGCTTCTCGATGAAAGATGTAGAGGGTATGGCTTTCACAACCGTGGATGAAGCCCTGCAGGGACGTATTGCCGGTCTGGACATCGTGGGCAACAGCGGAGACTTGGGCTCCGGTTCAACAATGCGCCTGCGCGGTGCCTCGTCATTGTCGACGTTGACCAATGCCAATCCACTGATTGTCGTTGACGGCAACATCCGTGAAGTGAGCCTTGACAACTTCGACATGGCAGCTGCCAACAATGAGAAGTTTGCAGAATTGCTGAACATCAACCCTGAGGACATTGCGGATATCCGCGTGTTGAAAGATGCCGCTGCCACTGCCATCTACGGTTCACAAGGTGGTAATGGTGTCATTGAACTAACAACCAAACGCGGTACACGAGGTGCACCGAAAATCACCTACTCACTGAAGCTCACCGGCACCTATCAGCCAAAGGGCTATCCCATGCTGAGTGGCGACGACTACACCATGCTGCTGAAGGAGGCTTACTTCAATCCTTCGCAGAATGACGGTGCTTCTGCCAATATCAGCGAGATCAACTATACCCCGACATTCTCGGAGTATGAGCAGTATAACAACAACACCGATTGGCGCGATGCCGTCACACAGTGGGGTCTGCGTCAGAACCACTACGTCACTGTCAGCGGTGGCGGCGAGAAAGCCTCGTTCCGCATTGGTGGTGGATTCGACCATGAGACGGGTACCATCATCGAACAGAAGCTGAACCGTTTCTCAACCCGAGTGGCACTGGACTATAACGTCAGTGAGCGTATCCGTGTCAGTACTAACTTCGCACTGACGTACACCAAGAATGACAAGAACTGGGTGTATAATACAGGCGACTGGGTAAGCTTCAAAAACGACGGCGAAGGTCTGTTGGCACTGGCCCTGAAGAAGATGCCCAATATGAGTATCTACGAACAGGATCCCTTGACGGGTGCAAACACCGATACCTACTACATGATGCTGCAGAACGGCTCAAGCATCTTCGACGGCGACCAGAAGAAATATCCCAACCCCGTAGCCAGTGCTCATCTGGCCAAGAACCAGCAGCGCACCTACGACATGACACCGGAGCTCATTATCCAATATCAGCTCTTAGGCATGGATGATGACCACTGGCAGTTGAACTGGCGTGGCTCAGTGTATATGAATATCTATAATGAATTCAACAACCGCTACTATCCACAGGAGTTGCGTACTGCGAAATGGGACAACGGTTCTGGCGTGAACACCACCTATGACGGATCATCAGAAAGCGTATCGATCAACACCAAGCAAACACTGACACTCATTCCTGCCTTCAAAAACAAAGACCACTCTGCACTGGCCCTTGCCCGGTTTGAACTAACCAGCGGCTCTTCTTCCGGTCAGTCAGAGGACAAGAAGGGAGCTGCATCAGGTCTTGACGGCTCAGATACCGGTGGCCAGATCAGTAATATGAGCAGTTGGTACAATCAGTGGCGATCCATGTATTTCACCTTCTCGGCTCACTATGCCTACAAGGGCCGCTACATTGCCGATTTTACACTGCGTGCCGACGGTACCACCAAGTTCGGTCCCAATAACCGTTGGGGATACTTCCCGTCGGCATCGCTGAAATGGATTGTCAGCGACGAGCCTTGGATGGAGAAATATAAACCCACGCTGTCGATGCTTGCCATACGTCCCAGCTGGGGACGTGTGGGTAACCAACCCAACAAAGAGTACTTGTACACATCGAAGTATGGTGTCACCGATAAATACATTGACAAGAGTGCCATGTTACCCCTCAACATCCAACTGACAGACCTGAAGTGGCAAATGGTGTCAAGCTATAACCTCGGTTTAGACTTGGGACTCTTCGACGACCGACTCACCATGGCAATTGAAGTGTACACATCAACCACATCGGACATGCTGCTTGAAAACTACCGCATTCCCTCCAACTCTGGTTTTGCTACCGTGCCGTATCACAACAACGGTAAGATGCGAAACACCGGTTGGGAATTCCATATCAACACCCGTGATCTTGTCAAGGTGGGCAAGTTCACCTTTGACCTGAATGCCAACTTCGGCAACAACCGCAACGTGATATTGGAGATGGACGAATACGTACTTAACAGCCTCAACTCTACTTTCGGCTATTCCAACAGCGAAACACTACGCCGCGTACAGCTGGACAATCCGTTAGGTGCCATCTACGGATTCCGCTACAAGGGGGTCTATCAGTACAACTACTCTACCTTCGTCAAGATGAGCGACAGCCAGCGGCAAGCGTTCCTCCAGTCGGGGAAGACAGCACCCGTCGGTCTCAACGAAGAGGGTGAAATCATTTACGATGCACAAGGCAACCCGCTCCGCATGATATATAACTACACCAACGACGGAACGGGCAAAAACTACCGTTTCTGCGGTGGTGATGCCATTTATGAGGATATCGACCACGACGGTCAGATCAATGCCCTTGATATTGTCTACCTCGGCTCTTCACTGCCCAAGCTGACGGGTGGCTTCGGTTTCACCTTCAACTATGGCGACTGGCGATTGAGCACTCAGTTCAACTACCGTTATGGCAACAAGATTCTGAACATGGCACGTATGAGTGCTGAAGCTATGATTGGCAACAACAACCAGAGCCAGGCCGTAAACTATCGTTGGCGCAAGGAGGGCGATGTAACGAACATTCCACGTGCGATGTACGGATCCACATCGAGCTACAACACGCTGGTCAGCGACCGTTTTGTGGAAGACGGCAGTTACCTGCGTATGAGTTATGCTCAGATATCATATACTGTCAAGAAGAAGTACCTGAAGTGGATTGGTCTGTCACGACTCTCACTATATGCCAGCGTGAACAACCCATTTGTCATCACGAAGTACTCTGGTGTTGACCCTGACATCTCTGCCCGCGGCTACGATCCCGCTATCGACTGGGCTCAGACACCACGTTCACGCTCCTGTACCCTTGGTATCTCAGTAGACTTTTGAAGAATTGAAAAATTGAAGTATTAAAAAAATGAAGTTTATGATGACCAACAGAATATATAATAAGGTAATGGCAGGAGTAATCTCTTACCTCTTACCTCTCACCTCTTACTTCTTTGTCTCCTGTTCCGACTTCCTGGAGATAGAGCCGTTGAACGACATCGTACTGAATAACTTCTGGAATGAGAAGGCCGATGTCGACGGCATCATCGCAGGCTGCTACTCCGGCATGCAATCCGATGCCATGATACGTCGCATGATTATCTGGGGCGAAGCACGTAGCGAGAATATCGGTGCCGGACTGAACAGTACCAACGATGACAATCTTCTGAACGTTTTAAACGAGAATATTATGGCCACGAACGGCTATACTTCATGGGAATGTTTCTACAACATTATCAACCGCTGTAACACCGTCATCAAGTATGCGCCCCAAGTGGCAGCCAGCGACCCTAGCTATACCGATAGCGAATTGCAGGCAAACATTGCAGAGATGGTGGCACTGCGCTCACTGTGTTACTTCTACTTGATACGTACGTTCCGCGATGTGCCCTACTCCACGGAGGCCTACACCAACGACGACCAGAAGATGGATTTGCCTGCTACAAAGTTCGACGTAGTGCTCGATTCACTCATCAACGATCTGGAACGTGTTAAAGGCCAGGCCGTGAAGTATTATCCTTCCACGACCCCACTCTATCAGACGGGACACATCACACAGGATGCCATACATGCCATGTTGTGCGAGATGTATCTGTGGAAGAAAGACTACCAGCAATGCATTAATTACGCAGACAAGGTTATCGCGTCAAAGAAGACCATGGCCGAGCAGATTCTAGCCATGAGCGGCGGGTCCAGCAGCGCCCTCGGCGGTTCTACGGGTTCTAGCAGTACAACCGCTTTCGAGCGCTATAATGGATTCCCACTTGTGAGTGAACAGGTTACGAGTGGATTCTACGGCAATGCCTATTCCACGCTGTTTGGCCGGGATGTGGAGTCCGAACAGGCAAAGGCCCGTCAGGAGATTATCTTCCAGTTGGTGTTTAAAGATGACCCAAGCAGCAACAGCATGCTTGCAAACTCGGCCGTCAACGTATTTTATGGTAACGCCAGCGCACTGCGCGGTTATCTGGCACCATCGGACTATGTAATCGACGACATCGCTAAGGAAAGCGGACGCACCATTTTTGCCGACAAGAACAAGAACATTGATGCCCGCATCTATGAGAACTGTAACATATTGACTAAGAGCATCAACAAGTACACCTCGCAGCAGGTTCTCATTCAGGCTGCCGGGTCGTCCAGTTCACCGACGTCTATTTCCTATTCCGGCATATACGCTGACGGCAACAATGGTGCCAATTGGGTCATCTATCGCCTGACCGACATCATGCTGCTCAAGGCCGAGGCACTGGCGCAGACCATGCGTGAAGGCAGCGACAACGAGACTGTAGCCTATAACGCGCCGATTCTGGCACAAGCCTTCAGTCTGATAAACGCCGTCAACAAGCGCGCCATCTGTCAGACCACCCTGCAAGATACGCTTGTGGCCACCGACTACAACACAAAGTCGCAGATGGAAGAACTGGTTCTTCGGGAACGTCAGCGTGAACTGATGTTCGAGGGCAAGCGCTGGTACGATCTGGTGCGTCGCTCTCAACGCGACGGCAACACACGTACACTGGTCAGTGCCGTCCTACGGAAGGTCACCACTGGCAGCTCGCTCATCCAGAACAAGCTGACAAAGATGGATGCCATCTACTGGCCTTACAACAACGATGAGATCAAGGTTAACAAGAACCTGGTACAGAATCCCGCTTTCAGCAGCGGCGAAGACAGCAGCTACCAGTAGAACAACTGATCTTGAATTGAGTATTGATAATTGAAAATTGAAAATTATGATGACTAAGATAAGGAAAAAACATCTGATAGGTTTATCATTTATCATTTGTTATTTATCATTTAGCATGACGCTGGTTTCCTGTTCCGACGAGCCGGAAAGTAGCAAGTACTACACCTTTACGGGTGAGAAGGCCAGCGACTTTCTGAAGAACCGCTCGCAGTATAGCAAATTTACAGAGATTGTAGAGCGCGCCAACGTGATGGACCTGCTATCCTCATACGGACACTTAACATGTTTCGTTCCTTCAGACAGCGCAGTGAATGTCTATCTGCGGGGCCGCGGTCTGACAAGTGTATCGCAACTCTCCGATGCAGACTGCGACACGATAGCCCGCACACATATAGTGAATAACATGTACACCACGATGGAAATGACGCAGGACCGTCTGGCTACCTGTAATATGCTGGGGCGCTACCTGGCCACCTCACAGGGTTTCGACAGCGACAGCAATGCCGTTGTATTCCTCCAGGGCTCAGCACACATCATCTTTGAGTTGAAGGACGACTCTGTGGAAAATGGTATCATGCAGCCTGTCGATATGGTTATTGAAAAGTCAAACAGCTATATTGCCGACATTATGCGAGAACATGCCGGAACAAGCGAGTCACCATTCGAGACCTTCTACAATGCCCTGGTAGCCACTGATGTCATCAGCCAGATGGCCCTTGTAGAAGATGAGAACTACGATAAGGATGCGTATTCCAAATACTACTACACCTCCGACTTCTGGAAAGAAGTGGCATGGGTTCCCGACCAGAAACTCTATGGCTACACGGTCTTTGTTGAGCCCGATGAGGTGCTGCAACGGAAGTACGGCATAGCCAAAGGCGACATCCGTGCCCTTTATGACCTGGCATGCAGCATCTATGACAAGGTATATCCCAAAGATGTCAGCAAGGAAGGTCATAGCTTTGAGAACCTCACGGACAGCATCAACCCACTGAAACGCTTCATGCAGTATCACGTGGTGACCCGCTATACCGCCGGTACCGCAGATTTGACACCGATGGATGTCAATATCGGTGTCGTGCAAGGGGCATTCGGTTTTGAAGAAACACTCATCAATCCCATAGAGTGGTTCCATACGCTGTTGCCTCATACCCTGGTAAAGATTGAGAAAGCGACCGTGACGGCTTGGCTTGGCAACGCCAAAAAGGGTGAGCGCTACATCAACCGCCGCTACGACAATCAATACAAAATAGAGGGTATCCATGTGGACCCGACCATCGAGGCAAACTTCGACCATGATGCCCTGAACGGCCACATGTTCTTTGTTGATGACCTTGTCGTTTTCAGCAACGAGGTTCAGAACAAGGTTCAGAACATGCGAATCCGACTCGACTTCTCAAGTGTATTCCCCGAAGTAATGTCCAATCACCTGCGCTTTGAGGGCGATCCGACACAGGATGACAACTCCGGTGTACCTGACGATGCCTCAACACCCAAGAACGGCCGCAACTTCTACTTCCCCATGGGTTACCTGGACGGTGTGACGTTCTCAAACTGCTATGTTGTACTTCGCCGACCACACATCAACTTCTGGTCGTGGCAGGGCGATGAGTGGAACCTCTTCGGCGACTATGACTTCGAGTTCCGCATACCGCCCGTACCCTACAGCGGCGACTGGCAGGTGCGTCTGGGTTTCTGTGCTCTCCCCACCCGAGGCGTGGCGCAAGTGTATTTCGACGGTGTGCCACAAGGTATTCCGCTCGATATGACGCAGTTCCTCGACGACGAAGCCTTCCTGGGTGACCGTTTCGTATTCGACGAGGGGCCAACCAACTATGACGAGATGACCGATGAAGAAAAGGCGGCCGAGCAGAAAGTGCTCAAGAATCTTGGTGCTTACCGCGCACCGCGCTCCCTGTTCCATTTCAGTACATCGTCGAAGAACTACTTCGTTGGTAACTACCGCACGCACCGCCGTGTGCTATGCCAAACCTACATGGACGCGAACAAGGATCACTACGTGCGCTTCCGTGTGGCCAGCGACGGTAAGCAGGGCAACAACAACGAGTTCATGCTCGACTACATGGAGCTTGTGCCTAAGAGCGTCTATGGCGTCGACGGCGATGGCGAGATGGAGGACGACCTCTAATAAAGGTAAAAAAATAAAAAAGTAAAAAAGTAAAAAATATGACTATGAGTATATATATATTTAATAAGGTAAGGAAATTGGCTAAGGCGTTTTTACCCTTTTACCTTTTTACCCTTTTACCTTTATTTGCCGCCTGCTCCGACACGTGGGACGACCACAACAACAGAGCTGCAGAGGGCGTAGAAGAGGGGTCGCTGTGGCAGGCCATCCAGCAGAACCCGGAACTGAGCAACTTCAGTAGCGTTGTCGAGGCTTGCGGCTACGACAAGTCACTGGCCTCTGCACAGGCGTTCACCGTCTTTGCGCCTACCAATAGTTGTTTCTCCAAGGAAGAGGCCGACAAACTCATTGCTGCCTATCATGCCGAGAAGGGTAAAGTTGACGACAAAGACAACAGCACCATCAAGGAGTTCCTGCAGAACCATATTGCATTGTACAACTACTCTGTGTCTCAATACAGCAACGACACCATCATGATGATGAACGGCAAGAACATTCTGCTCACTTCCAGCAAGATTGGCAACAGTCCTCTGACCAGCAGCAACAGACTCTATAGCAATGGTGTGCTGTTTACCGTAGGCAGTCAGGTAGACTACTTCCCGAATGTGTTTGAGTATATGCGTCGCGATGCTGAGTTGGACAGTCTGTACAGCTTCTTTTATAATGAGCGTTTCTACCGCAAGGAGTTCCAAGCCAGCAAGAGCGTGGAAGGCGGCATCATAGACGGACGCACCATCTACCTCGACTCTGTGTTCCGTCAACAGAACGATCTCTTCGACTACGACTTCCTCAATGCCCGTCTGAACAATGAGGACAGCACTTACTGGATGCTGATGCCCACCAATGAGACGTGGCGTAAACTCGTAGACGAATACCAGAACTATTTCAACTACGACAACACGGTCGACAAACGCGACTCCGTCTTCTACACGAACACCCGCATGGCCATCATGAAGGGAACTGCTTTCAGCCGCACCACCAACACGGATGCCATGCTGCAAGATTCGGCCATGTCGACCAATGCCGTACTTTTCTACAACGCACGCAAGTACACATGGGGAGCCGACAGTCTGCACTACTACCAGTACTTCAACCCGTTGAGCGGTATCTTTACCGGCAATACGAATATGGCGTGCAGTAATGGCATAGCCATGAAAGTTCAAGACTGGAAAATTGACAAGCGTGAGACTTTCTTCCAGACAAAGATCATTGAAGCTGAAGGCCAGGGAAACATCCGTGAAGTCAGCAAGGTTGTGGACAAGGTCAATACCAATGTTGACGGCTCGAAAGATACGACCTGGATTGAGACCATTGTGCCACGCAACCGCTATGTGGAATCGGGTAATACCTATTACAACAAGGTGTCGGACAACGGCTTCGTAGAGTTCGAGCCAACACGTACTACCGTGAACCACAGTGTGACATTCAATATCAAGGATGTGCTCTCGAACATTGGCTACGATATCTATGTAGTCACCGCGCCTGCTCTGGCCAACGACAGCAATGCCACCGACATACAGCGACTGCCCACCCGTCTGAAGTTCACCCTTTACCATCACACTCAGGACGGAAAGACTGTGAAGACGGGCAACAGCGAGGGTGTGCCCTTGGTGAACAATACCGCTGTGGTGAACCAGCCCGATGAAGTGGACTATATCAAGGTGGCCGAGAACTTTGTGTTCCCCGTAGCCTCCTATGGTCTTGAAGAGGATGAACCACAGGTATCGCTGAAGGTTGAGAGTTATGTCACCAGTACACAGCAGCGCAACAACACGTACACACGTACCATGCGTATCGACTGTATCATCCTGAAGCCACATGAAGAGTGAAGAGAGTTTATAGTTTAGAGTTTATAGTTTAGAGTTTATGATTACCAAGATATACGGAAGAAATCTGACAGATATGCTGTCTGTCGCTTTCCATCAGTCTTTTAGGATGGTGCTGAGTCTGGCGCTCCTTGCCATGCCATTCTGTGTTTCGGCCCAGGATGATACAGACGACGAGGAAGAGCCTGCACGTAAACGTACCATCGTTGAGAAGCAGAATCAATATGCTACTCGGACGGTTCGCGGCCTCATCGTGGATGCTGCTACGCGGCAACCCATAGCAGGTGCCATTGTGAAGGCCGACGGTCTGAATGGCTACAGTACCCTAACAGAAGATGATGGCACCTATGTGCTGCAGGTACCCGTGTTTGCGACGGCCCTTTACATTACGTCTCCTGACCACAACCCTGTCAGGCAGGGCCTGCTCAGTGGCGAGCAACAGAAGGAGTCGCGCCTGTATCCCACAACATTCAGTAGCGAGTATCAGGCTGAGACCAACGTACTGAACGACTTTACTGCCAGCGACTTCAAGTACACCAATTCCGTGAACATCAAGGAAGAGGTACAGAAGCAACTTGGTGCAACGGTCTACACGCAGCAGCGCAATGGGGTGCCAGGCGTCGGTAGCGTGATGTTCATTCAGGGACTCAACTCACTGAATGTCAACGCGCAACCGCTCATTGTTATCGATGGTGTCATCATTGATCAGCAGTATGGTCGTACCATGCTGCACGACGGATTCTACAATGACATCCTGTCGAACATCAATCCCAACGACATCGAAAAAGTGACCGTGATGCGCAATGGTACGGCACTCTATGGTGCGAAAGGTGCCAATGGTGTCATTCTCATCCAAACACGTCGTAACAAGTCGATGGCTACGCGTATTACGGCTAACGTGTCGGCTGGCGTGGTACTCGAACCGAAGTTCCTCTCCGTGATGAGTGCCGAACAGTATCGTGGCTATGCCTCAGAACTGTTGAAGACCACCAACACCACCATTCGCGAGTTCAAGTTCCTCAACGAGGATCCTGACTACTATTATTACACCCAGTACCACCAGAATACCGATTGGAAAGACCTTGTCTACCATACGGCCATGACCCAGAACTACGGCATCAACGTGGAGGGTGGTGATGATGTGGCCAACTACAACTTGTCGGTAGGCTATGTCGATCAGCAAAGTCCACTGAAGTATAATGACATGGGCCGTCTGAATATCCGCTTCAACACAGATATCAGTCTTACTGAACGCTTCGGTGTGCGTTTCGATGCGTCGTTTGCCAAAACCACACGCAACATCCGCAACGACGGTGCGCCGGAAAGCTATGATGAGGGGACACCGACGTCACCAGGTTTTCTGGCTTATGTAAAGAGTCCTTTCCTTAGTCCCTACAGCTATGGCCGCGGCGTACTCAGCAGCTCGCACTTCGACATTGATGAGGAGTCTTATCTGACAGAAGCGCTGGCAAACTATAACGGTTACAACTGGCAGTTGGGCAACCCCGCCGCCATCAATGAGTATGCCGACGCAGAGAACAAGAACCGTTTCGAAAACTCCATGCTCAACCTGACGGTCACCCCAAAGTATAGGTTCAACAATAACCTTTCACTGTCGGAGCACTTCAGCTACAATCTGGTGAACACCAGGGAGATGTTCTACATCCCCATCAACGGCACGCCCAGTTACTATGTCAGTTCCATTGGTACTTATCGCGACAACGAAGTACGCTCACTGGCTTCGAAGCAGAACTCCGTCATGAGCGATACACGCATAGACTGGCAAAACCGCTACGATGCTCATTTCGTACACATCTTTGCCGGCGCCCGCATCAACTGGGAGAGTTACACCATGAACTCACAGTTAGGCTATGATACCGGTAACGATAAGACCCCATTCATGAGTTCCAGTTTGAAGAATGCCAACGATGCCAGTGCCAACGACAACTGGAACTCGCTGGCCTGGTATGCACAGGCAGAATATAACTTCAGGAACCGCTACTTCCTGCAAGCCAACCTCACCGTTGAGGGTTCTTCACGCTTCGGACAGGACGGCGGTGACCTCCGTCTGTTTGATGCCGCATGGGGAATATTCCCTGGTGTACAGGCTTCATGGGTCATGAGCAATGAGCCTTGGCTGGCCAAGGTCAAAGGCATTGACTACCTGCGTCTTACTGCCGGCTACGACGTCAGCGGCAACGATGATATCGACTACTACGCGGCCCGCAGCTACTTCCGCGCACAGCAGTATCTGCATGCCATTGCAGAGCTGTCGTTCAGTGGCATCGGTAACACCGAGATACAATGGGAGACCACACACCGTCTCAATGCCGGATTGGAAACCAGTCTGCTGAATAACCGGGTGACCCTGTCGTTCAACGCATTCAAGAGCTGGACAAACAACCTGCTGACACAACAGTCTTTGGGTTTCCTCACCGGACTGGACAAGAACTGGTCGAACGGCGGCAAACTGGAGAATACCGGTTTCGATGTCAATGTCACCTTCAAGGTGCTTAATCTCAAGGACTGGCAGTTGCAGGTAGGCGGTAGCCTGGGTCACTACAAGAACAAGATTACCGAACTGCCTGACGATGCCCAGTATATGGACAGCCAGGTCTATGGAGCCACCGTTCGCACCCAGGTAGGCCAGGCAGCCAATGCTTTCTACGGCTATAAGTCATTGGGGGTATTCTCTACGACTGAAGAGGCACAGGCCGCCGGTCTGTATGTCTTGGGCGACAATGGCGTTGACAAGAACTACTTCGGTGCCGGCGACATACATTTTGCCGACCTTGACGGGGACCATCAGATTACAACGGCCGACCGTACCATTATCGGTGACCCGAATCCTGACCTCTATGGTAACATCTCCACGACCTTGGCATGGAAGCGGCTGAAATTCGACATGCGTTTCAACTACTCTGTAGGCAACGATGTCTACAACTATATGCGTGTACAATTGGAAAGCGGCTCACGTTTCATGAACCAGTCGACAGCACTGCAACGCCGTTGGCGGGCTGAAGGACAACAGACCGACATACCGTGCATCACCTTCCAGGATCCCATGGGCAACGCCCGCTTCAGCGACCGCTGGATAGAGGATGGCAGCTACCTGCGACTCAAGAGTGTCACGCTGAGCTACGACCTGCCTCTCAAGTCGGAATACATACAGGGCCTGCAGTTCTGGATTCAGGCCAACAATGTGTTCACAGTCACCAAGTACTTAGGCGCTGACCCCGAATTTGCCATGACAGGCAACGTCATCGGCCAAGGTATAGACCTGGGACGCCTGGCTCAAAGCCGCTCGCTGGTGGCTGGTGTGAAAATCAACCTCTAAGTCTAGAGTTTATAGTTTAGAGTTTATAGTTTAGAGTTTATAGTTTAGAGTTTAAAGTTTAGAGTTTATGAATACAAAGATAAACGATAACAAATCGGCTTTCGGACGTAAGAAATGGGCGAGGATGATGATGGCAGGACTAATCTCTTTCTTCTTTCCTCTTTCCTCTTTCCTCTTTATCTCCTGTTCCGACTTCTTCGAACAGGAATCCAATGAGATTATCTATGCTGGCACAGACCATCTGAACAGCGCCACCGACTCCATCTATTCCGTCACTGGCATCCTGAAGAAGCTCCAGAAAATAGCCGACCGCACCATACTGCTCGGTGAGGTGCGCGGCGATCTGACCAGTATAACCAATGTGGCATCGAGCGATCTGCGCGATGTCGCCCTGTTCCAGATTGGTGACGACAACCAGTACAATAACCCCCGCGACTACTACGCCGTCATCAACAATTGCAATTACTTCATTGCACATGCCGACACAGCACTGAAGAACAACCGCAATGAGTATATCTTCATGAAGGAGTATGCAGCGGTAAAGGCAATCCGCGCATGGACTTACCTGCAGATGGTTCTGAACTATGGCAAGGTCGTGTTCGTCACTGAGCCGATTCTCACAAAGCATGAGGCAGAACTAACCTACCCCACCTACGACCTTGATGCCATATGCGATTACTTCATCAAGGACCTGCAGCCGCTGGCCGAACGCTACGGCCGCGAGTATCCCGGCTATGGTACCATCCGTGGCAACGATGCGCGCTTCGTGTGGTTCCCCATCAATATCGTAATGGGCGATCTCTACCTGTGGCAGGCCAGTGCCTCCGGCAATACCGAGCTGTACCGGCAAGCCGCCCTACGATACTATCGATACATCAATGAGCGCAATGGCAAGAACTCCACCTATCCCGTCGGTGTTAACCTCTACACCTGGATGCCTGGCAACACCACGTGGCTCGCCCTGAGATACTGGGGAGGCTTGGATATCAATGAGACCTACATTCCCAACAGCGAACTTATCACGATGATACCGTGCGACTCCACCCGCGCTGAGGGTAACTACAGCGAACTGCGCAACCTGTTCAACTCCACTGATGAGAACGACTATAAGTACAGCCTGACGCCCTCACAGCGCATACAGGAAATCTCTGCCGCACAGTGGCACTGCTGCGTGGGTAACAATGGCACCAGCGTTATCTATGCGCCCAAAAACCTCTCACTGCACCGTTCAGGCGATCTGCGCCTCGTCACTGCCTGGGGCGAGGGCTACACCAGCGACAGAATCACTGGTGAACGCATTGAGACACAGCGCATAACAAAGTATTCAAGCCGCAATGTTCACATCTACCGTAAGATGATGGTTTACCTGCGCATGGCTGAAGCCCTAAACATGGCCGGCTATCCGCGTATGGCTTTCCAGATTCTGTCGCAGGGCCTGAACAACGACGTCATTATCAACGAGGTATGTCCATATTACAGCGAGAGCGACTCCATATGGCTGCGTCAGTTAGACTTCCCCACCTCGCGCTACGGCATTTTCACAGCCGAGGCCCTGGCGTACAATCGCTCCACCAGCAACATGAACACCATCGGCATTCATACCCGAGGGTCGGGTTTCACCCCGCTGAATGAATATTACCAATACCCCGATTCCATCGAGGTCGACGGCCAGAAGCAGGCCGTGCCCCTGGCTACCCAGCAGGAATATGTCAGCCAGCTGCTGCTCACCGAGGAAGCGCTGGAGTTTGCCTTTGAGGGCACACGCTTCTACGATGTCATGCGGTTCGCACTGCGCAGTAGTAATCCCGGTGAATTCATGGGCAACATTATCTCTGCCCGTGCTGGTAGCGGCAATGCTTCAGAGGACATCCGAAGCAAGCTCCGCAGCCAGGAAAACTGGTATCTGAAGTGGAACGGGAAAATGGGTCCTGCGTTATGAAACACTTACTGACAGCCATCCTACTGGTATGCTCGCTGACGGCGCATGCACAGCCGGAAACCGCGAATGGTAGTTTTAAGGCAGGCAATAGCACTTTTCTGCTGAACGGCCAACCATTCGTGGTAAAGGCGGCTGAGGTGCACTACCCCCGCATCCCGCGCCCCTACTGGGAGCACCGTATCAAAATGTGTAAGGCATTGGGCATGAACGCCGTGTGCATCTACATCTTCTGGAATATCCACGAGCAGCGTGAGGGGCAGTTCGACTTTACCGGCAACAACGATGTGGCAGAGTTCTGCCGACTGGCACAGAAAAACGGGCTTTACGTCATCGTGCGCCCCGGCCCCTACGTCTGCGCTGAATGGGAGATGGGCGGCTTGCCTTGGTGGCTGCTGAAAAAGAAAGACATTAAGCTCCGTGAGCGTGATCCTTACTTCTTGGAACGCGTAAAAATCTTCGAGGAGAAGGTGGGCGAACAGCTGAAGCCACTGACCATCCAGAAGGGTGGTCCCATCATCATGATTCAGGTAGAGAACGAATACGGCTCATATGGCGAGGATAAGCCCTATATCAGCGAGATCCGTGACTGCCTGCGTGGCATCTACGGCAAGGAACTGTCGTTGTTCCAGTGCGACTGGTCGAGCAACTTCGAGAAGAACGGCCTCGATGACCTCACCTGGACGATGAACTTCGGAACAGGTGCCAACATCGACGACCAGTTCCGTCGCTTGGGTGAGCTGCGTCCTAACGCCCCCAAGATGTGCTCTGAGTTCTGGAGCGGCTGGTTCGACAAGTGGGGAGCCCGCCATGAGACCCGTCCTGCCAAGGATATGGTCGACGGCATGGATGAAATGCTGTCGAAAGGTATCTCCTTCTCACTCTACATGACCCACGGAGGCACCTCGTTCGGTCACTGGGCAGGTGCAAACTCGCCAGGCTTTGCGCCTGACGTGACCTCCTACGACTACGATGCTCCCATCAACGAGTATGGTCAGGCTACGCCTAAATTCTGGGAACTGCGCACCATGATGCAGAAGTACAGCGACAAGAAGCTCCCCAATGTCCCTAAGGCTCCGATGCCTATAGTGACTGTGCCTAAGTTCGAATTGACGGAATTTGCTCCTTTCATGTCGGCTATGACCGAGCCTGTTAAGGGAACCCTGAAGACCTTCGAAGAGATGGATATGGGTTGGGGCACCATGATGTACTCCACCCGCTTGCCTGAGATCACTTCGCAGAGCGTGCTTACAGGCGAGTTCCACGACTTTGCACAGGTGTTCATCAACCAAAAGTATATTGGTAAGATCGACCGTGTGAAAAATGAGAAATCGCTCACCATTCCCGCTGTTAAGAAGGGAGCCGAACTGATTATCATCGTCGAGGGAATGGGACGCATCAACTTCGGTCGTGCCATCAAGGATTTCAAAGGTATCGTCGGCAATGTCACGCTGACCACAGAGACCGACGATGCTGAGATTGTGTTGACGCCGAAGAACTGGACAAACGTAGCCATCCCCGATGATTATGAGACAGCCAAGAAAGCCCTCGATATGGTTAAGGGTGTTAACGATCAAGTATCTTCAGGCGAAGTGAAAGGGAGTGTTCCAGCGCTTGCCTTAACACAGGGTTATGAAGGCTCAAAGAAACTTGGCGACCTCCTGAAGCCCGGCTATCATCGTGGCTACTTCAACCTGAAGAAGGTGGGCGACACCTTCCTGAACTTCGAGACATGGGGTAAGGGTCAGGTGTATGTGAACGGTCATGCGATGGGCCGCATCTGGTGCATTGGTCCGCAGCAGACGCTCTATGTGCCTGGCTGCTGGCTGAAGAAGGGTAAGAACGAGGTGATAGTGTTCGACGTGGTAGGTCCTCGCGAGACCATTGTCTGGGGACAGGCTGAGCCTGAGCTCAACAAGCTGCAGCTGGAGAAGAGCAACAAGCACAACAATATCGGCGACAAGCCCGACCTGAACAGCGTTAAGCCCGTCGCCACAGGTGCCTTTGCTCCAGGCAACGGTTGGCAGACCATCCAGTTGACCTATCCCAACAAGGGCCGTTACCTCGCTATCGAGTGTCTCAGCACGCAGAAGGACGGCGACCGCGTAGCCATCGCCGAACTGTATCTGCAAGATGCCGACGGCAAGCGCCTCTCTCGAGAGCCTTGGAAGACGAAATATGCCAACTCAGAGGATGAGGGTGGTAACCGTCTGGGCGACAAAGTCTTCGACCTGCAGGAGTCTACCTATTGGCAGACGGAGAAGGGCGCATCGGCGCCTCACCTTCTCGTCATCGACCTCGGCTCTGAGCAGACCGTCAAAGCCCTCGAATATCTGCCTCGTGCCGAACAAGGTGCCCCTGGCAGTGTAAAGGATTACAGGATCTACATCTATTAAGCAAGTTTCCCAATAAATGAGAATAGTTTCTTTATTTATCATTTGTCATTTATCATTCAGCCACGCAGTAGCGCAGACGCCTGCGGAGGTTACGATTGACCTGACAAGAACTTTTCAAACGATTCAGGACTTTGGTGCCAGCGACTGCTGGACGGCTGAATATGTCAGCGACTACTTCAGTACAACCGAAAAGGAGAAGGCTGCCAAGTGGCTGTTCAGCCAGCAAATGGACAAGAACGGTAATCCTGAGGGTATCGGACTGAGTTGTTGGCGGGTCAATCTCGGTGCCGGTTCTGCCGAACAGGGAACGAGTAGCAATATCGCCGACGAGACGCGCCGTGCCGCTTGTTATCAGAAGTCGGACCTGACCTACGATTGGACGCGCTGCGACGGTCAGCAATGGTTCATGAAACGGGCCAAGGACTATGGGGTCGACCACTTCCTGCTCTTCTCTAACTCCGCACCTGTCCACATGACCAAGAACGGCAAGGCAAATGCCAACAACCAGACTATCTCATGCAACCTGAAAGACGACTGCTACGACGACTTTGCAGAATTTCTGGCAACGGTTACCAAACACTTCGTTGATGAAGGTTACAATGTAACCTATATCGACCCTGTGAATGAGCCCCGTTTCGACTGGAAAGATGGTCAGGAAGGTTCTCCGTGGGAAAACACGAACATTGCCCAGTTGGCCAAGCAACTCGACAAGAGCATTGCCAGCCGCAGCCTGTCCACGAAGATCCTGATTCCAGAAGCCAGTTCCTGGGACTTGGTATATGGGGGCACCGGGCGGGCAACAAACCAAATATACGCATTCTTCAACAGAAAAAGTGCCAACTACATCGGCAACCTGCCGTCATTAGCAAAGGTGGTGGCAGGTCATAGCTATTGGACATTCCGGACCAACGCCGACCTGAAAGACATACGTGAGAAAGTACGGAATGAGGCTGCCAAATATTTTCTGGAAGTCATGCAGACGGAGTGGTCGATGCTCGATGCAGCCCCGGAAACCAGTGCCGCATTCCCTGAAAGCTACGAGACTGCCTCAAAGATGGACATAGCCCTCTATATGGGTAAAATCATCCATTGCGACCTGTGCTATGGCAATATGTCCGGATGGTCCTACTGGACGGCGTTTGCAACAGAAAGGTACAGCCAGAAGAATCGTTTTTACCTGATTCGGATGAATGCCACAGGCGATACAGGTGATGAGAGTTATGGAGACATCAAAAAAGGCGGCCGTTTGACCGTCGACAAGAATCTATGGGTGCTGGGCAACTACAGTCGCTTTATCCGTCCGGGCTATAAGCGCGTTGCCATAAAAGGAGCTGATGATTTAAACGGACTGATGGGATCGTCGTGGCTCTCCCCCGATGAAAAGACACTGGTCACTGTATTTGTCAACATGAGTCAAACCGGCAAGAAAATAGGCATCACTGTGGCCGACAACACCATAGAGAGCATGAAGGCTTATCTCACTGATAAAAACAATAGCCTGAAGTTTCAGTCATCGCTCAACGATGCATCCGATATGGAGATTCCAGCCCGCTCTGTAGTAACAATTGTTGCCCAGTTGAACAACGCTACGGGTATACACGCGACATCATCTCTAAAATCATCCATCAACAAGTTTTACAAACTCAACGGACATTCAACAAGTCATCCATTAAAAGGTATTCACATCTATAATGGACAGAAACATATCGTACAATAACTAATCGTGATACCTCACCAGCCACTTTTTCTTAGCATACTATGCAATTTTTGCTGCATGGCTTTCTAACACTTTTTAGAAAGCCATGGAAAAAGTGTTGGAAGGCCTTGCAAAAAAGAGGGGTCATCTGCACGCATTCAGATAGTTCCTTCCACAATCCCACAAACACTTACATCAAATACCTTCAAGAGATACACAAGGGTTCACCAAAAACGCACTTTTCCGCTTTTCCACTTTTCCACTTGTAACATTAAGGTTTTTGGTATAGGAAAGAAGTTAATATTATAGTAATATAAATATTATATATATTATAATATATATAATATCACTATATGATATTTT
>JAEEGF011214757.1_pt1 | contig 27496 bp, 23 predicted proteins | sample 9134171 | NCBI WGS metagenome assembly JAEEGF01 (sample SAMN16246542, study PRJNA631951) | gut metagenome | biome: gut microbiome; feature: rumen; material: AP-attached | host: Bos | place: Iran: Karaj | collected 2018-10 | reverse complement strand
CATATTACCTGGAATAACAATTATACAAATATAATTATTATTTCAGTTTGATTCTCATAATTGCGACACTATGAGGAGGAAGCGTTGTCCCGATACTCTTCCTGCCGGCGTTGACTTCGAGAGGATACTCGGTGAAATAGCTGTCAGGAGTCAGGTCATCAGAGGCAAGGAGCGTCCCATCGAGGAATGTACCCTTCAGCTTGAAATCAAACACGCGCTCTTTGTCATAATATGAATTTACGAGGGTGACCGTAAGTATCCCGTCCTTGACAGTCGCGGCGGTGGAATAATCCTCATTGCCCTCAACCTTGCATATCCTGCCGTCCTGATGGGCCTTCACCATTGCGAATACCTGTCCGTTGGCAGTCAGTCGGCTTCCTCTCGGGGTGATTATGATCGCGCCCTCCCCTACCGGCTGGAAATAGCATACGATGGGGATATCAAGGTCATTGGACTCGTTTAGGTAGAAATGCATGGTGGTAGCCGAATAGATTCCGTCCGCGACACATGAGGGGCGGTACCAGGAGTACCATTGATTCCACTCGTCAAACGAGATGTGCAGGTCCTTGCCCGTGGCATCCAGGCTTTCCCGCATCCTGCAGGCCAGATTTATATTACCGGTATAGGATCCGGTAACCTCCTCATAGGAAGTCCTTTCAGCCTCCTGGGTCGTGTAATGCCTGCTTCCTCCTGCATAATGATGCAGGGATATGTACTTTACCCTGTCGGAAAGCCTTGCGGCGGAATTCGCGGCCCAGTTGTCATCAGGGTAAGGTCCTGAGGAACATAACTTCAGGTCGGGGCTGACTTCCAGCATCGCATCGGCCTGTTTACCTGCGACAAGGGCATATTCCTCAGGTGCATCAGGGCCTTCCATGTGCCTGTAGCCGATTTCGTTGCCGAGGGACCAGTATCTCACGTTATACGGTTCCGGATGTCCCCTCTGCGCACGGATCTTCCCGTACTCTGTATCGACCGGGCCGTTGCAATACTCGACCCACTGGGCACTCTCCTCCGGGGTATTCCAGGATAGGTTGATAGTCATCATCGGCTCGGCTCCCACCTCACGGCAAAGGGCGATGAAGTCATCCGTGTCTATCTCGTGGTAGTCATATCCGTCAGAGTAAGGCTGCGTCTCTATCTCGGTCACCGCCTGCAGGGGGCCACGCTGGTCGACAGGAAGCAGTCCGTCTTTCCAGCGGTATTCGCCTGCGAAATTGCCTCCCGGCCAGCGCAGCAGCCTGGGGCCGATGGCCTTCAGGTTGGCGACGACATCGGACCTCATGCCGTGGAAATTGTCCTTGGGCATCATGGAAAGCGCCCCGAACACCACCTCGGCTTTTTCAACGAACGAAAAGCGTATGCACGCCTCGTCGTCGGATACGGAAGGAACCATGTCGAAAGCTTTCACGACCCAGTCGGCTTCCGGCTCAAGCCTCAGGACATGGCTTGCATAAGACCTGCCGCCTGACCTGTCAGTCAACTCCACCTTCAGCGCCACGGGGACAGAAACCTTGGTGACCGTCCTGATCTCGTATGCCTTTCCTCCCACCAGCACCAGGCCTTTCTGCCCTATTCCGGCAGCCTGCCCGGATGCAAGGTTCTGAACGGTCTGAGAGTTCAACTCGTTCCCACGGTTCATGCCAGGCAGGCAGATATGCTTGGTGTAGGAAGGGGCACCCATCGAGAAAAAGGCTTTCCCGCCTATTCCGAACCACTGAGAAGAAACGCCTTCGTTCCTGGACGGCTTTCCCGCGAACTTGCGGTTGCGGAGCATCTGTGCGCTCAGTCCTCCGTTAACCGCAGCCCTGGTATGCTCGAGATTATGCCCGAATACGAATGGAGAATAATCCCGCGCGGACTTGACGTCGATCACCTGGGCCTGTGCGGCCTGAAAGCAAAAGGCGGCTAATGCCGCCAGTAATAATTTTTTATTCATAAACTGTATTTACCGAACCCTTAGTTTCCTGCCAAGCCTCAATGTCGTTCTCTCGGAGATTCCGTTGAGCTGACACAGCTTCTTCACAGTCGTATGGTACTTCCTTGCGATGGCACCGAGGGTATCTCCCTGCCGGATCGTATGGTACTGGACTTGAGCAGCAGCCTTCCTCTCGGCTTCCGCCTTCTTTGCGGCTTCTTCCTTTTCCCGGGTATCCCCTTCGATGATATCTATCTCTTCCTGCTCATCTTCAGGGACATAGTTGCTGCTGGCGTTCAGATACTTCTTCTTCAGGATGAACAGCCTGTGCCTCAGCACGCCCGACTTGAAATCTATCAGCCACTCTGGGTCGAAAGCATATCCCTTGTATCTGGTCTCGAAATGAAGGTGCGGTCCGGAAGAGCGGCCTGTGGATCCTCCGAGGCCTATGATAGATCCTGCATCGACCCACTGGTCCTCCGAGACCATTATCTTTGACAGATGGGCATAGAATGTCTCCAGCCCGTTCTCATGCCTTAGGACTACGAGATTGCCGTATCCCCTGAAACTCTTTGCCAGGCGTACCTTGCCGTTGAATGCGGCATATACCGGAGTCCCGGTATGGAGAGGAAGGTCGACTCCCTGATGCCTGCGTCTGTGGCGGAACCCGAACTTCGAAAAGACTTCTGTCTGGTTAGGGCACTTGTAACCGCTCAGGGAATCCACGATCCATAGAGCGATCTCGTCGGGAAGGCTTTCAAGGGAGGCCCTGTACGGATCGGGGGCCTCGTGTGTCCAGCATTCAGTAAAGATCGCATCGTCGTTCGCGAAACTGGGATCCTTGTAATACTTCCAGGTATAATCCTCGTACAAGAGTATCTTGATGCGTGGATCCGAAGTGTCCAAGGTATCCAAGGCTGCCATTGTGGCGGCATCCATGGACTGAACCGGCTGGAACGCCGGCCTTGGTACGAGAAGTTCCGCCTGTTTCTTCGTTTTGATTGTCGTATCCTGCGCCGAGGCGGTGGCGGCTGATATCATCACGGCAAGGGCCAAGACAAAGGTGCTCGCCGAAATCCTTATAAAATTCATCCGATATTCATTTACATTTTAGCTCCGAATCTCTCGATGAGCAGATTCTTGGTCAAGGAAACCTTTTCTTCCAGGAGGTCGTTTGACGTCGCTTCGCATATGAACCTGAGATAAGGCTCGGTATTGGAAGGACGGATGTTGAACCACCAGTCGGGGAACTCAACCCTGTATCCGTCGAAATCCATCTGCGCTGTCGGAGTCTCACGGGAAATGAAGAACTCCCTTACCGCGTCCATGGCTCCCTTCTTGTCTTCGATTCGGAAATTGATCTCACCCGAATTCTGGTAGCGGGCAATCCTGCCGATCAGCTGGCTCAGGGAGATTCCCTTCTCCTTCATCGATGCGACTACCCTGAGGATCAGCATCGAAGCGAGGAGTCCGCTGTCGGAATAGAAGAAATCCTTGAAATAATAATGTCCTGCAAGTTCCCCTCCCCAGACACCGTCCAGTTCACGGAGTTTCTTGGCTGCGAAGGCACGCCCTACCTTCCAGGTCTCCATCCTGCATCCCATGGGTGCAAGATATTCGCCGACGGCCTTCGAGCTGCGGATATCCTGGAGTACGATCCCCTTCAACCCTCTTTCCTCGACATAATAATGGCCCAGCACGGCGATCATCAGGTCGGGGGAAATGAACTTGCCTTCGTTGTCTACGAACATGACCCTGTCGGCGTCACCGTCATAGATTACACCCACATCGGCACCGACTTCCTTGACGAGCTTCTGGAGAGGCTCTACATTCTTAAGGATCAGGGGGTTGGGCTCATGGTTCGGGAAGCTGCCGTCCATCTCCTCGAAGATGTATGCCGGAGAATCACCGAATATCTCACGGGCATAAAGGCCGGCCATGCCGTTGGATATATCCATGGCTATCCTGAGCCCGGAATAATCTCCCTTGAACTTCATCAGGAAGTCGAGGTAGTCCTTGTGGATGTCCATAGGGACGACCTTGCCCCTGACTTCCGCAGCGGGGGTGGGCCTGCCTTCGAGTATCCACTCCTGGATCTGGCCCAGTCCGGAATCGAAACCGACCGGAAGGGCGTTCTCCCTGGAAACCTTCATCCCGTTGTACTCCTTGGGGTTGTGGGATGCGGTGATCTGGACGGAAGCCTTGAAGCCGTAGTTCGCAGTCCCGAAATATACCATCGGAGTCGTGCTCAGGCCGATATCATACACATCGGCGCCGGCATCCGTGATGCCTTTCACCAGATAATCATGCACCTCGGGCGACGATACCCTGCAGTCGCGGCCGACCAGGACCTTGTCCGTGCCGAGAAGTTCAGGTATGAAATATCCTACCTTGTATGCGGTCTCCCTGTCGAAATCGACATTATAGACCCCGCGTATGTCATATGCGTGGAATGCTCCCATGTTCCTACTTGATTTTCGTGGTGTACCTTGCAAAAACCTTACCTCTGGATATCCCGATGAGCTTCTTTGATATTATCTTTTTCCTTATCGGTGCCACATGGTCCACGAAAAGGTCGCCGTCGAGATGTGACATCTCGTGCTGAACCATCCGGCAGGCGAACTTGTCGAACTTTTCGGTCACCTTCTCGAGATTCTCGTTGTAATACTCCACCGTCATGCTCTCGGGACGGACAACGTCGCAATAGATACCGGGGATGCTCAGGCAGCCTTCGGAATACTCGCACTTCCGGTCACTCTCTTCAATGACGACCGGGTTGATCATGACCCTGGTGAAACCCTCCAGGTATGGATAAACGTCAGCCATGTCCCTTCCGTCCACGATCAGCACCCTTACGCTCTCCCCTATCTGCGGGGCGGCAAGGCCGCATCCCTCAGCCTTGGCCAGGGTATCCTTGAGGTCGGTAACCAGGTTGGCCAGATACTCCTTGTCGTCCAGGTCGGCCGGAGCCGCAACCTGCCTCAACACTTCGGAGCCATATAAATAGATTGGTCTTATCATATCATCGTCCATTATTGTTCCGGTCAAGATAGCTCTGGAGTATGATAGCCGCGCTTATCTTGTCCACGGAATTCTTGTCCCTCCTGTCCTTGGCCTTCATGCCGCCCTCTATCATCGCCCTGTGAGCTAGCACGGAGGTGAATCTCTCGTCCTCCAGCGAAACCGGGATTTCCGGGAACTTCCTGGCCAGGTTCTTCAGGAATACCTCGACATCGGCGGCCGCCTCGGAGGGGGTGTTGTCCATGTTCATCGGATAGCCCACCACAAATCTGGTGACAGTCTCCTTTGCAGCATAATTTTTGAGATAATCTATTATCTTTGCAGCAGGAACAGTGTCCAGGGCGGTGGCGAAGATACCGAGCGGGTCACTAACCGCGACCCCGACGCGCTTGCGTCCGTAGTCTATGCCTAATATCCTGTCCATGAACTTGCAAAGTTAACGAAAAAAGGCCATCTAGTCAAATTTATATGTCCAAGGAGAAGAAAGAAAGGACTTACAACTACCGGATAACCCTGGTCGATGACGATACTCACGACAAGCTCTGGAGCCGGAAATTCACCAAGCTGAATGTTCTTGTCTATGCCATCACCGTGATAGTGGTGCTGCTCGCGCTTGCGTGGTGCCTGATAGCCTTCACTCCGGTCAAGACCCTTATTCCGGGCTATCCGGACGCACGCTCCAAGTATGACGCGATCCAGAACGCCATCAGGATCGACTCACTGGAAAACGTGATAAGCAAATGGGAACTGTATTCGGAAAACCTGAGGAGGGTTGTGGACGGAGAGGAGCCTCTGAAGATCGACAGCCTGATCAAGGCCGGGAACGCTTCCAAGGAAGCTAACGAAAAAAGGCTGGCGGAGTTGAGCCTCAAGGATTCCCTCCTCCGGAAGGAAGTCGCCTCGGAAGACCGCTTCGACATTACATCAGGGAGCGGGAAGACCCTGCCCATAGAGGGCATGCATTTCTTCACGCCGCTCAAGGGTGTCGTCTCACAGGGGTATGACAAGGCCCTCCACCCTTTCATCGACATAACCGCCCCGACCAACTCGGTGGTAATGTCCGTGCTGGACGGAACCGTCATCTCGGCAGGCTGGACCGATGAGGAAGGTTACACTATCCGCATACAGCATGACGGAGATATCATCTCGGTCTACAAGCACAACCAGAAACTGATGAAGAAAACCGGAGACAAGGTAAGTGCCGGAACTCCCATCGCGATAGTCGGAGGGACGGGCAATACTGCCGACGGAGAGCATCTGCACTTCGAACTCTGGCATAAAGGCGAAGCAGTGGACCCTACGAAATACATTAATTTCTGATGGAGAAACGAAGGATAGCGATATTGGGATCGACGGGATCCATCGGAAGGCAGACCCTCGATGTGATCAGGGAGCACAGGAACCTTTTCGAGGTCGAGCTGTTGACTTGCAACAGCAGTTTCATCACCCTTGCCGCACAAGCCAGGGAATTCGATGCAAACAACGTGGTCATCTGCGACGAGACCCGCTACAAGGCCCTGAATGACGCACTGAAAGATTCCGACACCAAGGTATTCACCGGTATAAAGTCCGTATGCGACCTGGTCGCGAGCGACAGGGTGGACATTGTGGTTGCATCGATGGTGGGATTCAGCGGGCTGGCCCCGACCATCTCCGCCATCAAGGCTGGGAAAGTAATCGCCCTTGCCAACAAGGAGACCCTGGTGGCCGCCGGTTCGATAGTGATGGAGATGTCCAGGAAATACGGGGCTCCCATCCTCCCGGTTGATTCCGAGCATTCAGCGATATTCCAATGTCTCCTGGCCGCCCAGGGCAACAAGGTCAGCAAGATCCACCTTACCGCCTCGGGAGGGCCTTTCAGGACCTGGAATAAGGAAAAGATAGCTTCGGCCACGAAGGATATGGCCCTCAAGCATCCCAACTGGAGCATGGGTGCGAAGATCACCATCGATTCAGCCACGATGATGAACAAGGGTTTCGAGGTCATCGAGGCAAGGTGGCTGTTCGACACCCCTGTCGAGAAGATCAATGTAGTCGTCCATCCCGAATCCGTCATCCACTCGATGGTGGAGTTCGAAGACGGGGCGGTAATCGCCCAGATGGCCTCCCCCGACATGAGGGAGCCCATCCAGTTCGCTATCGGATTTCCGGAGAGGCTGCCTTTGAGCAACAAGAAACTGGATTTCGCCGAACTTGGAAGCCTGTCTTTCTTCAAACCCGACCTTGACAGGTTCCCTGCGCTTGGACTGGCATTCAAGGCGATGGAAAGAGGAGGTAACATCCCCTGTGTACTCAATGCCGCCAATGAATCAGCAGTGGCGGCTTTCCTCCGCGACGAGATTCCTTTCTATGGGATATCCGATGTTGTCGGGGAATGCATGGAGAAGGCTCCTTTCATCGCCGAGCCGACCGTGGAGGACATCTTTGCCACTAACTCCCGGGCACGTTCCGACGCAGACCGCCTGATAGAGTCGATCAAACAGAAATCCTGACGCCATGGAAGTCCTGATGAAAGTCCTGCAAGTGATCCTTGCGCTGTCGGTACTGATTGTCATTCACGAATTCGGTCACTTCACATTCGCGAAGCTTTTCGGCATAAGGGTCGAGAAATTCTTCCTGTTCTTCGACATCGGCTCAAGCAAGCTATTCAGCACCAAGGGGAGATTCTTCACTTCCCTGTTCCCGAAGGCGAAGGATTGGGAGACTGAATATGGAATCGGATGGCTGCCCCTGGGAGGCTACTGCAAGATCAGCGGAATGGTCGATGAGAGCATGGACACCGAAGCCCTCAAGAAGGAACCCCAGCCATGGGAGTTCCGTACGAAACCGGCCTGGCAGAGGCTTCTGGTGATGGTCGGCGGTGTTCTGTACAACTTCATTTTCGCCATCCTCTGCTACATAGCCATCATGGCTATATGGGGCAGTTCGTATATCCGTAACGAGGACAGCTGCATCTATCCCAATGAGTTGGGCGTAGAGATGGGTTTCAAGGCAGGAGACCGGATCCTCCGCATGGATGATTACGTGCCGGAGAATTTCGGAATGCTCCAGGCCGACCTCGTACGCAGGGACGTAGAGAAAGTCGTCGTACTTCGGGACGGGGACACGGTGGACGTCTACATCGACCATTCGAAGATCGGGGATGTCCTCAATACTCCGGATATGTTCGACCTGGCCGTTCCCTTCGTGATCGATTCGGTCATGAGTTTCTCCCCCAACGTCGATGCCGGACTTATGCACGGCGACAGGATAATAGCCCTGGACAGCATCAGCACCCCTTTCCTGCAGGATATGAAAGCTTATCTGGCAGGTGTCCCCGGTGCAACGGTGTCCGCTTCAGTCCTTCGCGGCACCGACACCCTGGCCATACCGGTCCTTGTGGATTCCCTCGGAAGGATCGGAGCCTACACCCAGATACCTGCCTACACCACGAAGACATATTCGGTCCTGGAAGCAATACCGGCCGGATTCAACCTCACATTCAGCACGATAGGCGGCTATCTCCGCGACCTCAAGCTCCTGGCCACACCCAGGACGGAGGCATACAAGTCCGTCGGAAGCTTCATTGCCATAGGCCAGGTATTCCCATCAACGTGGGACTGGTTCCGCTTCATGCACATCCTCGCTTTGCTCTCCATCATGCTGGGAGTGATGAACCTGCTTCCCATACCCGCCCTTGACGGAGGACACATCGTCTTCTGCCTCTACGAGATGATCACCGGCCGCAAGCCCAGCGAAAAGTTCCTGGAAGTTGCCCAGGTCATCGGAATGATACTCCTGATGCTGCTGATGGTACTTGCCTTCGGCAATGACATCCGGAGATTGATTCACTGATAACCCCTTATTTCAGATAATATGAAACTCATGTCCATCATCACCGCCCTTATGGGACTGTTCGCAGGCGGCGCCAGCCGTGCCGACCTTCCCGTCAACGAGTTCGCGGCCATTCTCGGCGAAGGCACTGTCGCACTCGTGGATGTACGTACTGCAGATGAATATGCAGCCGGACATATACCCTGCGCCACCAACGTCGACTGGTATGCCACCGATTTCATGGCCAAGATAGAGGCCTCGATACCAAAAAGCTGCCCCATCGCTGTATACTGCCGTACCGGAAAGCGCAGTGCTGAAGCCACTGAAAAACTGATTGAAGCCGGATACTCCGTCTATAATCTCCAAGGAGGCTACGAGGCCTGGATCCGGTCACGGAAGACCGTCAACAAATACTGCGTGGAGAGGTTCTTCAGCGGCGGCGGCCAGCCCGTAGACATCACCCTTATCAAGCACGGAACCCTGGCGATTTCCTACAAGGGCAAATGGATACACGTAGATCCTGTTTCCGGGCACGGGACACCCACCGATTATTCAGTGGAATTCCCCAAGGCTGACGCAATCCTCATCACCCACGAGCACGGAGACCACCTTGATGCAAGCGCCATCAAGGCTCTTACGAAGGACGATACCAGGCTGGTGATGAACCGCAAGAGCTGGGACAAGATCGGACACGGAGACGTGATGGATAACGGAGATACAGGCAACCTTCCCGGACGTGTCATCATCACGGCGGTTCCCGCCTACAACACGACCGAGGGACGCGAACAGTTCCATCCCAAGGGCAACGGCAACGGTTATGTCCTTTTCTTCGACGGATTGAGGGTATACATCGCCGGTGATACCGAGAATATCCCCGAGATGGCGGAACTTCAGGACATCGACGTCGCGTTCCTGCCCGTCAACCAGCCTTACACAATGACCGTCGACCAGTGCGTGGCTGCTGCCAGGACGATCGCCCCGAAGGTGCTGATCCCCTACCACTTCAGCCAGACCGACCTCTCCTCCCTGCCTTCCAGGCTCCCTGAAATCAAGGTCCTTCTTAGGGATATGCAGTAAGGCTGTTTTCTTCTGGCATGCTGATTTACTCCACGGCCGTGAAAGTCCCCCTTCCTCCGGCCGTGGAGTTCTTTTTCATACGCCAAGGCCACGTTTCCCCAGCTTTCCCCGGCCGTGGAGTAAGATTCAGGGGGATCCGTATAGGATGATACAAAAAAAGACAGCCAGAATCTCTGACTGTCTTTTAAGTCTGGTCGGGATGATCCGACTCGAACGGACGACCCCTACGTCCCGAACGTAGTGCGCTAGCCAACTGCGCTACATCCCGATTGCTCCTTAGCTGAGCTTGTTGATGTAGACAGCGATACCGCTCTTAAGGTTGGAAGCCTTGTTCTTGTGGATAACGCCTATCTTTGCAAGCTTGTCGATCATTGCATACACCTTCGGTGCGCCTTCCTCTGCAGCCTGCTTGTCAGTTGTGTTCCTTATAGCGCGGATCGCGTTCCGCGTCGACTTTGCATAATACTTGTTATGCAATCTGCGCCTTTCGCTCTGGCGATTGGCTTTTTTTGCTGATGCGTGATTTGCCATCGTTTCTATTTTTTAATATTTTGGTAGTGGGTAGGAGAATCGAACTCCTATTGCGGGAATGAAAATCCCGAGTACTAACCGTTATACGAACCCACCAAAGTAGTCCTAATGGCACTCTGCGCCAAATTGGGATGCAAATATAGAGATTATTTTCGAGCCTTCAAAATAAATTTGACTCTTATACATGCTTATTTTTCAACAGCATCGTCCTTGTCCCACTCAAATGAATAGAGCAGCGACTCGACCTGCCTCAGATACTGCCTCTTGTCATACTTGGCAGCATATACCCAGGCCTCCAGTACGATGATCTCCTTTCCGTCCTTGCTGTAGAAGGAATGGGACACGAATGGACCGCCCATGAAATCGTTGTACACCTCCCAGAGCCCCCTGGTCTCCGCGAAGTCCATATCGTGATACTTCAGGAACTTGACACCCGGAGTGATGTACTGGCTGGTGATCATATAGGTATTGTCGAACATCCCGGGAACATAATTCTTCAGGAAAGCGTCCCTGTGGGCGATGATATGCTCCTCCGTGAACGGCTCGGCCTCGGTTGCGGGATACTTGTAGATGAAGACTCCCTGGGTCGTATACTGCTTCTCGTCCGCTATCCAGATGAAGTCATCAGTTTTCTTCTTAAGGTTATATCCCATCGGGAAATGGACCCTGCCGCCGATCATCTCGGAGACCACATCGCCCAGCAGGGTCTCCTCATAGAGCAGCGTATTGGCTATTACCCTGTTCCTCTCCGCCTGCTCGATGGCTCCGGCAAGGTTCTCGCCGTTCTTCTCAAGCACGACGATCGCGGAGTCGGCGCATGTCGCATTGAGCTGGATCACGCACTGAGGATGAGCCCATACGTCAGTCCGGTACACGACTCCCGGCTTCTGGACGGTCGTATCGATATTGAATATGACTATGTTCCTGTGATACTTGAACATGTCCGTGAACGAACCCGGCGCAAGGTTGACGATGGAATAGAGAGGCTCCCTCTGCGGCAGGAACTCACAGTCCCTTGCAAGGAGTCCCCTTACCTCATTCCCCAGGTTTCCTTCCCAGCTGTCCCTGTCGATGACAACTATGACTTCTCCGGCCTTGCCGCTTACGTTGGGCAGAAGGGCCTTGCCGCTGCTCTTGCAGGCGACCATGGCAACGACCATGGCAACCATTGCCGCGAATTTGAACAATGTCTTCATAACTGAATACTTTTTCACGTTGCAAAGTTACGACACTTTGCGCCACATCTCCAAAAAAACGGGCGTTTAAAAACTCTCGTCACAGAATCTTATAGCGTTAATAATCAACAATATCCAAAGTAATAATCTCTCGCAGAATCTATTCCCCAGGGTTCAGCAAACGAGAACAATGCCACCCTCGGCACTAGAGGGGGGACCGGAGCGGAACGAAGTGGAGCGAGCGGTGGGGCAGAGCGGAGCGAGGCGTTCGAGTTGCCGAACCCTGTCGCCGGCCATTCGGGCATTTAGGGTGCGGATGCTATTTAGTATTCGGGTCGATGCCGCGATGCCAAAAACGGGAAGTCAGATCGGTAAGACGATAATCCGGCTTGGAGGAAGTGTCGTGGGTGACCTTGTAGAGACGCTGGTTGGTAGTGGGAGAATTCAGCGGACCGAAATGCTCTATATAAGGCCCGATCTTCACGTAGTCGAATGTCATGTAAAGAGCCCTTTCGACATCCCTGCGACCTGAATACAGGGCCGGGGCCAGTCCTATGGAACGGACGTGGTCGGCCAGGGCGATCAAAGTCTCGGGATCATTGCCCTCCCCCAGGAAGAGGAAACAGTTCACACCGTAATTCTCGGCGACAAGCCTGTCGATGACCTCATTGGTTAGTTCCTCCCCCACATCCTCCTTGAGGAAAGGAGAATGGCACCCAACGCAATTACCTTGGCAGTTGCTGATGTCAACCGCCAAGGTAACTCTGTCGGGTATCTCCTCGATGACCACCGAGGTCATCTCGGGTACATATTTGATCATATCTTCGCCTTCTCGACGTAGACAGGTGACGACGCCTTCACAGTCTCGCGGGCACCCTCATGGATGTAAAAACGGTGCTCCGCCTCGACCTGACGCATCTCGCTGAAGGAAGAGACCCTCTTCAGGTAACCGATGACGCGGGTCAGGTAGTCGAGATTGTGGCTGCCGCACTTGGGGCATACCTCGAGGGTATCCTTGCTGATATATCCGCAATCGTTGCAGACCGTATTGCGGCAGTTGAATGTGAAGTAGTTGGTGCCGTAATGGGCGGCTGTCTTCAGGAGCTGCCTGTACTGGTCCTTGGAGAGATGCTCGGCCACATTCATGTGGAGAGCCGAACCACCGTCAAGATGCTTGACATAGTCGTTGCCGTGGAGCTTGAACTTGTCTATCATCGAGAGGGTGTCATCCTCCGGATTGTAGAAGTACGAGCTGTACATGTTGTGTTTGGGAGACACATAGAAGCCGTCTTTCTGGTCCCACTTGTAGTTCTTTCCGGAGAGGTTCTCGCCGGGGACGAACTCGGTGTTGAACATGGCGTCCGGAGTCCTGTCCTTCCTGTTGCACCTGTTGATGGTCTCGAGGATGGTATCCACGAACTCATTGTACTCAGGATTGGGGCTGATGGTCAGTCCAAGGAACTCGGCGGCGTCGGTCAGACCGTTCACACCGACGGTGAGGTACTGGCGCTTCATGTCGATGAAGCCGGCCTGGTAGACGTCGAGCATGCGTGCCTTGAGGAAATCCTTGATGATCTCGTTGAAGGCGGTCTGGTACTTGTGTACCCTCTCGGTCTCCTCGGTGATGGCTGCACGGATATAATCATAGAGCTGGTTCTTGTCGTAGTCAGCCCTCTGGAGAGCCTTGCCGCCGTCGATCATGACTCCTTTCTTCTCAAGGAAGTAACGCCTGGTCGCGAGCTGGATGAGCCTGTTGAGGTTGATGGTCATCACGGACTTTGAACCGGTGGAAACCGAGGCCGTACCCATCGAATACTGATGGGTGGTGTGGTTGTGGGATTCGTCTTTCTTGTCGAGGTCGGTCAGGGAGTTGCGCAGGCGGCAGCAGCTGGCAAGGCTGTCCGGGCTGTCGGAGAGGTAGCAGAAGAAGCTGTGCCCCTTCGACCACATCTCGGCAGTAAAGTCAGCATACTCGAAATCAGCGAAGTCGTCGGCTCCGTCAGTCAGCAGGGCCATGGTCTCGACGGGGAAAGTCAGGATGTAGTGGTTCCTTTCCTCGTTGAACCAATTCATGAAATGCTTCTGGAGCCAGGAGAGGGTCTCCCATTTGGGAGCGGTGCCGTCCGGGAAGCGGAAGTCACCGAATACACCCCTGAAGTAAGGCTCGTCGAAATAGCTGATATTCCAGAACACGGTCTGGTAACCACGGTTTCCGGCGGGCATGTTCATGGAATGGACAACCTGCTGGAAGTAGTTGTCGATGACCTTGATGAGGGTTCTCTTCTTGATGTTCATCTCCACGACGTCCTCGAGGTGGTCGATGTAGTCGTCACCATAGTCCTTCCTGATGAAATAGTCGAGATACATCAGGAATTCCGGAGTCGCCACGGCGCCCATGAACTGGGAGGAGATAGAGTAGACAAGATTGATGAACTCTCCGCAGAATGACTTCAGGTCGGTAGGTGCGATGGAGACGCCGCCAAGGTTCCTCAGTCCGTCGATGAGGAAGGGATACATCGTGATGGCCACGCAGTAAGGGTAGCCTGGAGTACCGCTTTCGTCATGCTTGTAGAGGACGTGGCTCTCGAGGTCCTTGATGTACTGGCTCGCAAGGTTGCGACCGTACAGGGCCTTGATCTTGTCCTTCATGATGTAGCGGTTCTGCTTGATGTTGTTCTCCTTGTAAAGTTCCTGGCCGAGCGTGACGATGTTCTTGCGGGTCACATTGGCATTGGCGTCAAACTTTGAACCTGTGGCTGCGTTGGAAGCGGCGATATAGTCCTTGATGAAATCCCTCTTCTTGCGGAGGTCGAGTCCGGCATCGAATTTCTCGATATAGGCGATGGCCACCTTCTTGTTGATGGACATGAGGCTCTCCTCCACCTGCCTGCGGATCTCGCGGCTCGTGATCTTGTCGTATATGTAAAGATTCTCCGCTATCGAGACCACCACTGCCTCCGGGCACTCCTCACCGGCAGTCTTGTAGGCCTCGCGAATACCATTCATCAATTTGACCTTGTCGTACTCTTCGAACGAACCATTGGTCTTGCGTACAGTTACATCCATGTATATATAGTGTGTTTATTAAGTGTCAGTTACCAGTCTGCGGCACAAGTGGGGGTAAAAGGTTCGGACTGTCATCGGCAGTCCGAACCATCCGTCAGCAAAGATAGCAGATAAATCGGCCCCTAGTTCAAATTAATTTGCAAAGTTATCAACAGGCTGGTAACGATGTTGTTAATTAGCTGATATTCTGCCTCTTACAAGAAAATGTATTTCAAGATGAACAAGATTGCCAGAATGATCATGAACGGGCTCACCTTCTTGGCCTTGCCGGTGCAGAGATTGAGCACCACATAGGCGATCAGGCCGATGAGGATACCATGCGAAATCGAATATGTCATCGGCATGAGTATCATCGTAAGATAGGCGGGGATAGACTCCGAGAAATCCTCGAGAGGAATATCCTTGATAGGGCTCAGCATGAACAGACCGACGATCACGAGGGCGGGGCAGACAGCCGAGCCGGGGATGGCGGTGAATATGGGCGCGAAGAACAGCGCGAGAATGAAGCATCCTGCGGTTGCGGCGGCGGTAAGACCGCTGCGGCCACCCTGGGCGACTCCGGATGCACTCTCCACATAGGTGGTGACGGTGCTGGTTCCGAGGGCTGCGCCGGCCATGGTGCCGATTGCGTCAGCCAGGAAGGCCTGGTTCAGGCGGATGGGCTTGCCCTTCTCGTCGACCATGTCAGCCTTGGTAGTGACACCGACAAGGGTGCCGATGGTGTCGAACATGTCCACGAACAGGAAGGTGAACACCACGACGAGCATGTCAAGGCTGAGCACCTGGCTGAAATCGAACTTGCAGAAGATCGGAGCGATGCTCGGAGGGGCGGACATGAAGCCGGAGAGCTTGGTGATGCCCATGGGGATACCGATAAGGGCGGTCACGATGATACCGATCAGAAGGGCTCCGGGGATATTCAGGATCACCAGGATTCCGGTTATGATCAGACCTATCACGGAAAGCAGGCCGGGGCCGCTGGTGAGGGTTCCGAGGTCTACGAGGGTAGCAGGACTGTCGACGACGATTCCACCGCCCTTGAGACCGATCAGCGCGATGAACAGTCCGATACCCGCACCGATGGCCTTTCGCATCGACAGCGGCAGGGCGTTCACAATTGCTTCACGTACATTCGTCAGGGTAAGGATCACGAATATGAAACCTTCGATGAGGACTGCGGTGAGGGCGAACTGCCAGGAATAACCCATTCCGAGGCAGACGGAATAGCAGAAGAATGCGTTAAGTCCCATGCCCGGAGCAAGGGCGAAAGGCAGTTTGGCATAGAGGGCCATCACCAGGGTGCCGATGATGGCGGCTATGGCCGTGGTAGTGAACAAGGCGTTCTTGTCCATCCCGGTGTCGGCGAGGATGGAAGGGTTGACGGCCAGGATGTAGGACATCGCCAGGAAGGTGGTGATACCCGCCATGATCTCAGTGGAGACCTTCATCTTGGAACCGTCGAAACCGAATAGTCTGGTCAGCCAGCTCTTCTTCTCGGGAGCCTGGGCAGCAGTGTTGGTTTCAGCCATGATATTATGTGATTGGAGTGATTATCAAACAATTAGAATGCCCAACGGAGACCTGCGCAAGGATTGAGCATGAATCCCTTGTTACCTGCGAAGTTGTAGGAGATCTCGAGCTCGCCACCGATATCGAGATGGTTGTCGAAAGCGCTTCCGAGATTCATCCAGAGCTGAGGCTCGGTCAGGAAGGTCCACTTCGTCTCGCTGAGGTCACTCCAGACGGTATTGTTGCCCCAGAGGTCGGCGAAGCCCTTGAAAGTCAGGCCCTTAACGCCGAACAGGTTATTGAGGCCCCAAACCGCGGTAAACTTGACGGGGATGTCGGCCTTGCCGAAACCACGGAAGGTCTCGTACATGGCGTAAAGTGAAAGGGTCTTGGAGAAGTCCTGAGAGTGGAAGAAATACTTCGCACCGAAGCACCAGGTTCCCTGTCCCCAGGTGGTACCGTCATACTCGATATGTCCGCTGAGATCCTTCAGGTTGCTGTCCTGCCAGAAGTTGATCCCGCGCTCGATCTCGAAGTAGCTGCCGTTGATTGCGCCGCTTGCATTCGGGACCTTGTAATTCTTGTCCGTGCTGTTGTAATAATGGTCAATGAAGAAGAACGTGTCTCCGAACTTGTCTCCCTTGAACATTTCGAATGTGGTAGTCACATAGTTACGACCCTTTCCGAAATCGTAAAATGTCTGTACGTTGGTCTGGGCCTTGACTCCTTGAGCCAAAGCTAATGCTGCAATAGCCACAGCAAGGATAGTTTTTCTTGACATAGATATTGTATTTTGACAGTTGACACAGTAATTCTAGTCACAAATTTAGCCCTATAGTCAGATAAAATCCATATCTTTGTTATAACAATAATCCACAAAGTTTTCAACAGCCATGTTCGAAGAATACCTGAAATTTTACCAGGACTTTCCCACACCGGGTATCAAGTTCGTTGACATCATTCCTTATCTTCAGGACCGCAAGGTTTTCGCGGAGGTCACCGCTGAGGTGGGACGCCTCGTTACGGCTCCGACAGTGGCCTGTCCGGAAGCCCGAGCCTTCCTTTTCGCATCCCCCCTCCTGCTGGCGGACTGCGATGTGGACAATATCGTCCTGTTCAGGAAGAGAGGAAAGCTCCCATATAGCGGGGATGACCTCAAGACCATAGAGATAATGAAGGAATACGGTGCCGACAAACTGATATACCGTAATTCGGACATCGCCGCCGGACGGGCTGAAGACGGTGTGTTCCACGTCTCGATAGTCGATGACGTGCTGGCGACCGGAGGTACGGCCGAAGGGATCGCAAAGACACTGTCAGCCACCAAGCTGGTCGTCGACGGCAAGGAATACGGCGTGAAGGTCAACGAATTCATATTCATCGTCGAACTCGACGGGCTCAACGGCCGTGACCGCCTGGCCGAAATCGCGCCCGTCTATTCCATAGCACACGTTTAAGATGAGAGTTATCAAAGCAGTTGCCGCCACAGCATTGATGGTGCTGATGGCCGGTTGTTCCGACTACCGTCCGGAAGCGCTCAGATGCGAATACCAGGATGGGCTTGTGCTGGTAGATACCGATTCACCGAGGCTGAGCTGGATCAATTCAACTGACCAGACTGCCTGTCAGATAATCGTTTCCACGGACAGGAAGATGTCCGGAAAAGGGCTTGTATGGGATTCCGGCAAGGTCGCTTCCGGAGAGTCGCATCTTGTCCCGTACGCTGGACCCGCCTTGGACCCCCTGACTGAATACTGGTGGTCCGTCAGGATATGGAATGGTAAAGGGAAGGCTTCAGCCTGGAGCAAACCTGCAAGGTGGGTGAAGGGGCCTTCTACGGACGGCTGGGACGCCGAATGGATCGGAGCGCCCTGGCAGGAAGATGAGAGAGGCAACTGGTACACCCGCTATCCGATGTTCCGCAAGGAATTCAACGTCGGATCCGGACTCGAAAGTGCAAAGATATTCATAAGCGGCCTTGGATATTTCGAGGCACGCCTCAACGGCGAAAAGATCGGTGACGACTTCCTGGCGCCGGGACTTACAGACTACACCCGCAGGCCCTTCCTGGGCGAGAATCCCAGGATTCCCCTCGACCCTGACGTCACAGCATACCGTACCTTATACCTGTGTTATGACATTGCCGGGATGCTCAGGGAAGGCGGGAATGCCATAGGTGTCACACTGGGGAACGGCTTCTTCCACACCCGCCCGACTGCCCAGTCAGCGCAATGTGAGCCTTACGGGGTTCCCCGCCTGATCGCACGCATCGAGCTGACTTACAAGGACGGTCACAGGGAGCACATCGGCACCGATACTTCATGGAAGGCGGCAGAATCGCCCGTCACTTTCGGAGACATCTGGGCCGGTGAGGTTTACGACGCCCGTGAGGAACAGCCCGGATGGGACCGTATAGGATTCGATGACTCAGCCTGGGATGCCGCCGTCGTGCGGACCGCTCCTGACGGCCGGCTCACCGCCAACAACGGTCCGACGGACAAGGTGACCGAAGTGTTCGAACCCGTCTCGTTCAAAAAGCAGGATGACGGATCCTATAAGGTAGACTTCGGAAAGGTTATTTCAGGATGGGTGCATTTCAACGGGATTAAAGGCAAAGAGGGTGACACTCTGAAAGTCAACTACATAAGCGAGTACCCAAGTCCCAGATGCGAATATGTCTTCGCCTCTGACGAGCCGGTCTCCTACGCTCCCCGTTTCACCTGGTTCGTATTCAGGGAGGCGATTGTCTCCGGAATCGATGACCTTGCGGCCGACCAGCTGACAGCCGAAGCAGTCAACACGGACGTCCCCGTGAATTCCACCTTCACCAGTTCCAATCCCCTCTTCGGACAGATCCTGGAAATCTTCCAGCGTTCCCAGATGGACAACATGCACAGCGCAATCGCTTCAGACTGTCCGCACCGTGAAAGGCTTCCCTACACCGGAGACGGAGAGATCGCCATGGCCGCGGTACTCACCTCATTCGATGCCGCAACCTTCTATAATAAATGGATTGGCGATGTCCTCGGAAGCCAGAACCCCAAGACCGGCCACGTACCAAACGGAGCCCCCTGGGAGCCGATGTGCGGAGGCGGTCCCGCCTGGGGTGCGGCGATCTGTGTCATGCCTTGGGAGTTCTACCTCAGGTACGGCGACAGGAATTTGCTCGAAAACAGCTTCGAGGGCATGAAGGCATATACGAAGTTCTTCGGAAACTGGTTGCGGGAGGACGGAACCGTCTATGTCCAGAAAGCTGCCCCCGACGGAGCGGAGACCATGTGGTTCAGCCTCGGCGACTGGGTCCCGCCTTTCGGGCATCCGGATGCATCCCTAGTTCACACCTTCTACTACTGGCTCTGCGCACACAACACCTGCCTTGCGGCCAAGGCCCTCGGAAGAGAACAAGAAGCGGAGGAATATGCCAGGCTTTGCGAGTCTGTCAGGGACTCATTCGGCAAAGCCTACTATAATCCTGAAGAAAAAAGCTACGGAGACTTCGGAAGCAACGTTTTCGCCCTGTACATGGGAGTACCGGAAGAGCGTCACGCCGACGTCTGCGCCACGCTCAGGAATGAGTTGGAAGTCAAATACAAAGGGCACGCCAACACCGGTTTCATAGCGACCAGGTTCCTGTTCGAGACACTGTCGATGCACGGAATGGGCGATATCGCCTACACCATCATGAACCAACGTGACTACCCCAGCTACGGGTGGTGGATCGAGCAAGGTGCCACGACCACATGGGAAGAATGGAACGGCAACGGATCCAGGAACCATCCCATGTTCGGCGGCGGACTCACCTGGTATTCAAGAGTGCTGGCCGGGGTTGACACAGACCCGAAGGCTCCCGGATTCAAACATATAATAATCAGGCCGATACCTACCAAGGAACTTACTGACGTAAGTTATTCCACCATGACTCCGTACGGCAAGGTAGCTTCCCACGTCAGCCATGACGGAAGCAGCGTGAAGATGGAAGTCGATGTTCCTTTCGGTTCGACGGCCACGGTGTATGTCCCGAAGAGCGTTGAGGCTGCCGCTGCAGAGCCTCTGTCGGATGAAAGCTATACCATCCACGAAGCCGGTCCCGGACACCACAGTTTCTGATTGAGACTACCAGATGATGTTCAACCCTGCGGCGAAATTGGGAGTCCCCTTGCCGGAGGGATAGAAAGTGGATATGCTGGAGCCCAGCAGATTGTCGGTACCGGCAAAGATGCTCAGGAAACCGAGACGGACGTTGGCGAAGGCGCCTGCCGTGACTCCCATACTGCCCATTCCAAGGCTTCCGATCAACTCTACCTTCTTGACCGGCCTGTAGTTGACATTGCCCCTGATATCCCAGAAAGGGCGGATCGGATCATAACGGAATGTCGCAAGGCCTCCGAATGACAGGTCCGACAGATAGAGGTACTGTGCACCGAGCCGGAGTGTCAGCGGAAGCAGCACCAGGCTCTGGTATTCATCTTCCTTCAGGAAACCGAAGGCATCCCCCAGCAGTGCTCCCATGTCGGAGAACTCGTTGTCGACCCTGGTCCCTCCGTGGTGATGCGGCTGATACTCGGTGGAATACTCCAACGCCTGGGAGGGCGAATGGCCGTAGAGGTTATGGAACCAGAATACGCATCCGATGTCGGAAACCGATGCCGAAAGCTGCCACGAACTGTCATCATACAGGAAACCGATATCAGCTCCAACACCGAAACCGTTCATAACACCCTTTGGCTTGCCGAAGACCGTTTTCCTGAAATCGATGAGTTCGACAGTCGGATCGAACGGAGCCGGGGCGGTCTTGATGTCATAACCGTCGTATGCGGAGGCGATTACACCGTCAGCCGTCACCGACCAGTCGTTGCCGGTATGCCGGATATTCATCCTGTCCATGTCAATGTATGAGTTGTTCAAGCCGAACACTCCCTTGAAACGCATCCCGATCCTCAGCTTCCGGGTAAGTTTCCAGGAGGAGGTTATGCCTATGTCGGCCAGGGACATGGAATGGGCGCGAAGTCCTGACAAGTCGTAAGTACCGTCCGACACAGCCCCATCCTTGAGAAAACGCATGAAATCAGAAGGGAACCAACCGCTGGAATAACTCCTGATATTGACGTCCACGATGTTGTACATCCCTCCTGCCTTGAAACCGATCGCGAACAGGTTGCTGTATGACTCCGTGCCGAACCTTGCGGGGCCGTCCTTGAAATGTCCGAGGAACTCGGAAGATGGAACTGCATCATTGATGAACGTAACCCTTTCTCCGCCGACCTTGTAGAAAAGGTCGTTGATGGCGAAATTACCCTTGTATCCAACTCCGGTAGAACCGATGAAAGGAAGTCCGATGAAACCGGTCTTCGGATGGAATGCCGGGTTCAGCCTGTAGGAATATGCAAAGTCTTCCGAAAAGTAAGAGGTCTGAAGGGTCTGCGCATTGACGGCGCTGATGCTCAGGATGCACAGGATGGGGATCAGGATCTTTTTCATTTTCTATTCTTGTCTTTCTTGCGTGATTATCTTAGAAACCTTTCGAGATATTGGAGGCTATTGCATCTACCAGGCGGATACGGGCTTCTACGCTCGCCCAGGCGGTATGCGGGGTAAGGCTCAGTTTCTCGGGATGGCGGGTATGTAGGAGAGGGTGGTCTGCGGGCAACGGCTCGTTGACATATACGTCCAGACCGGCTCCGCCTATGGTTCCTTCATCTATCACCCTGGCCAGGGCCTGCTCATCCACTATTCCCCCGCGGCCCATGTTTATTATGAATGCCGTGGGCTTCATAAGCCTCAGTTCCCTCTCCCCTACCAGGCCGGAAGTCCTGGTATTGAACGGGGCATGGACAGAGACCACATCCGATTCAGCCATAAGCCGGTCAAGCGGGACGGAAGGGTATTCCTTGCAGTGGGAAGTGCCTGAAGTAGAGAAGTATATCACTTTCATCCCGAAGGCTTCCCCGACCTTGGCCACCTTGGAACCGATGGTACCCATCCCGATTATTCCGAGGGTCTTGCCGGTAATCTCGAGGAAGGGTTTCGAGACATCGGTGAATATCCCGCCACGGGAATATGCCCCTGACTTGACGGCATGGTCGAAATAGGGTCCGTTGCCCATCAGGTTCAGGATATGCATGAATGTTTCCTGGACTACGGAATCCGTCGAATATCCTGCCACATTACGTACCGGAATCCCTCTCTGTGCGCATGCCTCAAGGTCTATATTGTTGACCCCTGTTGCGGCCTCGCAGACGAGCCGGAGCTTCGGGGCGGCAGCAAGGAGCTCCGTATCCACCTTGACCTTGTTCACTATCAGGACCTCGCAATCACCGACGCGCTCACGGGCCTCTTCCGGGGTCGATGTCGGCCAGCAAACCAGGTCACCGAGCCTCTCAATCGGAGCCAGAGACGTGTCTCCGACTGTCGCTGCATCCAGGAATACTATCTTCATGTCTAATGGATTATCATCCTTCTAATATAGCAATAAAAACACAAAACGAAAAAAGGATGGCAACTTGCCATCCTTTTCCGTGCGCGGGATGAGAGTCGAACTCACACGTCGCAATTGACACTAGCTCCTGAAACTAGCGCGTCTACCATTTCGCCACCCGCGCTGAAGTGGATTGCAAAGATACGAATTGTTCGCGAATTTGCAAACCTATTTTGCATACTTGTTGAAAGCCTGCATGATCACCGACTTCTTCGAAGGACAGGCGGAAACCAACTCCTCCTTGAGAATGTTCAGGTCATTCACCCCGGTCTTCAGGCAGGAGAAGATCACATCCCTGCCTATACCGCCGCTTTCCAGGGACGAGAGCAGCTCAGGATGGAACCAGTTCGACTTCCCGTAGCCGTGATTGGTGCCATACCTCTCCTTCAGCATCATATTCTCGATATGATAGGCCCAGATCTCGGCAACCGCACAATAACCGGCGTTTTCACCGTTACCCGTTCCATAAGTTAAACCCGTCATCAGGAAAGAAGAAAGGATATACGTCGCGAACGTATCCCAATAGGCTGTACCGGCGTTTACGAAATGGGAGGCGTGGGCCATCTCGTGGACAGTCGACGCATAGAGCTCAGGATAGTTGCCGTTCTTGTCCTTGGCGCCGATGGTGATGTCCGGAGAGAATACCCTCAGTATCACACTGTATACTCCAAGATAGTTGCTGACAAGCTTGGTATCCAGCAGAGCACCGTGATGCATCATCAAGGCGCAAGACGGCCTGACGATATTCAGGATCCAGAAACGCAGGTTCTTCGGAGGAGTGGAGACTCCCCAGGCCGGGCATTTCCGGCAATAGTCATAGGCTGCATTGTTGACCGCACATCTGCGGAACAGAGTGTTGTCCGAATTCCTGTCCACAGTTACATCTATACCGTCGGGATCGTCCTTCCCGAGCGTGGAGACGGAGGCCGGTACAAGGATCAGGTTCATGCCGATCGTGAAACCAAGCTTGTTCTGGAAACAGATGCTGTAACGCGGCCTGGCCGAGAATTTTGCCGGGAATGCATACTTCCCGTCAGCATCGGTGTACGTCGTGGAAATCTTCACGAACACATTCGCGACCATCTTCACACCGGAGACCCCAACCGCCTTGCCCAGCTTTTCATCCTTGATGGTGATCCTGCCGGAGGGCTTGACCTTGGCTCGCGTTTCCTCCGCCAGGATGCCTGCATTACCTGTAGATTTGAATGACTGCCTCTCTACGGCATCCCAGTCCACATCTTCGAACCCTCTGGTCGCCATCCCGTCCTCCGGGATAAAACAGTCTTCCAGGATCTCATACCTTATCCCTGAAGGAAACTCGAAACCCGAAGGAACCACCGCATACTGCCAGGTGATTTCATCGTCAGGAATGGAAGGGTCGTGATAATAATCCCCGTCCGTGAGGATTTCATAGTCGAGAGGATGGTCGAAAAGCTGCAATCCCTTCCCTTCCAGTTCCGAATATTCATCAAGATCCTTTGGAAGGAAACGGACATAGAGTGCGGATACCGGGACGGAAGCCACAGCCCTCGTAGGATAAACCGAGGCAAGGGCCTTGCCGATGTTGTCGACTGAATACGGATTCTTGAGCCTGGAACCCAGTTCTATCCGTTCGTGGCCGGCCACCTCCACTTTCTCACGTGTGCCTGCGGGAGCGGTCTCTACCAGAGACCCACCCTCCTTGCTGCAAGACGCCAGCACGAGCGCCGGCAGCATCAGTCTGATTAACCATTTCATGATAGTTTAAGTTTAGTGACGAAGGCAAAGTTAGGGTAGCTTATCCGTAGGTTGAAATAATCAACGGATAAAAATAAAAAAAGCCCTCACACGGCTGTGCAAGGGCATATTACAAGACCAATGGATGAGAATAATCCTAGAAATACACGACTGTTTTCTGTTCTATAGCAGACATCAGGGAATTGGCGAGACGGCTGACTCCGAAACGGAAGAGATCCTTGCCGGTCCACTCTTCCCCGAGGATGGTCTTGACTATCGAATGATAACCGACCGCATCCTTGGCCGTAGAAATACCGCCTGCAGCCTTGAAACCGACCTTGCGACCGGTCTTACCATAGAATGCCTTGATGCATTCACACATCACGAAAGCCGCCATGGGAGTGGCATTCACGCTTACCTTGCCGGTGGATGTCTTGATGAAATCAGCCCCCTCTTCCATAGCAAGGAATGATGCATTGGCGATATTCTCAGGAGTCACGAGAAGCCCTGTCTCAAGGATGACCTTGAGGACGACCTTCCTGCCGAGCCTGGCTGCGACATCATCAATCGCGCCCCTCATGGCCCTGATCTCCGACCTGGCCTGTTCGAAGTCCCCTGCCATGAAAGAATTGAGAGCCAGGACGATATCGATCTCGTCAGCCCCGTTCTCGACGGCCAGTTCGCACTCCTTGACCTTAACCTCCAGAAAACTCTGGGATGTAGGGAAACAACCGGAGACTGCGGTCACATGGACGGACTTGTCAGCCAGGGCATCCCTGACCACGGACGCAAAGTTGGAGAATACGCAGACAGAAGCCGGAAGAGGATAGTCCGGAAAATCTTCCGCGAATGAATTGACCTTGCCGACCAGTTTGGTGACCGAGGCAACGGTATCCTCACTGCGAAGGGTCGTCAGGTCCATGATGGACATGCAATCCTTCAAGATGGCCGGGCTGGTGACGTTGTCGATATTGGCTGCTATTGCATCCAGCCTCTTTGCGATTTTCTCCTTGTCCGGAGTGTAGCCGTACTTTTCTAACAATGCTTCCATTATTCTTGCCTTTTATGTTAATAATCTAACCTCTGACCTGTACCTTGAACCCTTCTTCGACCAAAGGACGGACAAGCGATTCCATTTCCTCAACCGTAAATATTTCAAGTCCCTCGGCAGGAGCCTCCCTGTCAAGGGTGTATACCATTACTTCACGGGGCCTCAACTCCCTCACGATTTCCATCCACGCTGCAAGTTGCGCAGGCTCGGAAGAATCGAACCAGTCAGACTTGAGGAACATTGTCTGAAGCACGAAGTTCCCTTCGAAACGCTTCAGGTTTTCGACCACTTCGGCGACGTGGTATACGCCCTGCGGCTGGTTGATCAAAGCCACCAGTCCGTCCGAAGGTGCATCCAGCTTCAGGATCGGATTGTCCACCTTCCTCAATGCCTCGAAAACAGCCTTCTTACCGATCATCGTAGCATTGGAGAGGACTGATACCACCGCCTCGGGATAATACCTGTCCCTCAGTTCCAGAGTGATATCTATGATCTCGGGGAAATCAGGATTGATCGTCGGCTCCCCGTCTCCGGAGAAAGTTATGGAATCGATGCGGATACCTTCCTTCCTGCATTCCTCCAGCTTGGCCTGGAGAGCGTCCCTGAGTTTGCGGGCAGTCGGCAGGACCTTGTCTTCCCTGCCGTCCCTGTTCCACCCGCATTCGCAGTATATGCAGTCAAAATTGCATATCTTCCCGTTTTCGGGAAGAAGGTTTATGCCCAGCGAGGAACCCAGCCTTCTCGAATGTATAGGACCGAATACTATCTTTTCCCTCATCATAGGCCTAAATTATTCTGGATGAAAAACTTCCGGCTGTAAGACAACCATCAGCCCCGAGGTTGCCGATATGGACGAGTCCGGGCTTCCTGCCAGTGGTGATCGATCCGAACCGGTCCTGTATTCCGAGGAACTCCGCTCCGTTGAGGCATGCCCAGGAAAGGAGCTCTCCGAGTTCGATTCCCTTGAAATTCTCCTGCAGGCAGTATAATTCCCTTACGATATCAAGGTCGTCGTTACTGGATAATGAATCAGTACCTACGGTAAGCTTGAGCCCGTTGGAGCGCATCAGCCATACGGGAGGAAGCGCATTGTGGATGAAGAGATTGGAACAGGGACAAAGGGCGATGAATGGGTTCTTCATCTTCTCCTTTACCGCATCGATCCCTTCCTGGTCCATGCAGACCTCGTGTACAAGCAGTATATGTTCATCGAAAGGTGCAGGATGGACCTTCTCCAGCCTGTCCAGGAAATACAGCAGGGAAGACTTACCCGTCACGGGGGGAACGCTCATGCCGGCCGCCTTGCGGTTATCCCACATGGCTCCGCGGCCGAAACGGACCATATCCTCCTCCTCGGGTGTTTCCTCCGAATGGAAGGACAGGAAGCCTGTCTTCAGGCCTTCCGCAGAGACTGCGGTCACCAGTTCCGGGCTCATGGTATAGCATGCATGAGGAGTCGGCGACACGTCAAGTCCAAGGCTCTCCGACTCCGACTTGAGTTTCAGGACTCCTTCCATGACCGTCCCGCAGTCCTCCGGTTCCGTACCGAAGACTTCAAGGAAAGTCCTGGTATACATCGGGGACGCCTTCTTTATAGCAAACGAGTCGGAACAGTTGCTGATATCCGCCATCGCGGACACTCCCCTGTCCCACATCGTTCCCATCCAACGGCGTATGTCCCCGACCTTTTCCTCCAGGGGTTTCGTATCCCTCAGTTCGTTGATCTGGTCAATGAAACCGGCCATACCGGTGCCCTTGCGGAAGAGCTTCCACATATAGGACAGTTCGACATGGCAGTGTGTATTGACGAATCCGGGGACGATGGCTCCGTAAAGGAAACGAGGCTCGGATGCAGGATCCGTGCACTCGCCCACCGCAGTCACCGTACCGTCCCCGTCATATTCGACGAAGCCGTCCAGCAAAGGGGCTTCCCTGTCAAGGGTGTACACGTATCTGGCCGCTACTCTTTCCATGGGATCCTTAAAGGTTCCGGTGCCTCATCCGGGATGCTGTCCCTGATGATGAGTTCCGGGCCGCTGAAAATGGTATCTTCAATGACTGGTACGGGCGAATAGACTCCCTTGCCGTTCGTCCTGAACTGCACCCTGTCAGTCATGGATTTCATATAGAAGAGGTCGCCGTAA
>JAEEGF012231344.1_pt1 | contig 27498 bp, 17 predicted proteins | sample 9134171 | NCBI WGS metagenome assembly JAEEGF01 (sample SAMN16246542, study PRJNA631951) | gut metagenome | biome: gut microbiome; feature: rumen; material: AP-attached | host: Bos | place: Iran: Karaj | collected 2018-10 | reverse complement strand
GTATGTGCGGATATTTCTTCTTGATTTCGTATACCAGCTTGCCCAGCGTGGCGGGACGGCCGACACCGGCCATATCTTTCAGCGCAATCTCGTCGGCGCCAAACTCCACCAGCTTGTCGACAATGCCCATATAATATTCGACCGTATGCACCGGCGAGTGGGTGATGCTGAGCGCGGCCTGGCTGATCATTCCGGCTTCTTTGGCATATTTTACCGAAAGTTCCAGGTTGCGCGGGTCGTTCAAGCCGCAGAAAGAACGCATAATGTCGACACCCTGCGCCTTCTTGACCTTCGGCATCAGTCGGCGCACGTCGGACGGTACGCCGTACATACGCAGGCCGTTCAAAGCGCGTTCCAGCATATGTGTCTGTATGCCAGCCTTGTTGAATTCCTTGGTCCAGGCACGGACGGCCTTGTTGGGGTTCTCGCCATACATCAGATTCACCTGCTCGAAGGCACCGCCATTGGTCTCAATGCGGTCGAAACAGCCCATAGCCACGATGACCGGCGCAATCTTGGTCAGTTGGTCGACGCGGGGCTGATATTTGCCTGACGACTGCCACATATCGCGGTAGACCAGGCTGAATTTTACTTCTTTGGACATATTTTTTATTGTTCCTTTTCTGTAAAGAAATGTGTATTAATGTAATAAGACTTTGTGCGAAAAAAATCCGCCACGCAAAGATACATAAAAAAAACAATGCCGACCGAAAAAACAGAAAACTTTTTTGCTTTTTGGCTATATGCTTGATTGTCAGGCTTGACTCTCGTCCGGCTCAATGTTTTCACAGGACCAACTCCGGTCGTTGTACAATATATGTACAATACTTGTACAATATATGTACGTTTACCAATTGTACAAATATTGTACAAGTATTGTACATATATTGTACAACGACCGGAGTTGGTCTTGACCGGAGTCGGAACCGGAGTGGGGCGGGAGGTAGGGCGAGATAAATTTTTTATCAATTTGAATGCTCCCATAATCAGTGTTTTAACATCAATTAACACTCTTCAAAATGCCTCAAGGCAAAAAAATATTTTTCCAGTTCGTGAAAAGTTAGTAATTTTACGCCCAGTAAAAAATGAAAGAAAAACGTTGGATAACAAGGAAAGATTATGATTTAGAGGTTGTTGAGAAACTTGCGGATTCTTTGGGCGTGGACAAAATTATTGCCACGCTGCTTGTAGAACGTGGTGTCACTACTTTCGAAGAAGCCAAACACTTCTTCCGACCAAGTTTAGACCAACTTCACGATCCATTCCTAATGAAGGATATGGATCGTGCTATTGCACGTATCAACAATGCGGTCCGCAACAAGGAGCGTATGCTTATCTATGGCGACTATGATGTCGACGGCACGTCGGCCGTGGCACTGGTCTACTCGTATTTCCATACGCTTCACTACAACATCGACTTCTATATTCCTGATCGAGATACCGAAGGATATGGCATATCCTTTCAGGGTATCGACTACGCCAAACGTACTGGCGTTAAATTGATTATAGCCCTCGACTGCGGCATCAAGGCCGTCGAGCAGGCTGAATATGCAAACCAGTTTGGAATCGACATCATCGTTGGCGACCACCACCTGCCTGGCGAGGTGCTTCCCAACTGCTGTGCTGTCCTCGACCCCAAGCGCGAAGACTGCCCGTATCCCTACAAGGAACTGTCGGGCTGCGGCATTGGTTTCAAGATAGTTGAGGCCTATATGGAGCAGAAAATTGGGGTGCGTCTGTGCGACTCGGCGTCGGAACTGACCGTGGCGCAGAAAAAGAATCTTGAGATGCTGAAACTCAAGCTATTGCGCTACCTTGATCTGGTGGCTGTCAGCATCGCATCGGACATTGTGCCGATGACGGGCGAGAACCGCGTGCTGGCATCGTTCGGACTTAAGGTCATCAACACCTGCCCGCGTCCCGGCCTTGAGGCTATTCTCACCTATGGCCATATCGAGCCGCGCTCGAAAGAAGACCGCGCCGGCAACCCCGCGAAGGAGACCTATTTCGTCAAGGATTTAAATATCAGCGACCTTGTGTTCCTGGTCGGACCGCGCATCAATGCCGCAGGACGTATACACAGCGCCTTTGACTCGGTGCGCCTGTTGCTGGCCGAGAACCGTGAGGTGGCCTCAAAACTTGCCGAGGAAATCAATAACTACAACACTGAGCGTAAGGATCTTGACACTCAAGCAACGGAGGAAGCCAAGCGCCGTCTGCTGGCCGACCCCAATCTGTCGAAGCGCCATTCAATAGTGCTCTTTGGCGAGGGATGGCACCGTGGCGTGGTGGGCATTGTGGCGTCGCGTCTGGTGGAGTCGTTCTACAGACCTGCCATCGTGTTGACGCGCTCGACCGACGACCTATATGTGGGCTCGGCGCGTAGTATCAAGGAGTTTGACGTTCACGCCGCTCTCGAGGAATGCAGCGACTTGTTGGAGCATTTTGGCGGGCACAAGAGTGCCGCCGGTGTTTCGTTGAGACCTGAGAACTTCGACCGCTTTGTGGAGCGCTTCGAGCAGATTGTCGGTAGTACTATGCCGGCCGAAGCCACTGTGCCTGAGATTGAAATCGACGCTGTGGTCAATTTCTCGGACATAACGCCCAAGTTTTTGCGTATCCTTAAGCAGTTTTCCCCCTTCGGTCCAGACAACAATGTGCCGGTGTTCCGCACCAACCACTTGGAAAGCAATCCGCTGCAGCCTCCTCGCATAGTGGGCAGCAACCACCTGAAATTCTCTGTGCTCTCGTCCGATAGCGCCAACGCTTATTCTGCTATCGGTTTCCAGCTTGGCGAATACTACAGCCGTGTCAGCCGCCAGGAGATGTTCGACATCTGCTATCAGCTGGAAGAGAACTATTGGCGTGGTAAGACGGAGACTCAGCTGAACGTGAAGGATATACGGTTCGGAGAGTAAATCGCAGCTTTTGTTGTGCTTCGTCCCGATACCGGAAATAGTAGAACACGTATAACAGGTTGTTTCGTAGTTGTGTCGCTTCCGTTTTGTGGTGATACTTGAATCTCATTAAAGAGTTTATCAATACTTTGCAATATAGTTATGGCAGACGACAAAAAGATTATTTTCTCGATGGTGGGTGTGGGCAAGCTCATCCCTCCCAGCCGTCAGATACTGAAGGACATATATTTAAGCTTCTTCTACGGAGCCAAGATAGGTATTATCGGTCTCAATGGTAGCGGCAAGTCAAGCCTGCTGAAAATCATTGCCGGCGTAGACAAGGACTACCAAGGCGAGGTGGTGTTTGCGCCAGGCTACAGTGTAGGCTATCTTGAGCAGGAGCCCAAGCTCGATGACAGCAAGACGGTGAAGGAAGTGGTGCAAGAGGCTGTGCAGGATGTAGTTGACTGGATGAAAGAATATGAGGAGGTGAACAATGCCTTTGCGGAGCCGGATGCCGACTTCGATAAACTGTGCGAGCGTCAGGGCGAATTGACCGAACTGCTGGAGCAGCACGATGCCTGGAACCTCGACAGCCGCTTGGAACGCGCTATGGACGCCCTGCGTTGCCCCGACGAGGACCAGCTTGTCAAGAACCTCAGCGGCGGTGAGCGCCGCCGTGTGGCTCTGTGCCGTCTGCTGCTGCAAGAGCCTGACATACTGTTGCTTGACGAGCCTACCAACCACCTCGACGCCGAGAGCATTGAATGGCTCGAGCACCACCTTCAGCAGTACAAAGGCACTGTCATTGCCGTCACGCACGACCGCTATTTCCTTGACAATGTTGCCGGTTGGATTCTTGAACTCGACCGCGGCGAAGGCATCCCCTGGCAGGGCAACTATAGCAGTTGGCTCGACCAGAAGACCCAGCGTCTGGCTATGGAGGAGAAGCAGGAAAGCAAGCGGCGCAAGACGTTGCAGCGTGAGCTTGAGTGGGTGCGAATGGCACCTAAAGCGCGTCACGCAAAGGGCAAGGCGCGTCTTGCGGCCTACGACAGGATGATGAACGAAGATGTCAAAGAGAAGGAGCAGAACCTCGAAATCTATATTCCCAACGGTCCGCGCCTGGGCAACAAAGTGCTTGAGGTCGAGGACGTAAGCAAGGCATACGGCGACAAGCTGCTATATGAGAACCTTACATTCTCGCTGCCGCCCGCGGGCATCGTGGGTGTCATAGGTCCCAATGGCTGCGGAAAGACGACCCTCTTCCGCCTTATAATGGGTCTCGAAAAGCCTGATACAGGTACTTTTACGGTGGGCGAGACGGTGAAAATCGGCTATGTCGACCAGCAGCACGTGCAGATCGACCCCGAAAAGTCGGTGTGGGAGGTGGTCAGCGAAGGCAACGAGCAGATACAGATGGGCGGCCGTCTGGTGAACAGCCGTGCCTACATATCGCGCTTCAACTTCAGCGGCAACGACCAAAGCAAGAAAGCCGGCGTGCTCAGCGGCGGAGAGCGCAATCGCCTGCACTTAGCGCTGACTCTGAAGAGCGAGGCCAATGTCTTGTTGCTCGACGAGCCTACTAACGATATCGATGTCAATACGATGCGTGCCCTTGAGGAGGGCCTCGAGAATTTCGCAGGATGCGCCGTTGTCATCAGCCACGACCGCTGGTTTCTCGATCGCATCTGCACACATATCCTCGCTTTCGAGGGCGACTCACAAGTCTATTTCTTCGAGGGCTCCTACTCTGAGTATGAGGAGAACCGCAAGAAACGCTTAGGCGACGACACTCCGCACCGCTTCCACTACAAGAAACTGCAATAGCGTTTTAACCCTAAAAGCCTGCTTTGCAGGCATTGAAACAGATGAAAAGACTCATTATCGCCCTATTCCTGTTTGCTGGCGCAGTCAGTGCCCAGCACACGCGGCAGGGATTGTTGCAACCTAAATATGAAGACTTCAATCTGAAGTTTTGGGTGCGGCAAATGACTGTCGTGCAGCGCTATGCGACGGGAATGGATATCAACTTCCAGGAGACCTACCTGTTTGACTCGGTGGGTGACCTTGCCGAATACCGCAAACGCGGCTTCGGGGGGCAGCACATAACCCAATATCCTTTGCCGCAACTCGACCCGCAAAAGCGCTATGATTTTGACTACGATGGTGATATACTGCGTGTTATAGAGTTTGATATGAAAGGCCGCCTCGCCTTGTCGACGCACTATATCTACGGCAGTGGCGGCAACCTTGTACAGACCGTCAGCTATGCCTATAATGAGGCCGACAGCGGTGCGGTTATGGAACGCACGGTGACGCTATACGACAAGCACGAACGCCCCGTTTCAATCAACACCTACACGCCCGATGAGCTGTTGCTTGTGGCCGAGAAGATGAAATACGACCGCCGCGGCAACAACACCCAGCGACGCATCACATACTACGACGAAGAATCGACCACCGTCAGCGTCGAGCGCCGCAGCTACACCTACGACCGCCACGGCAATTGGACCAGCTGCCGCTACTCGCTCGACGGCAAGGAGATATACTCCATCGAAAGAAAAATAGAATACTACGGCGATTAACACCTAACGGCCTGAAACGCAATCCCGAGGGACCGATGTGCTCCTCGGGATTGCGCTTTTTTTGCATTGCTGATACGCCCTGAAAGGAAGGCGGCATCAAGTCAAAACGCCATATCAACACCGTTTGATGTCCGCTTGTTGTCCGCTTTTAAAGCGGACAACAAGCGGACAACAAGCGGACATCAAGCGGACAACAAGCGGACATCAAACGGACCAGGTCCGGTCCTGAAGCGGCGATGCGGCAGTGCGGAGACAAGGCTTGTTTTGGGTGTAACGTGCTGTGCCTTTGTATGATAGGTGTATTGTTGATAAGTTTTGCATCGTCGGGGGCGAGAAAACGACAAAAAATGTGTAATTTTACACCTTGAAACGCTCATCCAAAAATAAGTATAGTATGCCCTATTTCACCCACTTACACGTGCACTCGCACTTCTCGATACTCGATGGTATGTCGAAAGTGCCCGACTTGATCAGCAAATGCAAACGCAACGGAATGTATTCGATGGCGCTGACCGACCACGGCAATATGTTCGGCATCAAGGAGCTTGTGGATACCGTGAAGAAGGAGAACGGCAAGGTGAAGGACAAGATTAAAGAGCAAAACGAGCTGATTGCCAGTCTTGGAACCACGGAAGAGGCATACGCTTATTTTGCAAGGCAGGATTATGCGGATGAGCTGAAAAGGCGCAAAGAGAGTGGCGAGCAGGTGGATGACAAGGCCGAGTTTGTGCCGCCCAACCCGACAGCCGACGACCTGATGGCGGCCAACGAGCGCCGTGTGGAAACGATAGCCGAATGCGAAGGCAAGATTGCCGAGCTTAAAAAGCAGTTTTTCAAGCCGATAATCGGTATCGAGACCTATTGCGCCCACCGCACGCTGCACGACAAGGACGCCAACATCAAGGAGCGCGACCCCGAGACGGGTCGCGACCGTATAACCGACCGTAGCGGCTGGCACCTTATCTTGCTGGCCAAGAACAAACAAGGCTATAAAAGCCTTTGCAAGCTGAGCTCAATAGCTTTCACCGAAGGTTATTTCTATTCGCCGCGTATCGACCACGCCCTTCTGGAGCAGTACCACGAGGGTCTGATTTGCTGCTCGGCCTGCATCGGCGGCGAGATTCCGCAGAAGCTGCTCAAGGGCGACATTGAGGGTGCACGCGAGGCTGTGCGTTGGTTCAAGAACCTCTTTGGCGATGACTTCTATCTTGAGCTTCAGCGTCATAAGACCGACAAGCCGAACGCCGCCTACGACACCTATCCTCGCCAGCAACAGGTGAACGCCTACCTGATTGAGTTTGCCAAGGAGTTTGGAATCAAGCTTATAGCTACCAATGATGTGCATTTTGTTGAGGAGGAGCACGGCGAGGCGCACGACCGCCTGATATGCCTCAGCACGGGCAAGGACTTTGATGACCCCACGCGAATGCACTATACGAAACAGGAGTGGCTCAAGAGTCCCGAAGAGATGGCTGCCATCTTTGCCGATATTCCTGAGGCTCTGGAAAATACGCGAGAGATTGTGGACAAGGTGGAGGAGTTCAGCATCGACTCGGACCCCATTATGCCGGTGTTCCCGATTCCTGCCGAATTCGGCAGCGAGGAGGAGTATCGCAGCCGCATCACTGAACAGGAGCTGTTCGACGAGTTCACACGCAACGAGAAGGGCGAGGTGGTTATGAGCCAGGAAAAGGCCGAGGATAAGATTAAAAAACTCGGAGGGTATAACAAGCTGTACCGCATCAAGTTCGAGGCCGACTATCTGGCGAAGCTGGTGTGGGAGGGTGCCAAGAAGAGGTACTTGGACCGAAAGCAGGGAACGGATGGCAATGAACCTGGTACAGAGAACGTTGAGATGACGGCAGATGAGATAAGGAATGCCCTGACCGAAGAGCAGCGGGAGCGTATCATCTTTGAGTTGCATACCATCAAGACGATGGGTTTCCCGGGTTACTTCTTGATTGTGAGCGACTACATCCGTGCGGCGCGTGAGGAATTGGGTGTCAGCGTGGGTCCTGGGCGTGGCTCGGCGGCAGGCAGCGTGGTGGCCTACTGCCTGTGGATTACTGATATCGACCCTTTGAGGTATGACCTTCTGTTTGAGCGTTTTTTGAATCCCGACCGCATTTCGCTGCCTGATATCGATGTGGACTTCGATGATGCGGGGCGAGGCAAGGTTTTGGAATGGATTACAGAGAAATACGGCAAGGAGAAGGTGGCCCACATCATCACCTACGGCACTATGGCCAGCAAATCGAGCATTGCCGATGTCGGACGTGTGCAGCGTGTGCCGCTGAACATTGTGAACCAGATAAAAAGCTATATCCCGGATCGTAGCTTCCCCGACAACGTCAAGGACGAGAAAGGCAAGTCGCCCAAGGTGAATCTGAAGAATTGCTACAAGTATGTGCCTGAGTTGCACCATATTATGGAGGCTCCCGATACGGATAAGTTTATGGATGAGCCTAACGGTGTCATCAAGTCTATGCTGACCTATGCTGAGGAGCTGGAGGACACCAACCGACAGATAGGTATCCACGCCTGCGGCGTCATTATCGGTGCCGACGACCTGACCAAATATGCGCCCGTGTGCACCATTAAGGATAAGGAATCGGGCGAGGATGTGTTGGTGACGCAGTACGACGGCCACGTGGTTGAGAATGTGGGTCTTATCAAGATGGACTTCCTGGGTCTCAAGAACTTGACCATCATAAAGGATGCTTTGCGCAATATCAAAAAGCGTCTGCATATCGACCTTGACATAGACCATATCCCGATTGACGACGAGGCGACCTATAAACTTTTCTCGGAGGGCAATACCGTTGCTACGTTCCAGTTTGAGTCGGCAGGTATGCAGAAATACCTTAAAGAACTGGAACCGACGCAGTTTGAGGACCTTATAGCTATGAATGCCCTCTACCGTCCAGGTCCTATGGCCTATATTCCTCAGTTCATCAACCGCAAGCAAGGCAAGGAGCCTGTGGAGTACGACATCCCTTGTATGGAGAAGTACCTGAAGGACACCTACGGCATTACTGTCTATCAGGAGCAGGTGATGCTTCTGTCACGCCAGCTTGCAGGCTTTACGCGCGGTCAGAGCGACACGCTGCGTAAGGCTATGGGCAAGAAGCAGATAGAGAAGATGAACGAGCTGGAGCTGCTCTTCTATGATGGTGGCGAGAAGAATGGCTTCCCGCACGACAAGCTGACCAAGATTTGGAACGACTGGAAGAAGTTCGCCGAGTATGCTTTCAATAAATCTCACGCTACCTGCTATTCGTGGGTTGCCTATCAGACGGCTTACCTCAAAGCGCACTATCCTGCTGAGTATATGGCCGCTGTGCTGACATCGTCGCTGAGCGATATCACGCGTGTCACGCAGCTGATGGAGGACTGCCGAAAGAACAACATCGAGATTCTGGCACCCTGCGTCAACGAGTCGGATATCAACTTCTCGGTCAATGACAAGGGACAGATTCGCTTTGGCCTGAGCGCCATCAAGGGTATGGGCGAGGCGGCAGCGCAGGTTATCATCGACGAGCGCGAGAAGAACGGACCTTATAAGGACATATTCAACTTCCTGGACCGCATCAATATGAAGGCCGTGAACCGCAAGAATCTTGAGGTTCTGGTCAAGTCGGGTGCCTTCGACCAGCTTGAAGGTATGCACCGTGCCCAGTATATGTATAAGGAAATCGACAGCGAGAATGTCCCGTCCTATCTTGAGAAGCTTGTGCGTTGGCAGGCGCGCAAGCAGGATGCTGCAAACGCCTCGCAGATGTCCATTTTCGATATGTCCGACGAGATAAAGGCTGAAGACCATCCTCCTATTCCGGAATGCGAGCCGTGGACCAGCGTGGAGCAGTGCAACTACGAGAAGGAGGTGATCGGTTTCTACCTTAGCGGACACCCGTTAGACGACTATAAGTACGAGATGAAGAACTTTGTCACTATCAGTGTGTCACAGTTGGCAGACTTGGAGTCGCTTGTGGCGCGCCGCGACGTGAAGTTCGGAGGCATTGTTACAGCGGCAATGTCGGGCATATCACAGAAGACAGGGCGGCCGTATGGCAGTTTGACAATAGAGGATTACAACGGCTCGTATGAGCTGAGGCTGTTCGGTGACGATGCGGTAAAGTACAAGGACTTCTGTGTCAAGGGAATATTTGTTTTCGTGCACGCCAACGTTACGCAGCTCACAGTGCGCAAGGACGGCATCGAGACCAAACTGGCGCCGCGCCTAAAGATAATCAAGATGATGCTGCTAAGCGGTGTGATGGACGAGTATACCAAGACCATCAATTTCCATATAGACATCGAGAAGCTGACGGATGATTTCTGTACAAATCTGAAAAAGCTTGTGAACCAGAATCGTGGCAAGACTAAGCTGACTGTCAATGTGGAGGATAGAAAGAACGGTATGTCGCTGTTTATGTCTTCGGTCGAGATGAGTGTCGAGCCAAGCAAGTTCGCGCATCTGCTTGAAAGCCTGCCGGAAGTGGAGAATGTTACGTTCAATAACAAACAAGTTTAAAGCCAGTTCATTGTGAAGCAGATTAAACTAAACACTCCTGTTCCTGTCGAACCTCTGGGGCTCACAATAGCTCCAGAAGACCGGATAATGCTCATAGGCTCTTGCTTTACAGAGAATATGGGGGTGCGGCTGCGCGATTTACACTTCGATGTTTGCATAAATCCGTTCGGCATCTTGTACAATCCGCTTTCGATGGCTGAAGCCCTCGGCAGATGCTTGGACGACAGAACGATAGGGGAGGGGTGCCTTGTGCAGTACGAAGGCCTCTGGCACTCGTGGCTACACCACGGCAGTTTCTCAAATGCAAGCAAGGAAGAGTGTATCGAAGCCTGTAATACTGCCATCCACGCTGCACACAGCTTCTTGCAGTCGTGCAACGTGTTGATACTCACTTTTGGTTCGGCCTGGTGCTATGAGCTTGCTGCATCTGCAGGTGAAGAAAACGGTAAAGTCGTCGTAGCCAACTGCCACAAACTTCCTGCCGCCAATTTCACTAAACGCATCCTGTCGGTTGGTGAGGTGGTATCTGCTTGGAAGCCATTGATAGAGCGAATGTTACAAAGTGGGGTCAAAGTCGTATACACCGTAAGCCCGGTTCGCCACCAGGCCTATGGCGCGCACGGAAACCAATTGGGCAAGGCGGTGTTGCTGCTTGCAATAGAACAGTTAATGTCCGAGGTTGGGGGCTGCTATTTTCCTGCATACGAAATAATTATGGATGAGTTGCGCGATTACCGCTTCTATGCCGACGACTTGGCGCATCCCTCTGCGTTGGCTGAGCAGATTGTATGGCAACGCTTTCAGGAGGCTGCAATGACGGCCGAGGCCATACAGCGCTGCGAAGAGACAGAGAGGGAGAACAAGCGCAAAGCGCATCGTCCGTTACATCAAATAAGTTAACAATCAATTACATCAAATGAAAAAGAATATAGCATTAGTGATGGGAGGCTTCTCTGGCGAGCACCAGATCTCCATCAACAGCGGTTGTCAGGTGTATGACTCGCTTGACAAGAGGAAATACAATGTCTATAAGATAGTTATAGGTCATCAAGATGGCAATGGCATAGACCGCAACCAGTGGTATTGGCTTGCCGACAACGGCGAGCATCGCCCCGTGGACCGCGCCGATTTCACCGTGACCGACGGAGGCAAGAAAGTGCGTTTCGACCTGGCTTTCATTATCATTCACGGCAACCCCGGCGAGAACGGCGTGATGCAAGGCTACTTCGACCTGCTGGGCATAAAGTACACAACCTGTGGTTTCTACACGTCGGCGCTCACCTTTAACAAGGGCTACTGCAACGCCGTGGTTCGCAGCTACCACATCGTGAAAGTGGCAAAATCAAGGCTATTCTATCGTGGCCAACCCATTGATTGCAAGGAGGTAATCATTCGTCTCAGGCTGCCACTCTTTGTCAAGCCCGCGTCGGGCGGCAGCAGTGTCGCCACCACCAAGGTGAAACGCAAAGAGGATTTGATGCCTGCCATCGAAGAGGCTTTCACAGAAGACGATGCCGTACTGGTCGAGGAGTTCGTGCAAGGTCGTGAATTCGACTGCGGTGTGATGAAAATCAAAGGCAAGAAATACGTGTTCCCGATAACCGAGATTATTCCTCTCGGTGGACACGAATTCTTTGATTATGAGGCTAAATACGATGGTTTTTCGAACGAGGTCACGCCCGCCGAGGTGGACGAGAGTATTGCTGACGAGATACAGGACGTGTCGTCCAAACTCTATGACCTGCTTGACTGCCGTGGCGTGGTGCGCTTCGATTATATCTACAACGAAGAGCGTCAACGTCTTACCTTCCTTGAAGTCAATACGATACCAGGTCAGAGCGCCGAGAGCATCGTTCCCAAACAAGCCCGTGCAATGGGCATCTCCACGGCTCAACTATACGAGATGATTATTGAAGAGGCACTTTCAAAATAAATTCAAGCATATAATACTTATTATCAATTACAAAGCTATGGATAACGAGATATTGCAGGCACTACGTCAGCGTAGGAGCGTGCGTGCCTTCAAGGCCGAACAGATAAGCGACGACGAACTCCGCGCCGTGCTCGATGCCGGAACATACGCCCCGACGGGTATGAACCGTCAGGACCCGTGGATAGTCGCTGTGCAGAACCCAACGATAATCAGCCAGTTGGTGAAGATGAACTCCCTCTTTACTGAGCAGGAAGGCAACCCCTACTACGATGCACCGACTATCGTGCTGGTTTTTGCTTCGCGTCCCGACAAGTGGCCCAACGGTATGGCCGACGGCACGTTGGTGCTGGGCAATATGATGAACGCCGCGCACGCAATAGGGCTGGGCTCCTGCTGGATAAACCGTGAGCGTCAGATGTTTGACACCGAAGAAGGACGGCAGCTGATGAAGCAGTTCGGCCTTCCCGACGGACTGATGGGCGTCGGGGCCCTGTCTCTCGGATATCCCGCCAAGCCCCTTTCACCGGCACGTCCCCGCAAGGAGAACTACTATCGCATTGTAAAATAGTATGAAAGAACCGATTGTGGACGCTGCCACGCAGGAATTGCTGCGCCGATATGCTGCACAATACGAGACATCGGACTTCCTTACGGGCGACCCGTCATACTGGATGCATCAAGTGTCGGGCGTTGAGAATCAGGAAACTATGGCGTTCCTTGCCTCTTGCCTGAGCTACGGAAGCCGCAAGCAGTTTATGCCCAAGATCGGCCAACTGCTCGAGTGGGCTGAAGGCGAGGTGTACTTGTGGGTGCGCGAAGGCGCGTTCAACGAACATTTCCGAGCGGGCGACACGGATTGTTTCTACCGCCTCTACAATAACGATTGTATGCACAACTTCCTCTGCGCCAGTCAACAGTTGTTGCTCGACTATGGCTCGCTGGGGGCATACGTCAGCAGTGCCGCATCTGACGGCTATGGCGCGGTGCAGGCCATCTGCTCCTTCTACGCCTCAAAAGGCGTTAGCGTGGTGGTTCCAAAAGACACACAATCAGCCTGCAAGCGCGTTTGTATGTACCTTCGATGGATGGTGCGCAGCGGCTCGCCGGTCGACTTGGGCCTGTGGGCCGGATTCATTGACCGTCGCACACTGATTATGCCACTCGATACCCACGTGGTCAGCCAGTCGGTGCGTCTCGGACTGTTGCCTTGCCGCGCGGCATCGATGAGCGCCGCCCGCCGCCTGACTGCCGCTCTCGCCACCGTTTTCCCCGATGACCCCCTGCGAGGCGACTTCGCCCTTTTCGGCTACGGAGTGTCAAACGACGCGTAGCTGATAGCTAATTGCTTTAAATTCTTTGCTTTACGATACTGGAATGGCTATAATTAGGCATTCTGACATCGCTAAACACAACTGCTTGATTCAGTGTAGCTTCATTATACCATCTCCGTTCGTTGTCCAGTCGTTGTCCAGTTGTTGTCCAGTTGTTGTCCAGTCAGCGACTGGACAACAACTGGACAACGAGCGGACAACGACTGGACAACGAACAGTGTTGACGGTGTGTTTTCTCGGTGCGGAAACGTCGAAAAGAGCCTTCGAAAGATGACGAAAAATAATTGGTAGGCTAATAGATTGTCTATCAAATGTCTTGAGACTTTAGCGGGTTGAAATGAAATTTTTTTTACAGGCATTTGTTGATAAATGAAAAAAAAGTTGTAATTTAGCAGTGCGAAAGGATGTGTTCCTAAGCGCTTAAAAAGTAGAATAAATAATTAAAAATTAATAATATGGAAGCAAAAAAATCGCAGAAAGCAGACCTTGAAAACAAGAAAGGATTGTTTCTTGAGATAGGTATGGTGACGATCCTTGCCCTTGTGCTTGTTGCCTTCAACCTGAGAAGCACAGACAAGAAGGACAGCAGTTTTGCTGTGCAGCAGGTGAGCACCGAAATGGAGGAGGAAATTCTCAACACTGAGGAGGAACAGCCGGAAGAGCCGGAACCGGAGCCCGAGCAGCCGGAACCTGAGGTTACGACCGAACTCGAAGTGGTTGACAACGATGCCGAACTTGAAAATGAGCTTGGTATTGTCGACGCAGGTGACGATGCCAACAAGAAACAGGAAGAGGTTGTTATCACTGATGTAGGAAACGAAGAGGCTGTCGAGGAAGAAGAAATCTTCGTGTTCGTTGAGGAATTCCCCAGTTTCCCCGGTGGCGAGGAAGCCCTCTACAAATATCTGTATGACAACCTGCAGTATCCTGATATGGCACGCGACAACAACATCACCGGCAAAGTGGTTATCCGCTTTGTGGTTGAGAAGGACGGCAGTATCACCAAGGCTGCTATCGCCCGTGAAATCGGTGGTGGTTGCGGCAAGGAGGCACTGCGCGTGGTGAACGGTATGCCTAAGTGGAAACCTGGCAAACAGAGCGGTAAGGCTGTTCGTACGGAGTTCACCCTGCCGGTCGACTTCCAGTTGAACTAATGATTTGACTTTGATTTAAAGCTAAAGGCGGACACTGTGTTCGCCTTTTTTCGTGAGTGGAAACGCTATGATTTCAGTCAATAATCTTTCTGTGCAGTTTACGGGCGTTAACCTGTTCGACGACGTTACGTTCAATATCAATGACCGCGACAGGATAGGCCTTGTGGGTAAAAACGGCGCTGGCAAATCGACGCTGCTGAAGATTCTGTGCCGCCAGCAGGAGCCTGAGACGGGCACGATAGTCATTGCTTCGGGCCAGACGGTGGGTTACCTGCCGCAGGAGATGGTGCCTGACAGCGTGGGGACTGTCATAGATGAGACGATGACAGCCTTTGAGCAGATAGATGCCCTTGAGCGGCAGCAGGAGAGCTTGACAACTGAGGTTGCTGAACGGACTGATTATGAGTCGGCTGACTATGAGCGGTTGGTGAGCCGGCTGCACGAAGTGACGGAGCAGATCGCTATGCTTGGCGGCAGCAACCGCAGGGAATTGGCCGAGAAGATACTGCTTGGTCTGGGCTTCCGCCACAGCGACTTCGACCGCCTTGTGGCCGAGTTCAGCGGAGGCTGGCAGATGCGTGTAGAGCTGGCCAAGCTGCTGCTGAAACGGCCTGACTTCCTGCTTCTTGACGAGCCTACAAACCACCTCGACATAGAGTCGATACAGTGGCTTGAGAACTACCTTTCCACATATACGGGAGGTGTTGTGCTGGTGTCGCACGACCGCACATTCCTCGACAATATCACCAAGAGGACTATTGAAATCACTGCCGGCAAGATATACGACTATAAGGTGCCTTATTCCGAGTATGTTGTGCAGATGCAGGAGCGGCGTGCGTCGCAGATGGCTTCGCTGACCAACCAGCAACGACAGGTGGCTCAGATAGAGGCTTTTATAGAACGTTTCCGCTACAAGGCCACCAAGTCGAAGCAGGTGCAGTCGCGTCTCAAAATGCTTGAAAAGATGGAGGAGGTGAAGGTTGACGAGGTGTCGACCGAGAGCATTCATTTCCAGTTTCCTCCGGCGCCTCACAGCGGCAAGATTGTGCTTGAGGCTGCGCATCTTGGCAAGGTCTATGGCGACAATCAGGTGTTCGACAATGTCGACTTCCTGATTACGAGTGGCTCCAAGCTGGCGTTCGTGGGGCGCAACGGCGAGGGAAAGTCCACGCTGGCCAAGATTATTGTCGGTGAACTGACCGACTACACGGGCACCTTCAAGTTGGGACATCAGGTGCAGATAGGCTATTATGCGCAAAACCAGGCTGCTATGCTCGATGGCGAAAAGACTGTGTTTCAGACTATCGACGACGCTGCCGTGGGCGACATACGTCCGAAGATTCGCAACATTCTCGGCTCATTCTTGTTTGACAATGATGATATAGAGAAGAAAGTCAAGGTGCTTTCGGGTGGCGAGAAGGCGCGACTGGCGCTGGCCAAGCTGCTGCTGACGCCGTGCAATCTGCTTGTGCTCGATGAGCCTACCAATCACCTTGATATGGATTCGAAGGATATCCTAAAGAACGCTCTGCTTCAGTATTCGGGCACCCTTATTGTGGTGTCGCACGACCGCGATTTCCTGCAAGGGCTCACGGATTCACTTTTCGAGTTCCGCGACGGTGCCGTACACGAGTTCAAGGGCGATATCTTCGAGTTCCTTGAATACCGCCGCCTGGAGCACTTGAAGGACCTTGAAAAGACCAGGAAGCAGACGGCGGGCAAGGCTCAGCAGGAGGTGTCGCAGAGCAAGCTTAACTATCAGCAGTCGAAAGAACGTGAGCGCGAGTTGCGCAAGCTGCGCGGCAACGTGGAGCGGATAGAACAGGAAATATCGCAGCTTGAGGAGCAGATAGCCGAGAAGGAGTCGCTGTTGGCTGCAGGCAGCGCCGAGGCTACAAACAATCCTGACTTCTATGCTGAATACCAGCAGTTGAAGGACAGTCTTGAGGAGCGTATGTCGGCTTGGGAGGAGGCAACCATCGCATTGGAGGAATTCAACAGCTGACCTGTTATGGCTGAACATAATAACTTGGGCGCACTTGGCGAGACTATCGCGCGGCAGTATCTGGAGAAGAATGGCTATCTGATACTGGAGACAAACTGGCGTGTAGGCAAGCTGGAGGCCGACATCATTGCCTATAAGGACAATCTGATAGTCTTCATAGAAGTCAAGACGCGCACAACAGATAGTTATGGCGACCCTGAGGACTTTGTGGACCGGAAGAAGCAGAAGGCGTACATACGCCTTGCCAACGCCTATATTCTCCGCGATAATCGCACGGAAGAGGCCCGTTTCGACATTATTTCAATCATAATCGGCAGTCCTGAGTCTGAGCCTCAGGTCAAGCACATTGTCAATGCTTTTACTACGATTGGCTGATTGTTCAGCTGTTGCTTTGGCTTGACAACCAATTCTTTCCGAGTGTACAGGCGTAAATAACTCAGCAGTTGCTGCCGGCCGCGAAGCCGGTCGTGAAGGCAAGCTGCAGGTTGTAGCCACCGGTGTCGGCGTCGAGGTCGAGCACCTCGCCAACGATATAAAGACCTTTGACGATGCGCGACTCCATAGTCTTGGGGTTCACCTCTTTAAGGTTGACTCCGCCTTGCGTTACGATGGCCTCCTCAAAGTTGCCTGTGCCCGTCAGAGGAAAGGTGAAGTCCTTGAGGAATTTGAGCAGACGTTTGCGCTCCTCGCCGCTTATCTGGTTGAGGCGTTTGTAGTATTCTATGTGCAGATGCTGCAGGGCCAGCGGTATCAGTTCGGCGGGCAGCCAAAGCCTCAACGCGTCGTGGAAGAGACGTGTGCCATTGGCATTCAAGTCGTTGATAAGGCGCTTGTCGAGTGTGGCAGTGTCGATGGCAGGCTTGAAGTCCAGATGTGCCGCGACCGCTTCGCCCCGATGCAACGGGGCTGTGGCTATTCGACTGGCCGACAGCACGATGGGGCCGCCGATGCCGGTCTCGGTAAACGCCATTTCGCCGAAGTGTTCGCTCAGTTTGCGGCCAGCAGCGTCGGTGAGGGTAAGTTGTACATTCTTGAGCACGAAAGCCACCAGTTCCTGCGGTATCTTCAGGTCGCAGTCGAGGTGCACCAGTGCCGGATAGCGTGGCGAAAGGGTGTGCCCTGCCAGCTCGGCAAAGCTGTAGCCATCGCCCGTCGAGCCCGTCAGCGGATAGCTCATACCTCCGGTGGCTATGATGGTGCTCTCGGCGCGCAGCGAGGTGCCGTCGGCGCAGCGCACTCCGCGGGCTTGGCCGTCGTCGATGATGAGCGAGGCCACGCGGCAGTTCTTGCGTATCTCCACGTTTGGCATAGCCTCCAGTGCCTGCACCAGGCCTAAAAATATGTCGAGCGACTTGCCGCTCTTGGGGTAGACGCGGTTGCCACGTTCCACAACGAGCGGTACGCCGAGTTCCTCGAACAGATCCATCAGCTGGGTGTTGAAGAAGACGGAGAACGAGTTGCGCATAAAGCGCGGGTCCGAGCCCACGTGTGCCAGGAAATCCTTGAGCGGGGCGGTGTTGGTCAGGTTGCAGCGGCCCTTGCCGGTGATGCGCAGCTTGCGGCCGGGCTGGTCCATTTTTTCAAGCAGCACCACCTGTTTGCCGCGACGTGCGGCAGCATAGGCAGCCATCATTCCTGCGGCGCCGGCTCCGATAATGATAGTGTCGGTCATCTCAAATCGTGGCTTTCAGATTGCTGTTTTATCGTGCAATGTCGCCGATGTCCTCGGGGTGGATGCAGAGCACGGGTATTTGCGACTTGTGGACAATCTGCTGTGCGTTGGTCCCGAGGAAGAGGCGTGCCAGCAGGCGGTCCTGTTCGGTGTTGATGACCACAAGGTCGGCGTTGATGCTGGCGGCGTAATCGAGCACCGTCTTCGAGTAGTTCTCATAGCGGCGTCCGCATTTGGAGCAGGGAATGCCCTCTTTGTTGAAGAAGTCCTCCACCTGCTTGAGGTAGGTGCGCAGCGTAAGGGCGTCCTGAGCCGTCTCGATGAGGCCCAGGATGTGGACGTGCGAGCCGAAGATGCGTGCCATCTGAGCCGCCGGAGCCACCTTTTGGCGCGAATTGGCATTGATGCGGATAGGCACCACAATGTTGTCCAGTTTCTTGTGGAAGTTGAAGCCCTCGCGAATGGTCAGGGTGGGGCAGGGGGCCTCCTGCACTATGCGCACCGCGGTGCTGCCCATCCAGTATTTCTCGAAACCCGACGCACCGTTTGTGCCAATCACTATCATCGGCGCGTCCTCTTTGTGGGCTTCGTCGGCGATGCAGCTGGCTACCTTTCCGCTCAGAATGGCGTATTCAATCGTGCCGTGTCGCAGGTTGGGCCTGTGCTCTTCGCACAGCTGCTGCAGTTTCTCTTCGGCCAGGTGCTCGGTCATTTCCATCTGTTCACCGCTCAGCAGTTTTTTCTCTTTCTTGACCCATAGCAGTCGGATGCCGGTTTTAAGCTGATTTGCAATGTCAACCGCGATTTCGAGGGCCACGTAAGAGCCTTTCGAGAAGTCGGTACCAACGATTACTGATTTCATAATGCTATTCTATAATTCAATATATGTTTAAAATCTTCCAACGACGAAATGTGTATATTATTGTGTTTGGAACGAAAAAAAACAGCGATGTCGTAAAAATATTGCGACAAACTCCAAAAGCGTGTCGCAGGTACGCCGTCCCAAAAGTCTGCTATTGTGGCGTGTCTCCGACACGCAGAAACGGCGGCATTTACGGCTCCCCACACTGCGCTCTGCTTAGTGTGGAGTTATTGAGATTACGTGCCGTCGGCACGTTTGCAGGACTAAATATCTGCCCAAGTTTTAAGCTTCAAGCCCCGACCGTCTAAAACCGTTCGGTCTTGATTGTCTTCGGCAGGCAGACGGTTCGTGAAAACAACGTTCCAGAGCCGCTTTTTTGCCGCACCAAGTCCGTTTGTTGTCCGCTTGTTGTCCGCTTGATGTCCGCTTGTTGTCCGTTTTTAAAGCGGACAACAAGCGGACATCAAGCGGACAACAAGCGGACAACAGCCAGTGTTGATTCTTTGAAGGTCTTGACAATGAGTGAATTATGTTTTGGGTTATTCTGTAGCGAAGTTGGTGGTGGCGTATCTTGCATAAACACAGTGTGTTGCGCAATAATATGCCTTTAGTTGTTGCAAATTGCTTTTTTTTTAGTAATTTTGCAAATTCATTCTTTTCTGAAAACAACGCATAATGAACGATAATTTAGACCCTACCGGAAGGAGCCAGAGCGCCCGCGAGCGCGAGGTCGAGAAAGCCCTGCGTCCCAAGGCGTTCGACAACTTTGCCGGCCAGCAACAGGTGCTCGACAACCTGCGCATCTATGTGCAGGCTGCCAAGACGCGCGGCGAGTCGCTCGACCACGTCCTGCTGCACGGTCCTCCGGGTCTGGGCAAGACAACACTGTCGCACATAATAGCCAACGAGTTGGGTGTCAATATGAAGATGACTTCCGGCCCGGTGCTCGACAAGCCGGGCGACCTGGCAGGCCTGCTGACATCGCTGGGACAGAACGATGTGCTTTTTATCGACGAAATCCACCGTCTGTCGCCCATAGTGGAGGAGTATCTCTACTCGGCGATGGAGGACTACCGCATCGACATAATGATTGAGTCGGGTCCGGCGGCACGCAGTGTGCAGCTCAACCTCAAGCCTTTTACGCTAATCGGCGCCACGACGCGCAGCGGTATGCTCACGGCTCCGCTTCGGGCCCGTTTCGGCATCACCTGCCGTCTGCAATACTACGACACGCCGACGCTGACCAAGATTGTCAACCGTTCGGCCGAGCTTCTGGGCGTCAAGATTACGAGCGAGTCGGCCATCGAGATTGCCCGCCGCAGCCGCGGCACCCCGCGTATCGCCAACCTGCTGCTGCGCCGTGTGCGCGACTTTGCGCAGGTCAAGGGCGACGGCACCATCACGCTCGACATTGCACGCTATGCGCTACAGGCCCTCAATGTGGACCGCAACGGCTTGGACGAGATGGACATCCGCATCCTATCGACCATCATAGAGAAGTTCAAGGGTGGACCAGTGGGATTGAACACCATAGCCACCGCTGTTGGCGAAGAGGCAGGCACCATCGAGGAGGTCTACGAGCCTTTCCTTATCCAGGAAGGCTACATAATGCGTACCCCCCGTGGCCGCGAAGTCACCCAACTGGCCTACCAGCATCTGGGCAAATTCAGGGCCGGAGGTCCGCAACAGGAAATGTTTTAACTAATATTGCAATGGAGAAACTAAATAAGGCAACAAATAGATGGTGGTTTGCGGTGGTTCTGGTGGTAATACAGTCCGTTCTGTTACCATTTGCCAGCAAGAACTTTTCTTTCTCGGAAATAGGTGGAATAATATCTGCGACGTTATCCAATGCACCACAAACACATTTGGGCTGTTGGAACATATTATTTCAAAGCCTTTCTCTACTCATACTAATTATGTTGTGTGTGTGCAGGGGTAAGGTGAGAACTTTTTTCAATGGTTATGTGGCAATATCCTATGTCGTTTTTGCTTTCATCCAAAACGTGGCAGTGACAGAACGTTATGGGTTCAGTATGGTCACGGTTAATTTGGCGATGTTTTTGTTTGTCGCTTTTGTATGGATATATGAGACTTTGCGCCCGGAGAATGTATATGATTTTAGTAATTTCAAGTGGAAATATGCTTGGATGATAATTCTTGCGCTGTTTGCGTATTATTGCCCGTTCGATAGCAATGGCGCCTTGGATTTTAATCCAATACATTTCTTTGAAAGGAACACGGCAACAGCTTTTTGTCTGACGACCCCATTGTTCCTTACTATCTTGACGCTAAACCTGCCAAAGGTCAATAGAGTTACATATCGTATCACAGCTATAATTGGATTCATCATTGGTTGTTATAATATGATGCCGTTCCTCAATCCCAGTACGGTTTATGTAGGAATAGTGCATCTGCCTCTTCTTATTATATCGTTGTATTGCATTGTTTTGAGTTACAGTAACAAGGTCTGGAATACTGAACCCGTTGCGGCGGATTTGTAATCCGACGCAGTTTAATATAAGGATTTGCAATCCGTATAAATTTAGAATCAAAATAAAGAAATATGCTGATACTGATTAAGAATATCAAGGAACTGGTGGGCGTGGAGACCTCACCGAAACTGCGCAAGCAGGGCAAGGAGATGGCCCAACTGGAGACCATCAAGGACGCTTATCTGCTTATTGAGGACGGAATTATCAGTAAGTATGGTGCAATGAGTGAGTTCGACACACCCCAGCCTTCGGCCACCCCACTCCAAGAGGGGATGGTGGAGAATGCAGACGTCGTTGTCGATGCTACAGGCAAGATTGTTTGTCCATCGTTCTGCGACTCGCATACGCACCTGGTCTATGCCAACTCGCGCGAGCACGAGTTTGTCGACAAGATTCGTGGCCTCAGCTACGAGGAAATCGCCAAGAGGGGAGGAGGTATCCTCAACTCGGCCAAAGCAACGGCTGCGGCTTCGGAGGACGAGCTGTACGATATGGCTCAGCAGCGTCTTGAAGAGGCGATGCGGCTGGGTACGGGTGCCATCGAAATCAAGAGCGGCTACGGCTTGACTACTGAGAGCGAGCTGAAGTTGTTGCGCGTGATTCGCCGCCTGAAGGAGAATTCGCATATGACCATTAAGTCGAACTTCCTCGGAGCCCACGGCATACCGATGGAGTATCGCGGGCATCAGGAGGACTATGTGGATTTGGTCATCAACGAGATGATTCCGCGTGTTGCGGCCGAGGATCTGGCCGACTTCGTCGATGTGTTCTGCGACAAGGGTTTCTTTACCGTCGAGGATACCGCACGAATACTGGAAGCTGGCATCAAATACGGTATGCGGCCCAAGATTCACGCCAATGAGATGGCCATCTCGGGTGGCGTGCAGGTGGGTGTGAAATACGGTGCCATCTCGGTCGACCACCTTGAGCAGATGGGTGACGAGGAGATCGAGTGTCTGAAGGGTGGCGAGACGATGCCTACCATTTTGCCTGGCTGTGCCTTCTTCCTTAATCTGCCGCTGTCGCCGGCGCGCAAGATGATTGATGCGGGTCTGCCGGTGGCTATGGCTTCGGACTATAATCCCGGCACGTCGCCGTCGAACAATATGCAGCTCATCCTCTCGATGGCCTGCATCCGTTACCGCCTTACGCCCGAAGAGGCATTTAACGCCACTACCCTCAACACGGCCTACGCTATGGGCGTGAGCAACGAGGTGGGTAGCATTGCTGTCGGCAAGAAGGCCAACTTCTATATCACCAAGCCTATACCGAGCCTCGAGTATATGCCTTACTCTTTTGGCGAAAACAAGGTGGAAACGGTGTTTCTGAATGGTAAACAGATATGATTCAAGTACAAAACATATTCAAGTCGTACGGCTCACTGCAGGTGTTGAAGGATGTAAGTCTCGAGATTCGGCAGGGCGAAGTGGTAAGCATTGTCGGTGCTTCGGGTGCAGGCAAGACGACGCTGCTGCAGATTATGGGTACCCTCGACCGTCCTGACAGCGGTACGGTGAGGATAAAGGACACCGACATAACGCGGCTGTCGGAGCGTGAGTTGTCGCGCTTCCGCAACCAGAATATCGGCTTCGTGTTCCAGTTCCACAACCTGCTGCCTGAGTTCAATGCGTTGGAGAACGTGTGTATGCCGGCACTGATTGGCGGCAAAACAATGGAGCAGGCGAAGCCCGAAGCGATGTCGCTGCTCGAGTTCCTGAACTTGGCAGACCGTGCCAGCCATAAGCCATCGGAGCTGTCGGGCGGCGAGCAACAGCGTGTGGCGGTGGCCCGGGCTCTAATGAACAACCCCGCCGTGGTGCTTGCTGACGAACCGTCTGGCAACCTTGATTCGGTCCACGCACGCGAGTTGCACGAGCTCTTCTTCAAGCTTCGCGACCATTATCGCCAGACTTTCGTCATAGTGACACACAACCGCGAGTTGGCGGAGATGTCCGACCGTCAGATAACCATCAAGGACGGCGGCGTCGAATGTTGAATCTGTTAAAACTTTATTTGGTATGATAGTAAACAAGGATAAACAGGATAAGAGGAATTACCGTTTCGGTGACCATAGCCGTGTCGAGCGAGGAGAAAGGGATGAAAACCAATCGTTTCACGTGAAACATAGCAAGCCGGAGAAGCTGCAGATAGTAAGCGGTATGCGTCCGGTAATGGAGGCCATAGCAGCGGGTAAACAGATAGATAAAATAATGTTGCAGAGCAACTTGGAGGGTCAGCTTGCGCAGGAACTCAAAGCTATGATACGCGAGGCAGGTTTGCCGGTGCAGTATGTGCCGGCGGAGAAGCTGAACAGGATGACCGATAGTAACCATCAGGGTGTGGTGGCTACTATTTCACCCATAGTGTTTTGCAATTTTGCTGAGCTGCTGCAACGCCTGTTGGACGACGGCAAAACACCGTTTATCCTCCTGCTGGACCATATTACGGATGTGCGCAACTTGGGTGCCATAGTCCGCACGGCCGAGTGTGCCGGCATCGACGCCGTGGTTGTGCCCGACCGTGGCAGCGCACAGATTAACGAGGATGCAATCAAATGCTCATCGGGTGCCTTGCTGAGAATGCCTATATGCCGTGAGCAGAATTTCAAGACAGTGCTCAATCTTGCCAGACAGATGGGACTTACGGTGTGCGCTGCAACGGAAAAAGGTGCAACGGACTATCTGTCAGTGGATTTTACTCGGCCGATGTTACTCATAATGGGATCGGAAGACACAGGTATTTCATCAGATTTGCTCAAGCTGTCGGATGTCAGGGCACGACTGCCGATATGCGGCGACGTCCAGTCGCTCAATGTGTCGGTTGCCGCAGGTATTTTTATGTATGAGATGATGCGTCAGCGCAACGTGAAATAGGTCACGACTCTAAGCTTACAACAACAAGACACCGCACGGTTTGTGTGGTGTCTTGTTTTGCTTTGTAAATACGTTTGACAATCAGATGGCTAAGGATGGAGATGTATCTTTTATGATTTTTTAACTAAATTTTCAAAACTTTTTGTGCCTAATAATGCACTTATGGTTGTGAAATACTCTTCCTCGAGGGATGCTGATGTGAGTTGGGACGATGTGCAGACAAGAGGCGATTTTGAATTGCGTAAGGGGTTGAAATTTAATGTAATGAATGGAATTTTAAACTTTTTATATATAATTTTATCAGAAAAAACTTTATAAAATGTTTTTTTTGTGTAACTTTGTAAGTTAGTTTAATGCTGCCAAAACCGTTTTTGGCGGTGTTAATATTGAATGTAATTATATGATATAGAATAAAATAAAATAGTTATTATATGAAAAAAGTATCATTGTTATTGGGACTGATTTTTCTGATTTCGGCTTTTACGTCGCAGGGTCAGATTGTAACAAAGTACCAACAAGGATTTGAGGCAACCGGTGAGACTTCGTCATACACCGTTGTGCAAGGTTCGGCAGTGCCGGTGACGACAGTGGCATCGTCGGGTGAACGCTCGCTCAAGCTTTCGCAGTCGTCGAGCAGTGAGGTTATCATTATGCTTGATACCCTCGACTTCACCGACAATGGCTCGTTCCAGCATTTCTATCTGGATTTTATGCACATTTGCGATGTCGACCCTGTGGCAACTGCCAGTGTGCTTGAAGTCGCCACCATCCAGATTCGTCTGGCCAGTGAAACCGATGCCCAGTGGCTCACCTTCACAGGTAACGACCACTATGACAACTCGTGGGGCGGTGGTAGCACTGACTTTGTCGGAATGAACTCGTTCTCGATGCAGTCGTATTCCACGTGGATGGGTACGACAATCAACAATACGTGGTGGAAACGTGAGCGTTTCAAATTCGCCACCAAGTTGACAGGTGTTACTCTGGCAGACAGAAAGGTGCTGATCCGATTCCGTTTGAACCGTCGCAGTGCCACCGCAACAGGAGCAACGAATACGGGTTGGTACCTGGACAACATCAAGGTACAGTGCAGCCCCAACTCGATGCTTTTGCCTGTTATGACGATGGTGGATTATCCCGACCTTGGACTCACCCCCAACAGCCGCAGCACCCACTTGGCAGCTGATTTCGCCACTCCGTTGACGCAGGGTATGTGCTCGGATTCGATTTATGTAGACTATCAGCTTGGCAGTGACGGGGTTGTGCGTCGCAAGACGATGACACCGGTACCGGGTGTGGCTGGTCGCTATGAGACCTATCTGCCTTTCTGTGGATATGATACGATTGTGAAATGGCGTATGATTGGTAAGGACAACTCGGTGAACCACAATATGACAAGTTTCCCGTCGGATATGACGACGTGGCAGCAATACAAGTGTATCCGCGGTAGGGAATCGAATAATTCAATATCTTTGGCATCAACGGGAACATCGACTTCATTACCATTTCCCAATTTAGGAGACTTTAAGTGTGAAATGGTGTATGACAGTGCAGAGATGGCAGAGTTTTTCGGTCCGCAGAATACATATATCGGTCCGCAGGGCACCCATAAGATTCAGGCCGGTGCCATAACGCAGATACGTTTCCCTGTGGCGGCCAATATAACCAACTCTACGCGTAACCGCGTGGTCATTAAGATGAGGAATGTCGACAATGATTTCAGTTTCAATCAGAACAATGACTTTACATCGGATTTCCAGAAGTTGGTGTACGACTCGTCGTTGGTGATTACCCAAAACGCCCAGACGCTGGGTACCATTAACCTGCAGGATACTTTCTTCTATGCTGGCAAAGGCCTTGGTATAACGATTTATTGCGACAATACGAGCAATGACCCCACGCCAGTCAATGTTAGAATGATAAATGCATATCAACAAGGTACACCTCAGGTGTTGAGAAAGGGCTCGCTTAAGAAAGGATATAATGCTACACACGGTTTTGATGTGTTTGGATCTTTCTTTGTCAACGGCGAATTTGATATGAATCGCCCGAATTTCACACTTAGGGCCAATGCCAATGCACCGCTGCTGTATGACTGTGGTATCAGTGGATTCAGCTATCCCAATGATACGACACCGGCTGTGGCGAATGTTAACAATAACGTGATTGTGACACTGAAAAACTATGGTGCCCAGACAATCAACGCTGTACGTATTTATTATAGTGTTGATAATGGCGTCCATCAGTATTTTGATTGGTCGGGTACTTTGTTAGGCGGTGGAACGGCAAACGTTACCATTAACACTACGCAGACATACACCGCTGGCTATCACGAGATGATTGCGTGGGTAGACGACTCGGTCTTAGCAGCTGGCGTGCGTTATCGAGACCACGAGCCGTTCAACGACACGTTGTGGACACGTTTTATTGCCTGCGACGGTCCGATGCACGGCACTCGTGTTGTCGGAGGCTCGACTCCTGACTATCAGTCGTTGGAGAAACTGCTCTATGCTCTGAGCCAGTGCGGTGTTGACGGTCCGTTGACAGTCAAGTTGGCCCCGGGCTATTATTTGCCTCACACGTTCCCTGCCATTCCTGGCATATCGTCAACCAACTATGTTCGTTTTGAGCCGCTTTCAGGTGCTGTGACTTTTGTGTCGTCGATGCACGATACATCGCTGGTCAATTCACTTGTCAATCTGCAGCGTACACACCACGTGCGTTTCAAGAATATACATTTCTTGTCAAATGCTGCCAGCAATCCTGTGACTTATCTGGTGCGTATGGGTACCAACAGCGTAGGATGCCAGTTTGACAGCTGTTCATTCGCAGAGGTTCAGGGCGGTTCAATGTCTGAATCGTATATGGCTGCTTCGGCATTGCTTTATTCTGGTGGTGCAGATTCTTTGGTAGTCAACAATTGTACCTTCAATCGTGGTACGATGGGTATAAGCCTCGTTGGTCCTGCACAGGACAATATGGCACACGGAAGTATTGTGAGAGGCAATTACTTCCAGAATCAAGGTACAAACAGTATGGTTATCCGCAACCAGATAGACGCTGTGGTTGACAGCAACAACTGTAATGAAGTATATGCCAATTCAAGCTATGCCATCCTACTGCAAGACTGTAGTGGTGAGACAAAGGTGACGCG
>JAEEGF012096870.1_pt1 | contig 27498 bp, 16 predicted proteins | sample 9134171 | NCBI WGS metagenome assembly JAEEGF01 (sample SAMN16246542, study PRJNA631951) | gut metagenome | biome: gut microbiome; feature: rumen; material: AP-attached | host: Bos | place: Iran: Karaj | collected 2018-10 | reverse complement strand
CAGAAGTCGCCCAACACCACAACGCTGTCGACAACGCTGTCGGTGGTCCATTGGTCACAGGCTACAACCGTGGCACAAGGAATACACATCTCGCCTGGAGCATATTGCGAGCCGATGGACTCAGCCAGATACTTATTCATGGCTGCATAGAACTCAGGGCTTTTCTCTATCTCGGCCATAAAAGCTTTATCCGATTCCTCCCTGGTAATCGGGGCCTCAGCCTTTGAATTAGACTGACACGCGCTCACAGCCATCACGCCGCACCACATCATGAAAGCGGCCATCATCCATAATTTCATCTTTTTCATTTCTCTTACAATTTAATTATTGATACTGCAAAGTTAGTATTTTTTTAGATTCCAGTTGAGATAGTAGCATTTTTTGCCTATTTTTGTGTAGTTTTGTGGTGTCCTTGTGCACCTGATGGTGAAAATGATAATAAAAGAATCGTTAACGGCTAAAATCAACGCATTATGAAACCCGATAATTATATTGACGATAGTCACGCTCCAGCCCAGGGAGATTTCGCTCCCGAACAGGTTGACGAGAAAGAGCAGCTGCGCAAATCAATCCACAAGAGTTGCCGACAGAATACCATATTCTACATCATTCTTGCAATCCTGTTTGCCATTAACGGCATTGTCAAGTTCGACGAAGTGAGCGATAGCAAACTGTACCTGTGCCCACTGATTGCATGCATGCTGGCGGCTTCGTTTGCGATGGGTTTCTATGCCATTGTCTATAATCGCATCCGTCATGACGAGACGGCCAGGGAGATGCAGCAGCACCTCGATCTGATTGGCGCAGACACCCTTTTCACCAGGCTCATCGTCATTACCATGACACTGTGCATCACCGCGGCGGCTGTTTTAGGACTCATAGACAAATGTCCATGGTATGTGGTTGTGCTGGCCGCCCTTGGCATCATTGCCGCAATTGCAGGGGTGTGGTGGCTGATCAAATATTCAGGCAAGGCCGATCCGCGCGACGAAGACATTGACAGATTACTTGCTCTGGAAGAAAAAGATAATAATCAGTAAAATATGGCTCAGACGTTATTGTGGTTGATCAGTGCTTTTGTCACGCTGGACTTTGTCATCAGCAGCGTGCTCTCGTGGCTCAACACCAAGTGGATGTCACATCCCGTCCCGCCTGAACTGGAGGGGCTGTATGACGACGAGAAATATCGCAAGCAGCAGGACTACATGCGCACCAACAAGCGCGTGTCGCTCATCTCACGATGCTTTTCTTTTACCCTCACACTGATTATTCTGGGTTGCGGCCTGCTGGGATGGCTCGACAACCTGTGCAAGACATGGACCGACATTCCCGTCGTGCAGGTCGTCCTGTTCCTGCTGATTTTCAACCTGTTCAACACTGTCATTGCCTTGCCGTTCAGCTACTATTCAACCTTTGTAATCGAGGAGCGCTTCGGGTTCAACCGCACCACGCACAAGACCTTTTGGCTCGATACTGTCAAGTCGTTTGTCGTCTCGACCGCGGTGAGTGCCGTGCTCATGGCGGTGGTCTATTGGTTGTATCTGACCTTCGGACAGCAGTTCTGGATTTGGGCGACATTGGTGGTTGCCGCTTTCATCATCTTCTTCTCGATGTTCTACAGCAACCTCATCGTGCCCCTGTTCAACAAGCAGACGCCGCTGCCCGAGGGCGAGTTGCGCGATGCCATCACCAGTGCATTGAAGAATTTCGGCTCCAAGTTCAAGGACATCTACATCATCGACGGCAGCAAGCACTCCACCAAGGCCAATGCCTATTTCACCGGCTTTGGGCCCAAGAAGCGCATCGTGCTCTATGACACCTTGCAAGATCAGATGACCAACGACGAGATTGTCGCCGTGCTCGCCCACGAGTTCGGGCACTACAAGCACCACGACACATTTAAGAATATGTTCATTTCAATTGCGATGGTGGCAGTCAACCTGTTTATCTTCTCGCTGCTGGCAAGCAATCCCGATCTGCCAGCAGCTTTGGGTGGTACCGCCCCATCGTTCATCCTGTCGATGGTCGCTTTCTCGCTGCTGTTTTCCCCCATCGACCTGCTGCTCAACCCCGTGGGCAACGCCATTTCGCGCCGTGCAGAGTACCGCGCCGACGCCTTTGCTGCTGAGCATGGCCACGGCGAGACTCTCATCAGTGGTCTTAAGAAACTCGCAAGCCACGGCCTGAGCAACCTCACGCCCCACCCGTTGGTCGTGTGGTTCAGCTACAGCCATCCCACCCTAGCACAACGCATCCGCGCCATCCGCAGTTCAAACAACAAGGACAACAACTAAACAACTGGGACAACAATCAAATAAGGAAAACAATAAATACAATAAAAACAATGCTACGAGCGCGTTTAAACGACAACTTGAACAACTATAACAACTTACACTAAAGGGAATTAAAGGGAAACAAGTTGCTCAAATCCTTTGATGCAACGGGCAGCATCAGCTGGGATAGGTTCTATTGATAGCCAAAGCGAGGCGGCGCCATCACAAAGACCTGTTCAGACGATGCATCTTGATAGCATCAACATTACCATCGCCATAGGTTGTCAGCATGATGTTGACACCATTCCACGGCTTATCGCTGCTCATTCCCGCCAAGTTGATGTATTTCACGTTGACAATATTTTTCTCACCCGGGTCGTTGACATGATCGAGTCCTGCGGCATGTGGCAGATGCTTGTCAAACCACTCCATATTGGCAATTAACGAACTCTTCATTCTCTCCACTCTATCACCGATGCTTTCAGTATTGCTGCGGTTCCACCGGATATTGTCTTGATAGAGTGCATCGCCGCAATACAGCAGATTTTCATCAATATATTCCATCCACGGTTGCACCTGAACAGGGTAAAATTGATTCCAGGCGTCTTTAACAGCGTCACAAAAGTCACGATCCTTTATCAATTCCCCAATCCAGTGTGGAGTGAAGCCGTAAGAGGTTTTCATGCGGAAGGTATAATCGGTTTTCTCTCGTTGATTGCAATTCAAGTCCCACAATGGGCCTGCCACCCAACGGGCATCATCCTCATAATCCTTGTGCAGGTAGAAACTGCCATGAAATCCGTCGCTGTTGTCAAGAACTTCTTGAATGATGAAATAACGCGCCATTGCGTCCACATCAATCAGCCGCTCCCAGGCTCCACTGGTTTTGTCGTCGTCATAGATGGCAGTATTGATTGCCTTAAACTCATCGGTCAACCAATTCTTTTGTGCGCTGGAAAGCGAATCGGGAGAGTGATATGTGATTCTGACTCCCCATTGATTATTCTCTGGTAAATAAATCTGATTGGCCTCGTAATAATTGTCCACCTCGACAAGCCAACCGTAAGGGATTGTACTCCCATCCTTATTCCAGTTGGGCTGCTCATAGATGTTAAGGCGGTTCTTGCCGATGCGGATGGTCTCGGTGAGCAGATACAAGCCGACGTAGTCGCCGTTGAGTACCACTTCCACAGGTTTGGTCGATGGATTCCATTCCATACCCATGATGTTGCCGAGTTGCATTCCTGCCACTGTCGGTAGATGAAAATGAAGTAATGCCCAATGCCTGTTCTTCTTCATGCCAAGCAACGAGGTTTTATTCGCCAACTTGATTTTATAGGGTTTCTTGGCATCCCTCCATGAGGAGTTTCCACGACCGCGTATCTCAAGTTGCTCTGGGCTATCTTTACTGCCTATATTCATGTCTGGATTCAGATTGTCAACCAGGTAGTAGGTTGCTGGGACGTAAACTGTCTTGGAAGTGACAGGCTGGTGATTTCGGGTCTCGATGTACATCACTGGCAGTGTGCCCGATTGCCCAGCCACTGTCAAAACCGTTAGCCACAAGCAGAGGGTCACTGATGTTCTAAAAAGTAGACTTCCTTTCATGATTTGTCAGAATTAAAATTGCGATGCAAAAGTAGAAGTCCCCCCAGTGAACCTCAAGCACACTGAATCATCACTATTCACAATGTGTTCACAAATGTTCACAAGACGCATGAAATACCGCTGCTGCGACAGCAATGTTGCTGAAAAGCACTAACTTTGCAGCATGGAACGATGCGTACAATTCATGATCGCGTGTTGCTGTTTGCTGACAATTGTTTCATGCGGCAGCAACCACCACTCACAACCGCTTGCACTATTGACGGCCGACAGCCTGATCACCGACCACTCCGATAGCGCATTGCTACTGCTTGCCGAAATAGCCGCCGAAGCCGAAACATGGCCCAGGGAAGACCGTATGCGGTACTATCTGCTCAGGAACAGGGCTGAGGAGAAATGTCATATCCTCCACGACAACGACTCGGCCATGCAAGAAGCGGTTCGTTACTTCGACAAGCACGGCTCATCTCAAGAGAAGGCGCTTGCCTGGTTTCAATTGGGGCGCGTCTATGACGAGATGCAACTCACGGGGGATGCCCTTAACGCCTATAACCATTCACTGGCCACCGACACGCTATCGACCGACAGTGCCGTCCTTTCTATCAGGGCACGTGCTGTCAATCAGATCGGGCAAGTGAATATGTATCAGGATTTGTACCGTCAGAGCCAGCCCCACTTCAGGAAGGCCATTCAACTTGGAGAACGGGCTGGCGATACAGTGGTTCAAATATTCGCTCTCCGCAATCTGGCTCGCAGCCATGTGGCACTCGAGCAATATGAGCAAGGTGTCGCAATGTTCAATAAAGCAGCACAGATGGCTCTTGAGTGCGATAATGCAGAGGCGTTCCAGACCATTCAAGTGGAACTATCGGACACATACCTTAACCTGGATGATTTGCCCCGGATGAAAGCATCGCTCGATGCCTGTCACAACCTTCAGACAACCGATAGTTGCATCCTCACCAATCAGTATGCCAACTACTATCTGGCAACTGGCAATCTTGATTCGGCTGCGATAATGTTCCGCCAGGGACTTGGCGCCGACAACCCCTACGTGCAGCGGGATGCCATGCTCAACTTAGCCAACATCCTGGCCGAACGTCAACAATATCGTGAAGCATCTGAACTGCTGGGGAGAAGCATTGCCAATGATGACTCGCTGACGGCTGTGGAAAAGGGACAGCATGCCAATCTGATTGCCACACTCAACAAGAAGTTGGACAATGAACGCCGTCAGGATGCCAAACTGCGCAGACAAGACCTGATTATTATCGCTCTGTCACTTTTCCTGCTTGGCTTGATGCTGTTTGCCTATTTTACTATCAAGCATAAAAACTTGCTCAACCGACTCCAGCGCGAGAAAGCAGACAAACTGATGCAAGAACTGCGCGAAGCGCAGCAGCAACCGCGACCTAACAGAGTGCAAGGGGCGCGAGAATTTTCTGAATCAACGCTTTACGCCAATTTCCACGATCCCCGATTTGTGCCCAGGTTTGCTGACTATAATGCTCTTGAAGACGTGCTCAATGCCACTTATGACGGTTGCATCGAGAAAGTGAGGCAACTCAATGGCAAACTCAAGGACAAAGAGATTATGCTTTGTATGCTTGAGAAAGCCAAAGTTCCCAACAAACTGATCTGCGCCTTCCTGGGCATGGAGCCCAACGCCTTGAGCATGATGCGCTCAAGGCTCTATTACAAACTGTTTAAAAGAAAAGGTACAGCCAACCTGTTCCATGAATTCATCAGTACCCTTTAATTATCAGTTGAACAATGAAGAAGTTCTCAGGTTTTATCATTCTTATCTTGATCGGCACGGTGCTTGTGGCGGCGGCCACACAGCGCCCTAACAAGAAGTACCGCCATGTGCGAACCAATAAAAAGGCATGGGCCAGAACAGATGCCACCAGCGACACGCTCTCAATAGATGAAGGCGCACTTGAAGTGTGGGTCTCAAGCGACTCTATTCTTATCTGTACCGAAGTCACCTACAATGATGTAGAAGTGGGCATAACCGACCAGATGCACGATAACGCCGTAATAAAACACTACTCATTTGAGCAACTCACTCCCGAGCGGGATGAGCGCATTGACATCTCGGGATGGGATGACGGAATCTACATGATCAGAATCTACATGAAATATGCCCCTGCGGTTTGCATATATGGCTACTTTGCCAAGGGTGTTCAATATGAGGCTGAGGCTGAAACGCTGAATGATGAAATCTCGTCAGTCACGACAGTGGCAGAGGATCGCACGGGCTTGCACGACAACACTATCTATGACCTGCAAGGGCAGCGCGTTGCACCACAACACATGATTGAAGGCCATATCTATATACAAAACGGCAGGAAACTCCGCAAGTAGGCATTCACCACCCGAGGAGCGCTTGAGGTTTTCTATATCACAACGCGCTGGAAAGGCGGCGCGGTGATGTCGCAGAATTCTTTGTTCAGGAATTTGTAGTGGCCGGCGATGGCGATCATTGCGGCATCAAATCAAATAACCAGTAGTGTCAAACTAATCTCGCCGTACGAAGAAATTTAGTCATTTAAATTCCTTCTGCTTCTTTTATTTTCGCAATAATTTCAGCACGTATTTCCGGGCTTGTGCCATGAACAGCATAGCGGACAATTCCCGTTTTATCGACAACCACTGTAAAGGGGAAGCCTTCGGTCCCAATCCAAGACATCATGTCCTTGGCTTCAATGAGGTGAGTCCAAGTGAAGTGGTGTTTTTCGGTTATCTTTTGTACAACCTCTGCATCATGATAAGTGGCAGAGAAAAACATGACACCAGGGAACTGTTCTTTCCACGTTGACAGTTCAGGCATTTCGGCACGACACGGTCCACAACCGGAATACCACAGGTTGAGCACCATCACATGACCGTTGACACTGTCGTTGGTCCATCTGCGTCCTTCTAAATCTATTTCATTAAATGGAGGGAATGGCTCTCCTGCCTTAGGCGAGTAGAAAGTGCCATCATCTTTTACGCCTGCTTGAGCCAATGCCAACATCGTTGCCATCATATTGGCACCATTCAGGAACTGATTGGCATTGCGCACCTGTTCCCGAGGTATAGCCTGGCAAATAACAGATTCAGGTAAATCTACATCAAGTCCAATGGCAAGTATCTTGTTTCCTTCTGAATCTTTCAGTCGTGTGTAACTTGGATTGGCATTTTCGGGGAGTTTTGGTAACTCACGAAAAAAATAGCCATTGATCAAGAACTTCGGGATAATTGTATCAGTTCTCTGTTCTTGTGCCACCGCCATGAAAGACGTCAGAGCAATAAGGGCGATTATCACAAATCTAAGTGTCTTCATTTCAATAGATTACTTTTTTATTGGAAACTTTTGCTAGATGATGACGCGCTGGAAGGGAGGCGCGGTGATGTCGCAGAATTCTTTGTTCAGGAACTTGTAGTGGCCGGCGATGGCGATCATCGCGGCGTTGTCGGTCGTGAACACGCGCTTGGGGATGAAGGCCTTGAGGCGGTGACGGCGGGCGTAGTCCTCGACAGCGGCCCGCATGCCGCTGTTGGCCGAGACACCGCCGCCGATGGCGATGGTCTTGATGCCGGTGTCCTTGATGGCGCGACCGAACTTGTCCATCAGGATTTCAATAATCGTGCGCTGCAGCGAGGCGGCCAGGTCGGCCTTGTTCTCCTCAATGAAATTGGGGCTCTCCTTGAGCGCATCGCGCAGGGTATAGAGAAATGAAGTCTTCAGACCGCTGAAGCTGTAGTTATAGCCATCGACGTGGGGCTTGGCAAACTTAAAGGCCTTGGCGTTGCCCTCGGCGGCCAAGCGGTCGATGACGGGACCGCCGGGATAAGGCAGTCCCATGACCTTGGCACACTTGTCGAAGGCTTCACCCGCAGCATCGTCGATGGTCTGTCCCAGCACCTCCATCTCGCGAGGGCCATTGACCTTGATGATCTGCGAATTGCCGCCGCTGATGAGCAGGCACAAGTAAGGGAACTCGGGCACCTCGGCATCGGGCGCCTCCTTGACGAAATGGGAAAGCACATGGCCATGCAAGTGGTTCACATCGACCAGCGGGATGTCGAGCGCCAGGGCCAACCCCTTGGCAAACGAGGTGCCCACATGGAGCGATCCCGGCAGACCAGGGCCACGCGTGAAAGCGATGGCATCGATGTCCTTGCGGTCGATGCCCGCCTGTCGGATGGCCTCGCTGACGACGGGGACAATGTTCTGCTGGTGGGCACGCGACGCGAGCTCGGGCACCACGCCACCGTAGGCCTCATGCACCCGCTGGCTGGCAATGACGTTACTGAGCAGCACGGTATCGCGCAAGACGGCTGCCGACGTGTCGTCGCACGACGACTCTATTCCTAATATCGTTACACTCACGATGAAATTCTCCTTTCCCTTAAAAAACGGCTGCAAAGATAGCTATTTTTATGTAGAGGCGCAACATCTTGAGGCCACAGTGTCCCCCGATGAGATAAGAAAAGAGGAGCGGGACGCAGTGTCCCACCCCTCTTTTACTGTCTATCACCTAATACTACAGGTTAGCTTCCATGAATGATTTTATCAATGATGATATTCACGTCATTGATGGTAATCTCACCGTCACCGTTCACGTCAAGGGCGGCGTTATAGGCACCACCAGTGATGATGCAGTTGATCACGTCATTCACGTCGGCAATCGTAATCTCGCCGTCACCGTTGACGTCGGCAGGTTCAGCACCCATGTCAACTCCGGTAATGGTTACAAACAGTCGCCACCAGTCGGCCAGTTTGTAGGCGTTGACCGATGTGCGGGGCACATAGAGCTTGGCGCTGTTGTAGGTCGAGCTCGAGAAGACGGTGTTATCGGTCATCTTGGGAGGCGTCTTGGCCCCGCAAGTGATCGAGGTCAGAGCCGTGCATCCGGCAAACGAGGAACTACCCATGGTGGTGAGTCCAGTACCCAGCTTCAACGTCTTGAGGCCCGTACAGTTATAGAAAGCCTTCGTACCGACTGAAGTAATTGCATCGGGCAACGTGAGCTGCGTCAGGGCCTTGCAGTACTCAAAGGTCTGATTGTTGATCTTGGTCACCTTGCTCGGGATGGTAATCGACGTCAAGGCGGTGCAGTTAGAGAATGCCATCTGGCTGATGGTCTTCACGCCAGTGCCCAGAGTTGCCGTCTTGAGTGCGGTACACTGTGCAAATGCCTTTTCACCAATCGAGGTTACCGTTGCCGGCAACTGTACCGAAGTGAGTCCAGTGCTCTTCCAGAAGGCATTGGTACCAACGCCCACCACAGCATAGTTGGTCGAACCGACCTTGATGGTCGAGGGCACGGTGATGCTGCCAGAATAACTATTGTAGTTCTCGTCCTTGTAGGTCACCTCGACAGTGGATGACGACAGTTTCTTGTAGTAGATGCCGTTGACGCAGAAGTCAAACGACAAGCCCTTGATGGTCGCGAACATTCTCCACCAGTCGGCCAACTTGTAGGCGTTCACCGAAGCCCCCGGCACATACAGGGTGGCATTGGAGTAGGCCGTCGTGGTAAAGCAGCTGTTCGAGCTCATGGTGGGAGGTGTCGAGTTCAGCACCGTTACCGATGTCAGCGCATTGCAGCCAGTGAAGGCCTGTGAGGCGAGCGAACTGATGCCCGAACCCAGAGTGAGCGTCTTGAGGCCCGAGCAGTTGCCGAAGGCCTGCGAGGGAATCGACGTCACTGTCGAGGGCAAGGTTACCGTCGTCAGTGCCTTACAGCCGTAGAAGGCCTGGAGGCCGATGGTTGTAATGCCCTCGGGGATGGTCACTGCCGTGAGGCCGGTAGAGGCTTCGAAGGCATGTTCGTTGATGCCGGTGACCTTGTAGGTCTTGCCGCCATAGGTCACTGAAGCCGGAATCGTTACAGAACCCGAGTAGGAATTATAGGACGTGTTCTTGTAGGTCACGCTCACCGTGTTGCTACCCGTAATCGTGTAATAGATACCACCCACAGTAAAGTCGTAAGCATTGCCCGAAACCATGTGGGTGAAGTTCTTCCAGTAGTTGGCAGCCTTGTAAGCATTCAGCGCGGTGTAGGGCACGGTGAGTGTCACGGCGCTGTAATGGGAGTTGTCAAACGTCGAGCTCTGCAGTGTGGGCGGCGTAGTGGCATTGCTGGTGAGAGCCGTCAGTGCACTACAATTATTGAAGACCAGTTTGCCAATCGAGGTGATTCCAGTGCCCAACACAACCGTCTTGAGCGTGTTACAGTTCTGGAAAACGTTATTGCCGATGGTCTTGATGTTGTTGGGGACGGTGATGCTCGTCAACTTCTCGCATAAATAGAATGTTTCATCCTCAAGTTTGGTGAGGCCCGTGCCGATGGTCACGCTCGTCAGTTTCTTGCACTGTGCGAAGGCACTCCCTCCCAACGAGGTCACTGAATTGGGAATCGTGACACTCGTCATGTTAGAACACCAGCAGAAGGCATAATTGCCAATGGTGGTGACGCTGGAGGGGATAGTCACATTACCCAGATTATACTGCATCCAGAAAGCGAGGTCATTGATGGTCTTCACCGAATTGGGGATGGTCACAGCCGTGAGGTGTGAAGTGGAAGATGTACCCCTGAAAGCTTGCTGGCCGATTGCTGTGACGCTGTAGCTCGTTCCGCCATAGGAAACCGACGACGGAATGCTTACCGAGCCCGAATAACTGTCGTAATTCTCGTCCTTGAAGGTCACCTGTGCGGTATTGCTACCCGTCTTGTTGTAATAAATGCCGTTGACGACAAAGTCATAGACCGTGGAAACGCTCGAGAAGTTCTTCCAGTAGTTGGCGGCTTTATAAGAACTCTGCGACAGATAGGGCACATAGAGGACGCCATTGCTGTAGGTTCCGGACTCGAAGGAGTTACTGGACAATGTCGGCGGGTTCGTTGCCTTGCTGACGACAGTTTTCAGCACTGAACAACCCGAAAAGCATTTATTGCCGATAGTCTTCATTCCGGTACCGAGGGTTACTTTCTTCAATTTAGTGTCATCCTCGAATACTGCCGATCCTAGTTCGGTAATGTTGTCAGGAATACTGATCTCGGTAAGATTAATACAACGGGAAAACATATAGTCTGACAGTCTCTTCAATCCGCTACCGATGGCTACATTCTGCAATGCCTTGCAGTCCAAGAATGTCGAGAGACCAACACTGGTCACGCTGTTAGGAATTGTGATGCTCGTCAAACCATAACAGTTATCGAAGGCCCAATTGCCGATATGGGTCACCGAAGACGGAATGCTCACGCTGGTCATACTCTCACTATTCTTGAACGCATATTCACCAATCGCGGTAATCGAATAACCGGTGTTCATGAAACTGATACCTGTGGGGATGGACACGCTCCCTGAATAGGAACCGTAAGTAGCTGCGCCGTAGGTCACCTCGGCGGCATTGGGTCCGGTGAAGGCAAAATAGACGCCACTACTAACGTATGTGTCGTAGGTCATCGATGAGTACTTCGTGAAGTTCTTCCAATTGGCGGCGGCCTGATAGGTGCTCTTGAATTTCACGGGAACACGCAGCGTCACATTGCTGTATTGTGAGGATGTAAACGATGAGCTCGTTGTCGAGGGTGGCGTGGTATTCCAGCAGTTGATTGTAGTCAAGGCCGGACAGGAATCAAACGCATAAGCACCAATCGAGGTCACCCCCGGGCCAATGCTCACTGAATTAAGGGTTGTACAAGCCTCGAAAGCACCATAGCCAATGGTCTTGACTGTGCCAGGAATAGAGATATATGTCAATTTCTCACAACCATAGAAGACATTCTTTGGAAGCGTTGTAAGGCCTGTGCCAAGAGTGACACTACTCAGTTTCTTGCACTGGGAGAATGCATTCTCACCCAGCGTGGTCACCGAATTGGGGATAGTGACACTTGTCATATTGGAACACCAGCAGAAAGCATAGGTTTCGATGGTCGTCAAGTTACTTGGGAGTGACACATTACCCATGCTTTGCTGCATCCAGAAGGCACGCTCCTCGATTGCCGTTACTGTGCTGGGAATGATAACCCCTGTGACGCGTTCGCCCCGGAAAGCATTTTGTCCGATGGTCGTTACCGTATAGGTAGTCCCGCCAGAGGCCACCGTACTCGGAATGCCGATATTGCCGCTATAAGTATCATAGTCCCCGTCCCTGTAAGTCACGGCGACAGTGTTGCTGCTGCGTATGCTGTAATAAATGCCATTAGAATAGAAGTCATAGGCCGATACGACGTACTTGAAATCCTTCCAGTAATTGGCATTCTTATAGGCGTTGATGGACCGATAAGTGACAAACAGTCCAACGTTGGACTGGTTACAGTCCAGGAAGGTAGTACTAGTTACTGAGGGAGGAGTAGGCGCAAGACAAGTCACCCACTTTAATGCAGAACATTGCGCAAAGGCATGATGCTCTATCGCCGTGATTCCAGTTCCAATGCTGACGGTCTTGAGACTAGAGCAGTCCTGGAAGGCATCATACCGGATTCTTGTTATTGAATTAGGGATAGCGATATATTCAAGCGCAGTGCAGCGAATGAACATAAATGGGCTAATCTCGGTCAGTCCAGTACCGAAAGTCACATTTTTCAAAGACTTGCAATCCATGAAAGCCGAAGCTCCCACCTCAGTAAGACTGTTGGGAAAGTTTGCGTTGACCAAACCAGATCCTGCAAAGCCATCTGTTCCAATTGATGAAATGCTGCTGGGAAGAGACACACCAGTAACACCAGTGCAGTTCTTAAAGGCATAATCGCCAATGCGGATGACGGCATAGGTCTTTCCATTGACATTAATGCTTGAGGGAATAGAAATATACCCGCTGTAGGAATTGTAAGCGGTGTTCTTGTAGGTCACCTCTACCGAACTGAGGGTGTACTGGTTGTAATAAATACCGTTCACATAGAAGTCATAGGCGCTTGCCGTTGTGGCAAACGACACGCAAATCAGCAAGATAAGCGTCTTGAGTTGTAATAGTTTTCTCATATCGACAAGAGCATTAAAAGTTAATAATTTATTTTCGGTTACAATTTATTTGACAAAATTCATCGCAAAAATAGCAATTTTATTTAAAAAAACAAAGAAAACCGCAAAAAAACAAGCCGAAAAACAATTATTTGGCATCCGCACGATTTGGCCTCACGCTAAGCCGCTAAGGTCATCAAACAACACAGACAACGTGGAACAACATAAACAACAACTTTTTGGGGCATCCGCACCCATTACCCCACGCTAAGGCGCTAAGGTCATCAAACAACACGGACAACGTGGAACAACATAAACAACAACTTTTTGGGGCATCTGCACCCATTACCTCATGCTAAGCCTCTAAGTCGCTAAGATTTTCTATGGTCGGCGGATTATACGGATTAGATGGATGGCATCCGCACCTGTTTGTCGCAATAGGTTATAGAAGACAAGAAAGACAAGAAGTACAATATAAAGTACATTATATTGTATTTATTGTTTTCAAATATTCTTGGTGGATTGGCGTGAGGCTTGGGAAGGTGCTAGAAGCGGAAGCCGGCGGTGAGGTCAAAGTTGTTGTAGCTGTTGAAGAAGCTGTGAACCTGACTTTGATACCAATGGCCCTCGTGGTTGAAGTTGAAGGCATAGAAGAAGTTGCCGGCGGTGCGCACGAGTGCCATCTTGGCCGTCAGATTGGTCGAGAGCAATGATTTTTTCCCCTCGATGGAGCCAGGGAAACTGTGACGGTATCCGATGCTAGGGGCGAAGGTGACGTTGAAGAGCCAGCCGTGATGGAAGACCCAGCTGTAGCCGTAACCGATAAGGATACCGAAGTCACGGTAGCGGAAACGGTAGTCGGTCACGCTGTTGGGCAGATAAACCTTAAGGTCCTCATCGAGTTTGCTCAAGTCCATGACGACGTCCTGATGGCTCAGATAGATGCCTGTCAACAGGGAGCCGGCACTGCGTTTCTGATACTTGGAGAAGCAGTAGGCAGCGGCCTGGCTGTAGTGGGTGTGGTTGAAGATATAGTAGGCGTCGAGACCATAGCCCTCGCGCTTGAGGCCCGGGAAGATGCGGCTGCCCAACCAGCGGCCCAGACGATTGATGTGCACCGTGCTCTCGTCATTCTTGCGGTAATAGGCCTCGACAAAGATGCGTGAGGTGGTGAATGAGAACTGGAGCCGCCTGTTGCGGATGAAATTGCCAGCCAGCAGGTCACGCACATTGATCATGTAGGTGAAACTGAGTCCCATGCCACAAATCTGGAAACCGAACAACGAGGTGACATCGCTGTTGAGCTGCACCGGAGTCTTCCAGTGGCTCAAGTGGCCACTGTAGAAGTCGATCCAGTTGTTGTTCTTGATCATGATTTTCCACTTCTTGCCGTTGGTCTTGCCCGGGTTGATGACGTAGGCGGTGTCATAGTAGTTGAGCGCTTTGTTGAGCCAACGGTAGGTCTTCACGCCGAAGTTGATGAACTTGGGATAGACGATGGCCGTGTCGTTGATGCTCCACCCGTGACGGAACACCTGATGCTTCCACCGGTCCTTAAGGTCAATGGTGTCGAGATGGGCCCAGAGGCTATCGAGGCGCGCGACAACGACGCTATCGCCCTGCAGCGGCAAGCGCTGGACAAGGCTGTCAGGCTCCTCGGCCATCAGGACGAGAGCCGAAGCCGCCACCATGAGCAGCAATGCGAAAAACCGCTTGATGGTGCTCATGGTGCCGTCGTGGGCTTATCGTCCCGTCCTGTGGCGGGACGTAGCGTCACCATGGGTACAGGCTGACGCACACTGCTGTCACCGGGATCGGGTGGAGCCGGTGTCCGCCGCGGAATCGAATCGGAGGGCGGCAGCAGGGTCTTGTCGTTCTTCTTGCTGCGGGGCTTGTTGAAGTCGTGTTTCCAGACAATACCCACGCCCTGCGTCGTCATCGCGTTGCGCAGGTAGTAGTTCTGGTCGTTGAAGTGGTTATAGGCCTTCAGGCGGAAGGTTCCCTTGCTGTTGAGCAGATACTCGAGGTCAAAGTCACCGATGAAGTTGGTGTTGCTCTGGTTATAGGTGTTGTCACGGTAACCGAAGTTGCCGTTGAGCAGCAAGCGGTTGTTGAGCAGCTGGCTGGAGAGCGCCACATCCACCTCCATGTCGCTGAAGTCACCCTTGTTGGTGCGGAAGTTGGGGGCAATCGACAAGTTGTCGGTCATCTTGCCCAAAATGTTGCTCAACTGCCCGGCGATGGTTGACGAAGCCACCGAGGTGAGGAACTCGCTCTGATTGGCCGAGGTGCCCATATACTCGGGGGTGTAGAAACGGTTCAGCGCCAGCAGGTAGATAATTTGGCGGTTCATCATCTCGTCGGTGCTGATGATGCTCTTGACCTTGTTGTAGGCGTCGGTGGTGAGCGACGGGAATTCAAGGTCAAACGAGATGTCGGGCTGGCTGATGATGCCCTTGGCACGCAGCAGGGCATGGACGGGAACGCTGGTGCGGTTGAGGTCGGCGTCCTGCCCGAAGGACTTGTCCAGGTCGCGGATGTTGGCATTGAGCGAATAGAGGGCCTCGATGTCGAGCATGGCGGCATAGGGGTCGCCATTGAAACTGATGCTGCTGCCGTTGCGGATGGTGAAGTCCTTAAGGATTACGTCCTGGAGGGTGAAGTTGTAGGTACCCTTGTCCAGGGTGTATTTGCCATAGGTCTCCAACTCGCCGTTGTTATTGTAGGTCAGGCGCATGTGGCCGCTGCCTGTAGCCTTGATGCGGTCACCACCCACGGGGTCCATAATCACGGTGAGGGCCAAGTCGGGCGTGATGTCGCCCTGCAGGTCGATGTTGTAGGCGCTGGGCTCAGAATTCACCTCCTGCTTCACTTGCTGTTTCAGCTGGCTCAGAACCCAGTTGATTGAGTCTTCCTCCTGTACGGGCGCCAATTCCGGCTCCTTGTATTCACGGTCACGGAAGGTGATGAAGTCGTAGTTGCTGGCCTGCTTGGTGTCGCTCATCACGAGGGTAAAGCGGCTGTGGGGTGCCGATGTCATGTTGACCTTGATCTGGACAATGCCCGGTCCGCCCTCGACAAAGCAGGCTCCGTTGCCATAGATGGTGCCGTACCAATCGGGGTTGATGTTCGGGTTGGTGTCGTAGCTCAAGAAGTTGCGGGCATTGGTGATGCCGAAGTTGAACTCGGGATTGTGGAAGGCATCATGCCTGAGCCAGCCGCCCAGCTTGGCCTCATGGCCCTCGCGGTCATGGATGGGCACGTCCTTGAACTCGATGTAGTCGGGGATGATGTGGATGGGCACATTGCTGGCAGTGTAATAGCAGTTCACATAGTCAATGAGGAACCGCAACGAGTCGGCCACGATGTCGCCAGCCAGGTTGATGGTGTGGAAGTTGCCGAACAGGGTGGCCTTGCCCGACATCTCGCCCTGCACGTCGCTGGTGAAGGCCTCCATATAGGGCTTGAGGAAGGCCACGTTGGCGTGGTCGGTGTCAAACTCGATATACAGCGAGTCCTCGGCGACATAGATGCCGCCGTCGAGCAGGCTCTTGCGCCCGTTGGGCTGGTTGATGTCGCCATTGACGAGGATGCCCCGCGAGTCGTTGTCATAGTTCACGGCAATGTCCAGGTCGCCCATGACGCAGCCGTTATAAGAGATGTTCTTGATATTCAGGCTGGGGGTGTACAGGCGAGGACTGCCCGAGAGCAGGTCGCGGGCAAAGAACTTGCTGGTGGCCCTGCCGCCGAAGTCCACATGGTCGATGGCCAGTGTCTCGAAGATGTAGTCCAGGTTCAGGTCATTCATCTCGAGGCACAGCTCATCGTCGGGGTCATGAGATACCGTGCCGTCGATGTGGATGAACTGGTCACCGCGTCCGCCCGAGAGGTTATCGACCGTGATCACGCCCCTGTCGATGCCGATGCGTCCCTTGTTGACCTCCCAGATGGTGTCGTTGAAGACCAGCTGCGACGGGTGGATGTAGATATCGGCCTTGACGCCGCCGTCGGTGCCGCGGTCGAGCAAGCCCGTCAAATTGAGGTTGCCGTGGAAGTCGCGCTCGAGGGGCATGCGCCAAGCCAGATTGGCATCGATGGTGTTGTTCTGGCCGCTGGCATCAAAGTTGAGGTCTATCATGCCCTTCTTGGCCGGATAGCTCGACTGCAGGTTCATCACCACCTTGTCGTTGATGCTGTCCAGTTCCACCAGCAGGCGCGTTTGCTCAATCACCTTGTTGCTGCCCTGGACAATCAACGGCGCATCGACCACCAGGTCAAACGTCTTGTCGCTCTCGTTGAGGTTGGCCTCGATGATGGTGCGGTAGGCCAGACGGAAAGGCAGGTTGTGCATCTCGTGCAGGGCCTCGTCGGGGTTGACGACGAGGTTCAGGCGCAGGTCGTTGGGCAGGCCGCCATGGCTGTAATTGGCGTAATCGCCGAAGTATTGCGGGAAGGCGCCCGACAGCAGGTGCTTGACCGTGGGCACAAGCGTCTTGAAGTCATATTCGCCCGAGAGGAAACCATCCAGGTGGTCGCTCTCAAGGCTGATGACCTTGTCTCCGGCACTGTTGTCGGCATTGACCTGCAGATGATTGAACCGCAGCCCCTTGCCCTCGTTGTCCACAAAGGCGAAATCGTTGACCTCGAGGTGGCCCGACACGTTGTCGAGCGAGTTGCCCCAGAACGATGCCGTGGCCGTGGCCTCCAGCCGGTGGCCGGGATATTTGTCGGTGAGTCCCAGGCGAGCCAGATTCAACCCGTCGGTTTTCACATTGACGTCATAGTTGGAGTTCTCGCCGCTGAGCACAGCCTTGCCATCGACCGTAATGCGGCCATTGGCATCGTTCATCGAGAGCATGCCCGTGAAGTCGTTGCCCTGCTTGTCCACATCGGCGGTGATGTCGTGGTAGCGCGCCCCCTTGAAGTCGACAAAGGGGATGTGTCCCTGCAGGTGCCCCGACACGTCGTTGCCGGCCAGCAAAGCGTCGACCTGGGCATCGACAGCCACCTGCCCCAGCAGGTCATGCTTGTCCAGCAGGGTGCCCAGATTCAGGCCCTCGGTCTTGACATGCCCCGTGAAGCGGTTGGAGCCGGACTGCTGGGCCAAGGTGCCGTTGAGGTCGGCATTTCCCAGCGAGGTACCCACCTGGCCGTTGAACGTCGTCTGGCTGGGGCGGTTGTGCAACTCGCCGTTGATGGTCACGTTGCCGCAGCGCGAGATGATGCCACGCGCCTGGGGAGAGAGTTTGGGGACGAGGCTGGTGAGCTGTGACAACTTGCCCGCCGAGACTTTCAGGTCGATGCGGTCCAGATCCAGCGAGCGGTAACCGCCACCCGTGGGCAACGTCATGCCGCCACGGCCATTGAGCGTGAGGGCCCCGTCGTCCGACTGCAGGCTCAACACGGGCACCTCGATGCGCGAGCCGTCACGCACGACGGTTGCCGTGATGTCCCAGGGCTCGGTGAACTGCTTAAGCTCCGGTGCCAGGGCGGCCAGGTCCGACGGGGTGATGGTGCTGCCCGGGGTGCTCACACGCAGGGGCATCTGCTTCAGTTCCTGGCCCAGGTTCTTGAGCGAGGAGTATTCCAGATGCAGGTCGTCGAGACGGATATCGCTATTGGGGAGCTGGACCTTGATGTTCTGCACGTCAAGGGCATTGTCGGTGATGTGGACATTGGTGGACAAGCGCTTGAGCGATAGGCCACTGCCCTCGTCAAAGGACAGCCGCTTCACCCTGATGTCGAAGTCGTTGTTCTTGAGTTGCGGCAAGGCCAGGTCGGCCCTCAGATTGCGGATTGACAAATGGTTGGGGTCCAAACGGCCTGGGCGGCGCGGCTGGTCCAGCACGTCGTAGGTGAGCTCGGACTGACGCACCACGACGGTGTTGACCTTGACGTCAAAGGGTTTGGGCGGCTTGTCCTCCTTGGGCTTGAAGGCATCGATGATGAACTGCATGTTGGTGGGGCTGTCCTTGTCGGGGCGCGTCACATGCCCTGAGAGACCGATAATCTCGCCATAAGTGACAACGACACGTTTGTCGGCAATCAGGTCCTTGAGGCTGATTCCGGCGCCCAACTTGCCAACGGTCAGCAATGAGTCGCCCTGCTGGTCGTTGATCAAGACATCCTTCAGTTCCACTTGGTTGAACGGCGTTATCGACACCGAGCCGATTTCGACCTCAGTATTGAGGTACTCGCTCAGCGCCTTCTCGCCCTCATGGCACAGGCGCTCCTGCACCGGTGGCAGCAGCAACAGCAGGTACAGCAGTGCAAACAACGCAACGACCGCCACCAGCACGGTGACTACCACGCTGCGCAGGACATTGTATGTTCCCTTAGAAAGGTTCATTACCTCGTTTTTTAACGCTCGTACTGCAATTCTGATGCCAAAAGGGTGCTGGGCTGAATCTACAAAATGGACCGAATGGAATCGCTACAGTTCATCGCACTGGGCCAGCCACAGGCGTGACGAGGCGTCGCTGGGCATGCGCCAGTCGCCACGGGGCGAGAGTGACACGCTGCCCACCTTGGGGCCGTCGGGTAAGCAGGAACGCTTGAACTGCTGGGCGAAGAAACGGCGGCAGAAGGTGCGCAGCCACTTCTTGATGGTCGCATCGTCATATTCTCCCCCGAAAGCCTTGCGGGCGAGCATATACATCTTGGCAGGCGTGAAGCCATAGCGTAGCATATTGAACAGGAAGAAATCGTGCAGCTCGTAGGGACCCACGATGTCCTCGGTGACCTGCAGGATGGTGCCGTCCTTGGCGGCGGGCGTCAACTCGGGGCTGATGGGCGTGTCGAGCACATCGAGCAGGGTGTCGTGGATGGCCTTGCCTGCCTTGTTGCCATCGTTGAGCGAGCCCGCGAACCAGCGCACCAGGTGGCGCACCAGCGTCTTGGGGATGCTCACGTTCACGTTGTACATCGACATGTGGTCGCCGTTGTAGGTGGCCCATCCCAGGGCCAGCTCCGAGAGGTCGCCGGTGCCGAGCACGAGGCCATTCACCTTGTTGGAGAAGTCCATGAGTATCTGGGTGCGCTCACGCGCCTGGCTGTTCTCGTAGGTCACGTCATGGTTGGCAGGGTCATGGCCGATGTCCTTGAAGTGCTGCGTCACGGCAGCGGCAATGCTGATCTCGTGCAAGGTCACTCCCAGCGAACGCACCATCGCACAGGCATTGGTGTAGGTGCGGTCGGTGGTGCCGAAGCCCGGCATCGTGATGGCATGGATGGCCTTGCGGTCACGGCCCATGCGGTCAAAGGCGCGCACGGCGACCAGCAATGCCAGCGTCGAGTCCAGGCCGCCCGACACACCCACGACGATGGTGGGAATGCCCGTGAACTCCAGGCGGCGCATCAGGCCCTCGGTCTGGATGGCAATGATTTCCTCGCAGCGGGCCGTCAGGCGGTCATCCTCGGCGGGGACAAAGGGCAAGCGGCGCACGGGACGCAACAGCTGCTCGCGGTCATAGTCCAGCGGGCCGTTCACGACCATCGGGATGTGCTCAAACGGCGTGCCGAACTGCACCATGCTGTCGGCGAAACTGCCGTTGATGCGGCGCTCGTTCTCCAGGGCAGCGATGTCGATGTCGGCCACGGACATCTGGGGCTGGGTGGTGAAACGCTCGCCCTCGGCAAGCATCTTGCCATTCTCGGCGATCACAGCGTTGCCGCCAAACACGAGGTCGGTCGTCGACTCGCCATAGCCGCAGGAGGCATAGACGTAGGCCGCGATACAGTGGGCGCTCTGGTGTTTGATGAGGTCCATCAGGTAGGCGTGCTTGCCGATGAGTTCATTGCTCGCCGACAGGTTGACAATCACGTTGGCACCATTGATGGCGGCGATGCTGCTGGGTGGAGCGGGCACCCACAGGTCCTCGCAGATTTCCACGGCGACACGGGCACGTCCGGCCTCAAACAGCTGATGGGTGCCAAAGGGCACTTCCTCGCCACCGACCACGATGCGATCCTTGCCCGCGATGGCAGTGATGTTGCTCGTGGTGAACCAGCGTTTCTCGTAAAACTCCTTGTAGTTGGGGATATAGGTCTTGGGCACCACCCACATCTCGCCATGGTTGATCACCACGGCGCAATTGAACAGGTGGCCGCTGCAGCGCAACGGAGCGCCCACGATGGCCATCACCGGTGTCTCGCGGTAACGGTCGCACAGGGTGACCAGCGCCTGCTCGGCGGCGTCAAGCAACAGCTCGTTGCCCAGCAGGTCGGCACAGGTATAGCCCGTCACACACAGTTCAGGCATCGTCACGATGCTGGCTCCCGCATCGACAGCCCGATCCAGGCTCTCGATGATGTGTTCCACATTGCCGCTGACGTCGGCCACATTGACACGCGGCACAACGGCTGCCACACGCACCAGACCATAGTCGGTCACCGCTTTATTCTTAGTCTTTGCCATATCCATTGCAATTAATCGATTTAACTTGCAAAGTTACGCATTTTTGCTATAAAACAAACGCTTTTTCCCGTTTTTTGCAGTGATGAGGTATAATGAAGAACAATAGGGGGTGATGAGCGGGTAATTTTGTCATTAAAACGCTTGCAGATTTCGATAGATTACATTACCTTTGCAAGTAGAAATCATTAATCATTAAAACAGATAACAACATGAAGAAAATCTTTACTCTGCTCTTCGCTCTGGCTGCGCTGACTGCTGCAGCCGATAATAACACCATGGTGGACAGGTGCATCAACGTGCTGCTGGGCAACGAACAGCCCACGACCTTGATGGCCACCAACTTGGACGCCAATAGCGACGGTGCCATCACCATCGATGACGTGGCCGTGCTCGTTGACATCCAGCTGTGGGGCCCGACAGGAAATATCAACCACGCTCCCGCTCAGGCAGGCGACATCGACGCCCTGGTGAACAAGGTGCTTGAGACCAAGGTCGAGACGCCCAACATCGACGACGTGAAAAAAGCTGTTGATAAAAACCTGCGCAACGACGCCGAATAACCAGGGGGCATGAATCACCGACACTACCTGAAGCTATGGCGGGGACTGCTGTTCTCGCTGTTGCTGCTTGGCGCTGCTGTGACGTTCACATCCTGCGGCGACGATGAACCCTCAGGGACGACCATCGACTACTACCTGGACGTGGAGGAGGAATTCCTGATTAACGGCTCGACCGGCCACACCGACCGCTACGAGAACCCCATCACCCGCATGCGTGCCGCCATCCGCAAGGCTTACCCCACACCCGATGCCAACGGCAACGACGAGGCCGTGATTACAGCGTGTGACAAGGAGTTTGAGACCTATGTCGAGAATTACAATGGCGGGGCCGAGCACTTCACGTGCTTGTTCCACCTGGTGCGTGCCACCAAGCAGGGTTCCAAAGTCGTGCAGAACGAGGAACTGAGGACCTACTCCTACGACATCAACCCGATCATCCCTGATGATGGCGGGGACGACGATGAGTAGCCAGACGGACAGAACAATTAAAACTACGAATTACACGAATAAATTTTGGCTTCGCCGAGCTAAAGGTTCGTGTAATTCGTAGTTTTAGCCCATTGATGGGCCAACATCTATATCATTGCTTTAGACTAACGAGACTTGCTGGGCTTTCACCCTTGAGGGAGGAGGTCCAGCATCCTTTCTACCAGGCGGGGTAACGCATAGTCGGGGAGGGCGGGCTCCTCAACCCAGATGTAGCCCTCAGGGAGGGCGGGAAGCGCCTGTGGCTCGGCGAGGTAGAAGTCGGCCAGCAGAACGCGATGGGTGAGCACATGCTTCACGCCGCTGGCCAGCAGCGTGAGCGGGCAACCCAGGTCGGGCAGCGGTGCATCCTCGACAAACAGCGGTTCCCACAGCCCCTGCCAGATGTCGCCGGCAGGACGTCGCCGCAGGGCGGTCTTCCCCTTGTAGCGGATGTAGATATAAGCGAAATTCCGCTCTTTCACCTTTAGTTTTTTCTCTTTGACAGGCAGCTGATTGATGCGCCCTGTGTGCAACGCATCGCAGGTGTCGGCAACGGGGCAGTCGATGCAACGGGGCGAGCGCGGTGTGCACCACGTGGCCCCGAAATCCATCATGGCCTGGTTGAATGCCGATGCCTGGCCGGGGGGCAAAAGTTCGGTGGCCAGTGACTCAAACGTGTGCTTGCCGCGCGTCGTGTTAATGGGCACATCGATGCCATAGTGGCGCGCCAGCACCCGATAGACGTTGCCATCGACGGCAGCGGCAGGCAAGTTAAACGCCATCGACCCCACAGCGGCTGCTGTGTAGTCCCCCACCCCTTTCAGGGCACGCAGCCCCTGGATGGTGCGCGGGAAACCGCCCGCCTCGACGATCTGCCGGGCGGCGGCGTGCATATTGCGTGCGCGGCTATAATAGCCCAGTCCCTGCCACAAGCGCAGCACCTCGTCCTCGCTGGCGGCGGCCAGTGCCTCGACCGTGGGGAACCGTTCCATGAAGCGCAGCCAGTAGTCGCGACCTTGATCGATGCGCGTCTGCTGCAGAATCACCTCGCTCACCCAGATGCCATAGGGATCGTCGATGCCTCGCCACGGCAGTTCGCGCCCATACTGCGCAAACCACCTCAACAAGGCAGCCGTGAACGAGGGGATGCTCATTTTAGGTGTTAGGCTTTAGGCGTTAGGTTTTAGAAGTTAGGGGTTAGGGGTTAGGAGTTATTCCAGGGCTTGGATGTTTTTGAAGTTTTTCCAGTTCTTGGCGCTGCGGTAGGCCGAGATTGAGTTTTCCGGGACACGGAGCTCGACCTTGTTGTTGCTGACGCCCTCGAGTTTGGGAGGCAGCACGGCGTGGCACTCGATGAGGGTGAGGTTCTTGCACTTCTCAGCAATCTTCTTGCCTATTTCCGTGGTGCTCTCGGGCAAGACAAGGGTTGAGATGGCCGTCTCGCGCAAGGCGTGTTCACCGATGTTGGTGACACCCGTGCCCAGGTCAATCGAGGCCAATGATGAACATTCACGGAAGGCCTCTTTGGCCACCATCGTACAGGCATCAGGGACGATAACCTTGGTCAGGCCCTTGTTGCTCTTGAAGGCACGCTCGCCCAGTGTCATCAAACTCTGCGGCAGGTCGATTGACGTCAAAGCGCAGCCCTCAAAGGCTTCCTTGCCGATGCCGGTCAAAGTCGACGGGAAGGAGGCGCTCACAAGGCTCTTGCAGTGCTTGAACACCCGTGGCAACAGAACGCTGATGCCCTCAGGCAGGTCGATACTGCGCAAGTTGGAGCAATTCTCGAAGGCCGATTCCCCTATCATCGTCAAGCCATCGGGCAAGTCGACGCTCGCCAGTTGGGCGCAACCCGAAAAAGCACCCGTGGGAATAGCACGCAGGCCCTCAGGCACGGTGACATCGGTCAGCCTTGATTCCGAGAAAGCATAGTTGCCCAATTTCTCTAACGATGATGGCAGATTGATGCCAGTGATGGCACTGCCAGCGAAGGCGCGGCGAGCGATTTCAGTCACATCGTCGGGCACCGAGAAAACACCATTTCGTGCCATGGGACAGAACAAGAGCACTTGCCCGGTGTTGTCATAGAGCACACCGTCCTCACAAGTGTAATAACGGCTGCCATTCTCGACGGTAATCTCTTCGAGTTTTTTCATCGTTCCCAGGTTGTCGTCAACGATTCGGACCGATGCGGGCAGGTCCAGCACGGTGAGCTGTGTGCCATCAAAAGCCGCGGCTCCCAGCGACATCAAGCCACGCGGCAAGGTCACATGCTGCAATGCGGTTCCCTTAAAGGCCTCCTGACCAATCTCGGTGAGCGAGTAGGGCAAGTTGATTGACTTCAGACTGGAGCAACTCTCGAAGCACTCATCGCCGATGCTCTCCAGCCCCTCGCTCAACATGATGTATTCCAGATCGTAGCAGCCATCAAAGGCATTATCACCGATGGACCTCACCGTCGAGGGCATGATGACCTCTTCCAGGTCGCTGCACCCCCTCAGAGCGCCGTTGGCAATGCGCTTGGTGCGCTCGGGCAACACGATGGACCGCAGGTGACTGCAATGGGCCAAGGCATCGCCCAGCACGTCGCGCTCGCCTGAGTTGCCAAACAGCCCCTTGGTGCCCGCACTCATGATACGCGCCCGTTCCAGTTCCAGGTCGAGGTAGTTATCGACCTTGCGGTCGCGGTTATCGACACAACGCGAGCGCTTGCAAATCTTCTTGATAAACTCAAAGTCCTTGGAGTCCATGGGGCCCTCGATGCGCAGCAGGCGCACACAGTCCATCATGTTAAGGGGCATCTTCTCCTCGAGTGTACCGGGATTGTTGAGACGCAGTTCCACCACGTCGCCATAGGTGTTGGCGCGGCTGTAGCGGTCACGGTAGCGCTTGTCGCCACGGCTGCCATACTGGGCACTTGCAGGGATAACCATCACGACAGCAAGCAGTAATGCCAGCGTCCATCTCATCAGTTGGATTGATTTCATATTCGTAGTTGTTTTAGTTTCTCGACCGCAAAAATAGAAAATTTTCCCGACAGGAGCAAAAAAACTGATGCCACTTTGGCCATTCTCTATCCACAGCTCACCTGCCGCCATTGGTTAGGGATAGCACCATCACAGTCAGCCCCCGTCGCAGCAAGTGTAACGGGGGCTGTTGTGCGTCACTATGTCAAGTCAGATCACTTGACAAGGATCTTGCGGCCATCGCTGGTCACGTAGATGCCACGGGTCAACTTAGCGGCATCGACACGGCGGCCTGTCAAGTCGTAGTACTCGACTGCACGGTTGTCATCGGCAACAATCGAGGTGACACCAGTAGTCTTGAGGTCATACCAGCCAATCTCCGAGAGATTGGACTCGCCACCACCTTTATAGATGCTCTGCACACCGATGCGCTGGACGTCTGGACCGATAAAGTAAACGACAACCAACTGGCCACCCGACAAGATATTCATGTCGTCATTGAAGTTGTAGGGGATAACCGTCTGGTCCTCATCAAAGCCATAGATGTCGGCCAGGAAGATGTAAGGCTCGGCACCGTAACCATAGTCGCAGAAGAGCTGATAGCCCAGCAATTCGGGCAGCAGCGGCTTGCCATCAACATCGGCCAGGGGAACATCGAGTACCAAGAAGCCGAAATCATCATCGGCATAGTATTCGAAATACTGCACGCTTGGCTCGGCGGGGACAGCGGGCTCATCAACCATCGGCGTGAGCATGACATTGCCCAGCAGGTCATACCAGCTCACGTTCACATCATCGTCACAGATGCCATACCACTGCTCGGCAACAAGAGCGCCGATCTCGGGATCGGGCGTCAAGGTCAGCGGGTCGGGGTCGTTGGTCTCGGGAGTGCAGCCCATGAGATAGAGAGGATAGACTTCTCCGCTCCATACAAACGGGCCAAAGTACTGGCCGTTGTCAAACACATAGCTGTCGCCCTCGCGGTGGCCCTTCACCCATGCCTTGGGCATGTAGGAACACAGGCCCTGAACGTAGATGTCATCGCCGTCAAAGCCCACCTGGGCGAGGCCCATGAGAGGATCGCCTTCGAACCACTCATCGATGTCATCATAATAGCCCATGTAAACGCCAGTCAGCATGTAGGGCCGTGTCTCCAAGCCTTCGGGCACGATGACGGTGTATTCATCGGTCGTGATATTCATGTCGCTGTCATACATATAGTACCAGCCCATTTGGTCGGCATAGGCATTCTCAAGGATATAGCACACCACTTCCTGGTCAAGCATAAAGACATCGCCACGCTCATCGTAGTTGAACACAGCATCGACGGGCGCATATTCCTCTCCCACCGGCGTGACGGGATAGAAGTAGATGTCGTTGCCATAGAGGCTGCCATAGTATTGGGCGGGGAAGGTGACCTGTGTATAGTCGTCATTCATCGTGCCCTTAATCCATGCCTCAGGAAAATAGACGCTGAAGCCCTGCAGATAGACGTCAGAGCCGTCAATACCGATGTGCAACGTACGGTCCACAGCCTCCCAATTTGAGCCGTCAAAGATGTAGCCATTCAAGCGGTAGCTCCGGGTCTCGAGGTCTTCGGGCGGAGTTACCACTGCTTCGTTGAGTTGGGGAGCAGTGTCCCTCAACGACGGGGAGAATTCAGCGCGGGGCGCCGTGATAGCATGACGAGCCTTGCTCAAGTCAGGCTTGGGCAACTGAGTGTTTCGCACCGGCTGCGCACTTATTGCCATCGACACGATGGCAACAACAAGAACTAGAAAAATCTTTTTCATAAACATGTTGGTTTTATGGTTAAATGTGTGAATAAATGATTATCGGCGCAAAGATATGCAAAAGGCTATAACCATCAAAAAAAAGCCGCACAATTTTCTGCGGCCTATTGAAAATAATTATTTTAACGTTTGGGAAGCACAATCTACAAAGCTCTAAACCAGCACATTATATGAGGTCAAAGAAGAAATAGATGGCGGCATAACGCACGGGGACATCCTTTGCGTAGCCGATGGTGCTATTGTTGCTGTTCCTGACCGTGCCATCTTGATAGACTTTTCCCACGTAGGAATTGTTGCGGTTGCGCACTGTGCCATCACTCTCGATTTTACCTATATAGGAATTGTTGCTGTTACGCACGGTGCCGTCGCTGCTGACGGTCCCCAGCAGCCGGTTGCTGCTGTCACGGATGTCGCCGTTGCTGTTGATGTGGGCAATCGTCGCGTTGCTGCTGTTACGCA
>JAEEGF010430160.1_pt1 | contig 27506 bp, 13 predicted proteins | sample 9134171 | NCBI WGS metagenome assembly JAEEGF01 (sample SAMN16246542, study PRJNA631951) | gut metagenome | biome: gut microbiome; feature: rumen; material: AP-attached | host: Bos | place: Iran: Karaj | collected 2018-10 | reverse complement strand
CTATCGCACAGAATCAAAGAAAATCGGGAGCGCGCGAGAAAAGCGAATGGAAAATGACTTTCTAGTCAACTGCTCCACGCCCTTCCTTGTTGCGTCGCGGAGCGACGCAACCCCCTGCCAAGATTTGTGGTCCCGCGAAGCGCAAAACATGACAACATAGACTATGCAGCGATGTTTGGCACTACATAAATATCTCGTTGCACCCTTATCTGGCCCGCAGTAAATTCAAGGCGGCTTGAAAACGCGAAGCACAAGGCGAAACGTTAGTGAAGCCCTTTTGTCAGCCATCGGAGTTAAATCTCAAACCTCGAAGGCAAAGGAATGCGCATGTGACGAAAGAAAAGTCCTCCCAAGCTGCATAGCGGATACCTCCCGAGGTACATGGCAGGTACCTAGCGAGGTAGGCATAGGGTACCTCGCGAGGTAGGCATAGGGCACCTCGCGAGGTGGGCATAGGGTACCTCGCGAGGTGGGTGGCGTGTACCTCGCGAGCTAATTTTCGATGTGATTACCCGTAGACGAACGGCGCTTTCGGGATTGCCGCTAGGTCGAAGCGCGGCAGAAGCGCCGCGAGCGAAAGCTCCTCGCCCTTCTCCGCCCAGCCGCAGCTCGCCGCGAGAAGGCCGAGGATGCGCCCCGCGCTCCATCCGGCCTCGCGGAACGACGCGACGCGCGTGTCGCCGTGCCTCTTCGCGAGGCGGCGTCCGTCGGGCCCCACGACAAGCGGAAGATGGCAGTAGGACGGCGCGTCTCTTCCGAGCGCGCGGGCGATGAGAATCTGCGCCGGCGTCGCGGGGAGAAGGTCGTCTCCCCTCACGACCTCGGTTATCCCCATGTCGAGATCGTCCACGACGCACGCGAGCGTGTAGCCCGCGCCGAACTCGTCGCGTGCGAGCGGAAAATCCCCGAGCGTCTTCGAGACATCCTGTTCATACCGCCCGGCGAACGCGTCGTCGAACGAGACAACGGTATCGTCCGGAACCTTAAACCGCCAGCAGGGGGAACGGGAAGTGGGGGAGTGGAGGAGTTGAGGAGTGGAGGAGTTGAGACAGGTGTATGCCTCGCGCCATGACGCGAAGCGTCCGCGGCATGTTCCCGGATAGTGCAGCTGCTCGCCGGCGTGGGGTGCGGACTGCGCGGACTCCACGTCGCGGCGCGAGCAGACGCACGGATACGCGAGCCCCATCTCCACAAGCTTTTCAAGCGCCTCACGGTAGAAATCCTTTCGCTCGGACTGCACATATTCCTCGTCCCAGTCGAAGCCGAGCCATCTGAGGTCGCGCACCGCCTCCGCCGCCGCGCCTGGCTTGTCCTTCGGATGGTCAAGGTCCTCCATGCGGAAGACCACCTTCCCACCGAGCGAACGGGCGCGAAGCCACGCGACCATGAAAGTGCGGACATTGCCGAGGTGAAGTGCGCCGGTCGGACTCGGCGCAAGCCTGCCGACGTAGCTCATTTCTCTTTCCAGTACTTTGTCCACTCCCGCACGAAAAGGTCGAGGGTGTCCTTGTCCTTGAACGCGATCGACGTCGCCTGGCGCATGTCCTTGGTGGCGATGAGCGACTTTACGTAGTCGCGCTTGACGTTCTTGAACGGATCAAACCGCACCTTCGGAGCGCCTCGCTCGAGGAACACGGCGATCGAAAGAGCGAGACGGTACTTGAGCCGCCGTTCCTCGTCAGTCCCGGCGTAGAACTCGTCGTAGTCCATCATCATGACCGCGGGAAGCGCCTCCGCACAGGCGACGAGCCCCTCCGTGTCGACCGAGGCGGGTCCGTCGGGCCCTCCCTCGAAATACTGCGCATAGCCCTCGTTGATCCACGGAGAGGTCGAGATCATCGAGGCCGCGTAGGAGAAATACTGGTGGAACGCCTCGTGGCGGATCGTCTCGATCAGCTTGTCTGATCCATCCGGCGGGAGGTACGCGACGAGCTCGCGGCGCTGCGGACTCCAGTACGCCGCGCTCCACTCCATGTCGCCGTGGTCGTTCTGCCCGAGCGCGTCGAGATACTCCTCGCGCGACGCGAATATGCGTGCGACGGCAAGGACGTTGGACCCGTCTATCGGCGACGGCATCACCGCGGCATATGCGCCGCGCATCTGCTTGAGGTCGTTCGTGAGCGCAACCGTGAAGGCGCGAGAGTTCTGGATGTCGTCCAGAACGGTGAACTCGTCTCCGTCCGTGACGCGCCAGCTGTCGTACAGCGCGACCGAGTGGCGCGCGTCGGCGCGCAGCAGCTCGCGCTCGCCAGGCGGCGGCGGATCCTTCGCGCGGCCCTTCTTCTCCTTGGGCTCCTCGGCCCAGCCCTTCGGCCACGTGTCGCGCTTCTCGAGGAACTCCCCTTCGAAGAGCTTCACGCAGTCGTCGTATGAGTCGCCCTGCGCGAGGGTCCAAGAGGCGAGGTACCAGCGTTCCGACTTCTCCCGGATGAACGCGCAGACGATCGCCGTCTCGTTCGTGCCCTGGTAGTAGCGGACGTCCCTGTAGCCGCGCGGCGTCTGGTGCGGACGCGCGAACTCCTCAGTAGGCGCGACCGGCGAAAGCTTGTCGATCGCCGTGAAAAGCTCCTTCTCGTCCTTGCGCAGGAGCGGCGCGGAAGACGCGACGTAGTCCTCGCGCGTGACCGACTTGTCGCCCGTGAGCGGCGGCGCGATCGTGCCGAGCGTGGCGAGCATGAACTCGCGTCCGTCGTCGTCGCGCCACATCCCGTCCACCGAGCGCGAGATCCAGAGGTCTGTCCTGTCGAAGCGATCCTCAAGGCGCATCGTCTGGCGCGCCTTGCGGTCCGCGCGCTCCTTCACGAGAAAAGCCTGCGCCCTCGGCATCTCCATAGGTGCCGGGTTCGTGAAGAACAGACTGGCCGCAAGCAGAATCAACATTAATCCTCCGTTTCCTCCAAATTATACCAAAAACCGCGGCGGAATTTTGGTATAATTGTGGAAAATGACGAAGACGACGATACTCACCGCCCTCGTTGCCGCCACTTCACTTCAGGCGCGGTCCGGCGACGCGCAGTCCGCGCGCGCCGGGAACTTCCGCCCGCCGCCCGGCTGGGTGCGGACCGCGCACGTGCACGATCCGTCCGTCTTCAAAGACCTCGACGGAAAGTTCCGCATCTTCGGAACCCACCTCGCGAGCGCGCAGAGCGACAACCTCATCAGCTGGCGGCAGACGGACTCCCTGAGACGCGCCGTCTCGCCGGAAACAGCGGAGAAGATCCGCGCATGGAACAACGACGACTCGACGAGGAACTGGTTCGACTACCTCTGGGCGCCGGATGTCGTCTACAACAGGAAGATGCGCAAATACTGCGTCTACCTCTCCGCAAACGGCGACGACTGGAAGTCGAACATCGTCCTTCTCGCGGCGGACAAGGCGGAGGGTCCATATGAGTACGCAGGCAGCGTCGTCTACGGGGGCTTCTCGCCATCCGACTGGAAGGAGACGGACGTTCCCGCCGTGCTCGGAGCGAAGACGCTTCCGGAGCGCTACGTCACGTTCGGCGTCGGAAACAAAAAGTGGGGGCTCGCCTTTCCGAACTGCATCGACCCGTGCGTGTTCTACGACGAGGCGGGGAAGCTCTGGATGTCGTACGGTTCGTGGTCGGGCGGAATCTTCATGCTCGCCCTCGACGAGAAGACGGGCCTGAGGGACGCAAGGGCGAAATATCCTGCGAACGCGCATTCCGACCCGTACTTCGGGAAGAAGATCGCCGGCGGCTCCTATGCATCGGGCGAGGGATCGTACATATTCCGCTTCGGCGGATGGTACTGGCTCTTCGTCTCGTACGGGAAGCTCGAGGCGAAGGGCGGATACAACATCCGCGTCTTCAGGGCGAAGAACCCCGACGGACCCTACCTCGACAAGGCCGGCAACACGCCCTTCTACGACAAGTACGAGATGAACTTCAACGGTCCGAAGGGCGTGAGGCTCTTCGGCGCATACAAATGGCCGGGCGACAGGAGCGGAATGGTCGCGCAGGGACACAACTCCGCGATCGTTAACGACGACGGACGCGCCTACATCGTCTTCCACACGCGCACCGACGAGGGACACGAAGGCCACTATCTGCGCACGCACCAGCTGTTCCTGAACAAGGACGGATGGCTCCTCGCGGCGCCGTACCGCACGCGCGGCGAAAGGCTGGACAGAAAGGGGCTTCCGCGCAAGGCGCTCGCCGGATCGTGGGACGTCATCCTGCACAGGCTCGATGTCGACTACGCGCACGGCGGGGGCGCGAGGGCGGAGCGCATCGAGCTGAGGGCCGACAGGACGGTCGGCGGCGCGCGCACCGGACGCTGGGACGTCGAGACGGGAACGCCCTACATCACCGTCACGCTAGACGGAGTCGACGTCTTCCGCGGCGTCGCGCTGACGATGGCGATAGACGGGACGAACGACAAGACCGCCGCCTTCACGGCGATAGGCGACCGCACGCAGCTCACGCTCTGGGGCTCGCGCCTTCCCTGACGCCGCGATGCGGGCGGATTAGGACGACCGAGAGAACGCACGCGACGCACGCGACGCAGAACGCCGCGAGGTAGGCCGCGGTCCACGCGCGCGAACCGTCCGCGCGCGGCGCAAGCACCGCGTTGAAGATTCCGTTGGATAGGAACACTCCGACACCCGCGGTCATAAGGTTGACGAGTCCCTGCGCCTGGTTGCGGAGTTCCTTCGGCGCGTTGTCGTCGATGTACATCTGGCTGCCGACGACGAGGAGTCCGAAGATGAGACCGTGAACGAGTATGCCAGCGAAGTCGCCCGGCGCGAAGCCGAGGGCGCACGACGACGCGAACGCCGCGTTCCTGAACGCGAGCGCGCCGATGCCGATGGCGAACGCCGCCCTGTAGCCCCATTTCGACACGATCAGCGGGACGAGCAGCATGAAGCCGATCTCGCCGACCTGTCCGAGACTCAGGGTTATCGTGAGGAACTTGAAGCCCGACTCCTTGAGGTACGCCGCGCAGTAGACGTTGTACCACATGAACGGAATCATCGCGAGCAGAAGCACCGCGGCGAACGCGCAGAACTCGGGACGCTTGAACAGGACGAGCGCCTTGAGTCCGAGCGCGTCGGCGACTGACACAGGCGTGCCCTTCGCCGCCGGTGGAGTGGGGGGAAGCGCGAGCGATAGCAGCCCGCCCACGGCGGACGCACCGGCGCCGCACGCAAATATCCACGCCGTCGTGTCGAAGTTTTCTACGCCGAACCACCTGACGCCGATGTAGGAGAAGACGCCGGACGCAATCCAGCCGAGCGTGCCGAAGACCCGAACCTTAGGGAACTCCCCGCTCGGCAGATGCGCCATGGCTATCGACGCCGACAGAGCCCACGTCGGCATGTAGAAGCACATCGCAAGCAGCAGGAGCACGAACAGAAGCCCGGGGCTGCGCACGAAGAACGCGGCGGAGAGCATTGCGGCTCCGGCGAAGTCGCAGAGGGCCATCACCTTCTCCGCGTTGAGGAACCTGTCGGCGAACATCCCGACGAGCGGAGAAGTGAAGGTGCCGAAGCCCATGATGAGTCCGCACCAGAGCACCCATTCCCCTCCTCCGTCGAGCGACTGAACGTACGGCACGATCGGGACGAACCATACCGGCAGCATGAGGAACTGCAGGAACATCATCCCGGAGAGGAGAATGCGCTTTCTGATCATTTCGCGTCCTTACGCGAGCTTTGCGAGCTTCTCGGCGATGCCGATGTACGACGCGGGGGTGAGCTTGAGAAGACGCGCCTTGTCGTCCTTCGGGAGCGGGAGCGCCTTCACGAAGTCCTGCATGATCTGCGCGTTGACGCGGCGTCCGCGGGTGAGCTCCTTGAGCCTTTCGTACGGACGGTCCATGCCGACTTTGCGCATCACGGTCTGGATCGGCTCGGCGAGGACCTCCCAGTTGCGGTCTAGGTCCTCCGCGAGACGGTCGGCGTTGAGCTCCAGCTTGCCGAGCCCCTTCTGCGTGGAGCGTATCGCGATGAGGGTGTAGCCGAATCCGACGCCCATGTTGCGCAGCGTGGTGGAATCCGTAAGGTCGCGCTGCATCCTGGAGATCGCGAGCTTCCTCGCCATGAAGCCCATCACGGCGTTCGCGAGGCCGAGGTTGCCCTCGGAGTTCTCGAAGTCGATGGGGTTCACCTTGTGAGGCATCGTCGAGGAGCCGATCTCGCCCTTGATCGTGCGCTGCTTGAAGTAGCCCATCGAGACGTACATCCACACGTCGCGGTCGAAGTCCAGGAGAACCGAGTTCCAGCGGCATATCGCGTCGAAGAGCTCGGCGATTCCGTCATGCGACTCGATCTGCGTCGTGAGGCGGTTCTGCCTGAGGCCCAGCGACTCGATGACCTTGCGCGCGAGCTTCTCCCAGTCCACCTTCGGATACGCGGAAAGGTGCGCGTTGAAGTTTCCGACGGCGCCGTTCATCTTCGCGGGCATCACGAGGCGGTCGATTTCGCCGGCCTGGCGCTTCAGGCGCGCCGTCACGACCGCGAGCTCCTTGCCGACTGTCGTCGGGGAGGCCGGCTGCCCGTGCGTGTGCGCGAGCATCGGGACCTTCGCCCACTCCTTCGCCATCGCCGCGACCTTCGCCGTCATCTCGTCCATCGCCGCGCGGAGAACCTTCTTGCCGTCGCGCAGCATAAGCGCGTGGGACATGTTGTTGATGTCCTCGCTCGTGCAGGCGAAGTGGACGAACTCGAGCGTCTTCGCGCCCTTCGCGCCGAACGCCGGGGCGAGCTTCTCCTTGAGGAAGTACTCAACTGCCTTGACATCGTGGTTCGTCGTCTTCTCGATGTCCTTAACGCGCTGCGCGTCCGCAAGCGAGAACTCCGCCGCAACGCGGTCGACGGCTTTCGCCTGCGCGGCGGTGAGGCGGCACTCGGCGACGCCCTTCTCGGCGGCGAGCGCCTTGAGCCACGTGCACTCCACGAGGACGCGCCGCTTGACGAGTCCGTATTCCGAGAATATCTCCTGCAGCTCGGAGCACTTGTTTGCATACCGCCCGTCGATCGGGCTGACGGCCATAAGGTTGTCGAAGTTCATAGTCTTACTATTATACCAAAAACGGCGGCCCTGCGTCGGCGCGGTCACTGCTGGTGCGGACGCGTCCAGGCGACTATGTGGTCGCGTCCGTCGGGGGCGAACACGCGGTGGAAGACGCGGTCTCCCTCGGACGCGCACTCGACGCGCACCTCGTCGCCGGCGAGCGTCTCGGACCTGAAGACGATCTCCGCCTCCCCCGGGCACGCGTCCTCGGCAGGCTCGAGCATCCACTCGACGTAGTGGACGTTGTTCACGTGTCCGTTGAGGTCGATGTGCGACTTCTGCGCGCGGAAGGTGCACGAGCCGGACGGCGCGCCGTCCGGAAATCGAAACTTCGAGAACGGCGACTCCCCGAGCACCGGCGCGTCCGCAGGGTCCGCCGCCGCGAACACAGACTCCGGCACGGGCACGATCTTGCGCGTCGCGAGGTCGATGAGCATCCACTCGCTCGACGCGACGCCAAGCCGCGCCCCCGACGCGTCCTTCAGCTCGAAGTCGCGCCACGCGACGATCTTGCGTCCGCCGCGCGGGAAGGTCTCGACGACGACTTCGTCCTCCCACTTTGGATACCGTTCCATCTTCACGACAAGCCGTGTAAGGACCCACGATATGTTCTGCCCGGCGGACGCGAAATCGGACTTCGAAAACCCGAGGTCCTCCGCGTTTACGCTCGCCGCCTCCTGCAGATAGTTGCATATCGTCGGCAGCGTGGCGAAGCCGTCCGCGCCGCACTCGTATGTCCGCACCCTGAAAACACTCTTGCCTCTCATCTACTCAGTCTCCTTGCCCTTGAATTCCTCCATAGTCTCCGTCGCGGAGCTGTTTATCCCCTCACGGCGGACCGTGCGCCACACGGTCAGGAAAAGTATCTTCGCATCGAGCAGAAGCGAGCGGTTGTCGACGTACCACACGTCAAGCCGGAACTTCTCGTCCCACGAAATCGCGTTCCGCCCGTTCACCTGCGCCCACCCGGTTATGCCTGGGCGCACCTCGTGCCTTCGCGCCTGCTCCGGAGAGTAGCGCGGCAGATACGCCGTCGGCAGCGGACGCGGCCCGACGAGCGCCATCTTCCCCGATAGGACGTGCAGCAGCTGCGGCAGCTCGTCGAGCGACGTCGAGCGCAGGAAGCGCCCAAGCCGCGTCGTCCTCTCCGCGTCGCTTCCATCCCCGCCCCTCATCGTGCGGAACTTCATCATCGAGAAAGGCCGTCCGCCGAGACCCGCCCTTTCCTGCCGGAACACGACAGGCGATCCGTCCGCAATGCGCACCGCAAGCGCGACCAGCGCGGCAAGCGGCGCCCACAGCGGAGCGAACGCGACGACGATCAAGGTGTCTATGAACCTCTTCATGCCACCTATTATACCAAAATATGCTATAATGGGCGGACGATGAAGACTTACGATTTTCCAGGTTTTTTAGACGTCCACGTCCACTTCCGCGATCCGGGGGTTCCTGAGGCCGAAACAACGGAGTCAGGCCTCTCCGCCGCCGCGCGCGGCGGATTCGCCGCGGTCGTCACGATGCCGAACACGACGCCGGCCTGCGACTCGCCGGAGGCGATTGCCTACCAGCGCTCGCAAACTCCTCCAATCCTTCACTCCTCCACTCCCCCACTGCTTCTCCCCTCCGCGTGCATCACGAAGGGGCGGCTCGGACACGAAGTCGCCGATCTCGAGGCGCTCGCGGAGGCGGGCGCGGCGTTCTTCACGGACGACGGCTCGTATGTCGCGGATGACAAGGTGATGGAAGAGGCGATGCGCCGCGCGGCGAAACTCGGAATGTGCATCTGCGAACACGCGATGGATCCGAAAGAGGTCAAGGACGGAGTGATCCGCGACTGCGACCTCGCGCGCAGGCTCCATCTGCCGATCATCCCGGTTTCCGCGGAGACGGTCGCGATACGCCGCGACCTCTCGATCTGCCGCGTCACGGGATGCAGGCTGCACATACAGCACATCTCGACCGCCGAAGGCGTGGAGCTCGTGCGCGCCGCGCAGAAGGAGGGGCTTCCCGTTACCGCCGAGGCGACGCCGCACCATCTCGCGCTCTCGTGCGAGGAGATTCCGGCGAACGACGCAAACTACAAGATGGCCCCGCCGCTCGGGAACGACGAAGACCGCGCGGAGCTGCGCCGCGCCGTGAAGGAAGGCGCGCTCATGTTCGCGACGGACCACGCGCCTCATCCGGCGGCGAAGAAGTCGCTCGGATTCGAGGCGAGCGCGAATGGAATCATCGGACTAGAGGCGGCGATTCCGCTCACCTGGAACGCGATGGTCGAAGAGGAGGGAATGTCGCCCGAGGCATGGGCGGAGGCGTGGTGGAAGATGCCCCGCTCGATTCTTTCCCCGCTTGCGGCGAAGAAGCTCGAGTCTGCGCGCCACACGACGATCGAAGTCGGCGAGCGCCGCGCGATCGAAGTCGCGAAGTTCGCATCCCTCTCCCGCAACTGCCCATACGACGGCATGGAATCCGCCTGCTGGCCCGCTCCGTAACATCCATTTCAAAATCCGGTGGATATTCAACAACGGATACATACGCCAAAATGAAGATCGACATTCACCCACCCTACAGAGTCGTGTTCCTCGACTACCTCCGCGTTGTCGCGGTGTTCATGGTGCTGCTTGTGCACGCCTGCGAGCAGTTCTACTTCGGGGAGGACGGAGGGTTCTACGTCCAGTCGCTCTCGGACGCGTCATGGGTCGCCGGAATCGACTCCGCCTGCCGCGCGGCAGTTCCGCTCTTCGTCATGGCGAGCGGCTACCTGCTCCTTCCGGTGAGGCGTCCGACCGGCGAGTTTCTGGCCCACCGCATTTTCCGCGTCGGCGTCCCGTTCGCGATATGGTGCTGCGTTTACAACTGGTGGAACGGCGGAAGCTGGGGGCAGATGCTGTTCAACTTCCCGGCGGCGACCGGCGGACACCTCTGGTTCGTTCCGATGCTCATCGGACTCTACCTTCTCATGCCGCTTCTCTCCCCTTGGGCTGACCGCGCGTCGGAGAAGGAGGTTCGCGGATGGCTGATCCTCTGGCTCTTCACGACGACGTTCCCCTTCCTGCGCAAGCTCTGGGGATATTTCTACGGCGCGCCCGACTTCGGCGCGGTTCCGTTCCTGTACGGAGAGTGTCCGTGGAATTCGTTCGGAACCTTCCACTACGTCAGCGGATTCTTCGGCTACATGCTCCTCGGCTTCTACGTCCGCAAGTTCCTCCCCAAACTCGACAGGCGCCAGACGATGTCCGTCGCCGTTCCGCTGCTGGCCGTCGGCTGGCTCATCGTCTCGCGGTTCTTCTACTGCTGCATATCGAACTACGGGACGGAGTTCCCCGTCTCCGCACCGTACGCCGCGGCCGTGGACCTCGAGATGAGCTGGGAGTTCTGCTCGACCGGCGTCGCGATGACCGTCGCCGCGTACTTCCTACTCCTGCGCAGGCTCACGGGCGAAGGCGCGTTCTACATGAAGGTTGTGCGTCCGCTCTCTGAGGCGAGCTTCGGCGTGTACCTCGTCCACATACTCATCCTCTGCCCCGTAGTCGCCGCGCTGCGTCCGCACATGTCGACGCCTGCGACGATCGCCGCGTCCGCAGCGGCGACGTTTGTCGCCTCCTCGCTCGTGTGCGTGCTCGGAAGGAAGATTCCGTACGCCGGGAAGCTCGTCTTCGGCTAGCGCCGCGCAACTATTTCGCCGCGTCCTTCGCGGCGTCGAACTTGCGAACGCCTATGACCTTGAAGAAGGTCGCGGACCGGTCTTCGGGCCTGTCGAACGTGAAGCCATCCTCGTCCGCCTCGGCGTCCATCGCCTGCGCGAAGCTGCCGGGGGTGCTGCCGGGCACGACGAAGTACTCCGCCGCCGGACTCATTCCCTTGACCTGAAGCCTTATCTTCGCACCGCGAATCTCGATCGCGGTGATCTGCGGCGACTCTATCTGCGTGTAGACGCCTACGTCGCCAAGCCTTATCGCCGCCGACGCGCCGATTCCGCCGGCGACTCCCGCCGCGGACGTCGCGTCCTTCTCCGCGCCCGACGCGCCGAAAGAGTTTACGACCCTGGGAAGTCCGTTCGCGTAGGCCGCAAGCGTAACCTTGCCGTCCGCGCCCTTCACGCGCGTGTCGAGGAGGTAGACCGCAAATGTTCCGCCCTCGTAGCTCTTCGCGTCCTCCGCGTTGATCTCCACGACCGTCACGGGGCAGCGTCCGCGCTTCGCGAGCGGAGCGACCATCACGACCTTGTCGGTCTGCGCAAGCGGAGTGCAGTCGGCGGACAGTCCGCCGAACGTCGCGCCGTCAGCGGTCCACACGAGCGCATACGACTCCCCCTGCATAACGCGCGTGCCGTCCGCATACCTGTCCACGCCCGGGGTCGAGAAGGAAACGACCGTGTCGTTCGCCGCCGCAAGCGCCGCGCCGCACATCGCCGCGGCGGCAAGGAACGCCGCAGCGCGGCGGCGCCTGAGCGCGAGGAGCCCAAGTCCCAGCGCGAGGAGCATTCCGCTCGTCGGCTCGGGAACCGCCGCGGCAGTGTATACAAACGGGGCAAGAATTCCTGCCGTCCCTTTGTCGTCATACAGCGCGAAGGAATCCCTGAGCTGCGCGTATGTGGCGGGCTTCGTCATGCCGACGACCTCGCCGAGCTGGTTGTACAGCTCGACGTAGTACGAAAAGGACTCGGGGCTCGAGGGCAGAAGCGAATACGTCTCCGCAAGGCTCGTCGTATTCGGGATTGTCGACTGGTCAAAGACAATCGTCGAGGACGTATTCCCCACGGTGAGGTAGGTGATTGCGCCGTTTCCGTCGTCTGCCGCGACCTGCGCGTACGCGAACTCGACGGGCGAGGAGGCGTCCTCCGGCTCGAGCAGCCAGTACATGTAGCCGCCGTGCGCCGCGAAGATTCCGCAGAGGAGGAATGCCAGGAATGTAGATGCTTTTTTCATATCCGTATCTCCCTGTATGTGTTTTCGCCTTACTGCTGTGCCGTGGGCCATGCCAGCTCGGACGACCCGCTGCCGGCGCTGTAGTACCAGAAGCCGAGTCCGACCGGAAGCTCCAGACCCTCCGTCGTCCATACCGAAGTGACGCCGACGAGAGGCTCATGCGTGACCGGATGCAGGATCGGGTTGTTGTTCTTGTCCTTCAGCACGGCTTCGACGCTCTTGTACCAGCCCCACTCGTGCTTAGTCGCGTCGTACGTGCAGTTGATCGGCGCGCCGCCCGTCGGGATGACGATGCGGTCGCCGGACGCGGCGGGCGTGAGCGTGCTGACGTCGAACGGAGCGGACCACGGAGAGCCGACGAGGTTGAAGCCTTGCTCTAGAGTCGTTTTCGCAAGAGTCGGGTCGTACTGCCCGTAGAGGTAGATCGGCTTCGTCGGATCCTTGCGCTCGAGCCACGCGCCCGCTCCGCGCGGAAGCGAATTCGTGCGCGTCGCGTCCGCCCCGCCGACATAGCTCACCGCCCCGTTGACGATGAGGTACGTGTCGAGCGCGGCCCAGGTTCCGTTCTCCTGGACGGACCACGCGAGGTAGTTGGAGTTCTCCTTGTCGTAGACGTACAGCACGTCGCCTACGGAGAGGCACGACGCCTTGACGTAGTCCGTCGCCGCGACCGCGGGGTTCGACGACGGCGAGAAGCCAGCCCACGGCGTGGAGACGATCTCGACCGCCTTCTCCGACGCAACCCTCAGCACGCCCGCGGTGTTGACCGTCGTCACGTACTCGCAGGAAGTCTGGTATCCGTCGGGGACGAAGATCATGTCGATCACGCGGTGGACGCGCTGGTCGGAGGTGATGTTCTCGACGAACGTGCCGCTGCTGGCGTAGGCGCCCTCGCGGTTGTAGTCCGCGTCGACGCCGGGAGTCATCGCGAGGAGGCGGTACTTGACGTCGAAGCCGCAGCCCTGCGTCTTGGCGAGCTCCTGCATGCGGAAGCGGAGCGTCGCCTTGTCGGCGGTCTGGTCGGCGCGGATCCAGATGCGTCCGTGCTCGTCGCCCGGGAGCATTCCGCCGAGCACGTAGTCCTGCCAGACGTGGTTGAGTCCGTTGGCGGAGTCGGGCGCGTTGAGCGCGGCCTCTACCGCCGACTTCGTCTCCGTCGTCACGGCGCCGTTCGGGCAGATCGTCGGGAACGCCTTCCCGAGCCAGTCGGTCGTCACCTTGATCGGGAACTTAGTGTGTGTGCCCTTCTCCGCCTGCTCGCAGTCGACATCGAGCGTGACGGTGGACGACGGACCCGAGAACTGCGCATAGAGGTGCTTGTCCGAGTCCATCGTGAAGACGTACGCCGCCTTGTCCGAGACAAGCTGGTCGTTCTCGTCGTACCAGCCGAGGAAGGTGCAGGCGAACTCAGGCGTCGCGACGACGGTCACCTCCGAGCCTTCCGGATAGCTCATGCCGTTGAGCGTCAGGTTCTTGCTGACCGTGCCGTTCTGCGGGTTGCGGACAAGGTACAGCGTGTAGCTCCTCACGTCCGCGCCGAAGCCCGACGCGCCCACGATGCCGATCTCGCGGTCGTCGACGCCGTAGGCGAACGACGATTCGTAGAACGTCGTCACGATATCCGCCTCGGACGCCGCGGCGCATTTGCCGAGCGCCGTCATCGTTCCCTCGATGGTCTTGTAGGACATCTTGACGACCTCGTGCCTCCAGTCGGAGGCGTCGAAGTACGTGTAGACGCCATCCGTGCCAACGTCGGCGAGGCTTCCGTCGAAGATAGGCGCGTAGCGCGCGAGCGGCTGGTCCGCGTCGCTCTCAAGCGCGGCGCCCGTTATCGGCGCTGTCGTCTTGCTCTGCTCGTAGACGCGCGCGTTCTGCGTGTAGCCCTTGAAGACGGACTGAGCAGACGGATCGGACAGCTGCCAGCACTCGGTGACGTGCGGCGAGACGGAGCTGGACGCGTTGATCCTTCCGTAGACGGAGTAGAGGAGGTTGTTGTCCGCCATCGTTGTGCCGTCCTTCACGAAGAAGTCGCTGTCGGTGAGCGTCTGGTTAGCCGTGTTGTAGTAGTAGTTGTTGCAGAGAAGAACGTTGACTGCGTAGATGTCGAGATTCGTGCACGTGGTGTTTGCATGAGAGCCGATGCCGCCGCCGCCGTCGCTGGTGTAGGACGAGAAGTTGCCCGTCAGCGTCGAGTTCATGAGGTACAGGCGCGTGATGCGTCCGTTGCCAGTCTGGATGTTTCCGCTGTTGAACTGGTTGATCGCGCCGCCGACCTCGGTGGAGCCGTTGTTGCATATGACGCAGTTGTTCATGTACATGTCGCCCTGGTTTTCCGCGGCAGCTCCGCCGCCGGCGCTGCTGAGCGAGCGGTTCTCGGAAAGCGACGAGCCGACCATCACGAGGAAGCCGCGGTTGTAGAGTCCGCCGCCGCAGTAGCGCGCGTTTCGCACGAGGTTGCAGTTCTCCGCGTAGACCTTCGTGCCGAAAGCCGTGAAGAGTCCGCCCTGCGAGCGCGTGATCGTCACATGCCGCATCTCGAGCACGCCGGTGGAAGCCGTCTGGTAGATGGTGTTGTTGCCCGACATCTCATGCGCGACCACCACCGCATAGGTGTGCACGTCGTGCGTTCCGGCGCCGGTTCCGCTGCCGACATTCTGTCCGCCGCCCATGATCGTCATGTCCTCGAGGAGAACGTCTCCGCCGTTGTCGATCTGGAAGATGGTCTTCACGTCCGTGGTGCAGTTCAGGTCGACATAGCCGGAGTCGTCGGTGAACGGCTCATCTACCTTGACCACGTATCCGTTGCCGCGTATCGTCAGCCTCGTCGAGATCGTCATCAGCTCCCCGACGGCGTAGTTGTTGCGCAGGAGCTCGATCGTGTCGCCTTCCGCCGAGGCGTCGACCGCGTCGGAGAGGAAGAGGTAGTAGGTGTTGCCGATGCGGGCGGAGGCGTTGTACCTGAAGTCCGCCTCGTTGCGGAACACGTAGTCCGCGCCGGAACCCACCGTCGAATGGTAGACGTACGTGTAGCCCGCCGCATCCACGACGCAGTAGGGCTGGCCGGGCTCAAGCGTCACGGGGTCGCCCGCGGCGTCCGCATCGTAGGTGACGGCCTTGCCTTCTGCGACGCTGGACGGATAGCCCTTCGACCTCGCAGCGGACTCGAGCGCGGGGCCGCCGGTCATGAAGCTGCCGGACACGGAAACTACTTCGGGAGTCTCCGCGTCGCTTGTCGCCTCGAACGAGAAGTAGTAGAGGGTGTTCGCCGTAAGTCCGTTCAGCGTCTCGACAAGCGCCGCGCCCTCGAGCGCCGCGGGATCAAGCACCTTGCTCTGGGAAAGCGCGTTCGGGTCCGTCCCCCACTTGAGGACCACCCTAGCCGAGTTCACGTGTTCGCCGAGTGTGACAACGCCGACGCCGAGCTTTGCGGACGTCTCCGCGACTTCCGTCACCGTCGGAGACGAGAGGGCGAGATACTCGTGCGAGAGCGTCGTGAACTCTCCGTCGCGGGTGCACGACCTGTGCTGATCGTTCTCTGCCGACAGTCGGAAGACATAGTGCGTCGTGTTCTCGAGATTGTCTATCGAATAGGCAACGCGCTGCTTTGCGACGACATTTTCGGCGACGAGAACAGGCGTGCAGAGGTGGTCGTAGTCTGTTCCCCACGCGATGTAGACGTCCGCAACCGTCGCGCCCTGTCCGACATGCGCCAGCGTGACGCGAATGTCCGCGCCGAGCGAATTCGGCTCGACATGCGGCGTGTAGAACGAGAGCTCCTCGGGGATACTGTGCGTGTAGGTAGCGGAGGCGACGGCGCTCAGGCCCTTGCCCGCCGTATAGGCGCGCGCCTTGACCGTCGTCGTTGCGGAAATCTCTATCGGACCCTCGTAGAGAGAGCTCGAGGTCGTCGGAACCGTTCCGTCCGTCGTGTAGTAGATCACTGCTCCCGAATTGGTGCACGCGATCTCCACGTCGAGCGTATAGTAGAATATCTCCCCGGACGCAGGCGTGAAAGTCGGCGTCGCGGTGAGGTCGCCGTATTCATAGCAACCCATTGACGGCGGCTCTGCGAACGCAACATTGTCTAGGTCGACGCCGATGCCTTCGTATGTCGTGCCAACGCCAACGGCCGCCGAACCGCTGCCAAGGCGATAGTCACCATCCGTCGGATTGACGAACACAGGATCACCGACCAGGCTATTCACGCCGACCTTGTCATCAGCAATGTCAAACAGGCAGTAGTCGACGTCTGCACCGGAGACGATGTTGACTGTAGTATTTGCATTCAGTGTTGTATTTCCCGAAATCACGCAGTCCATCATCACAAATGTACTCGGCTTTTCACTGCCAGACGGATAGGCGACATACACGGCGCCACCTATGGAACTGTTCGCAGTCTCACCATCGCCGACAGTATTCCCGACGATTGTCACATTACGCACCGTTACAACATTGATGTTGTTGGCGTTGTATTCAACGCCTATGCCGCCGCCCTTTCCAATGTGGCCGCTTGTGGAGGAGGCGCGGTTTCCAGCGATGAGGCACGAATCGATTATGACGGAACCGGTTGGATTTCGAATAGCGACGCCGCCGCCTACGGCAACATCAGCAGCCGTGGTCCTAACGGCGTTGTCCGCTATGATGCAGTGGTCAATCTGTCCACGGGCGATAAAGACGCCGCCACCATATTTGTTGTTGCCGGTATCCGCTGCATTGTTGGTTATGCAGCACCAGGAAAGGGTGCCGTTGTCAACGTCTGCTCCGCCACCCATTGCCCAGTTGCCGCTCACAGAACCTCCGGTCAACGTGACATTTCTGACCGTAGCGCCTTCTTTGACTGACATCACGCGCGTGTTGCCGTTATGGGTCGTCGCCGTCTGCTTGATTATCGTATCGTCCATGCTCTGGCCGACGAGAGTGACGCCGCCTGTCACCATCAGCTGCGAGTCGATCTCGAAGAGTCCGTCACCGAGCGTGACAGTGCCTGGAACGGCGAGATTCGCCGCCATGTCGATCGCGTCCTGTATCGTCTGCCTGGTCGCGGCAGGCGTCTCGCCCGGCTGGAGTACGTACGGATAGTATGCGCTGGCGACGCCGCTACGACCAAGCCCGTCGGCATAGGCGCGGGCATTGATCGTCGTGGTGGCGGAAATCAGCAGAGGTGTGGTGTATTCCGTGCTGGATTCCGTCGGAAGCGATCCGTCGGTCGTGTAATATATCTTGGCGCCCTCCGTGGCACAGGAGAGAGCCACGCTGGCAGCTGAATCAAGAAGCGTGCCGGATTCAATGCTGAATGTCGGGTTCGCGGTCAAGGCGGTGTACTGGTAGCACCCGATCGACGGCGTTGCGGCAAACGCAACGTTGTCGATATCGCTTCCGATTCCGGTGTAGGCCACCCCGCCTGCCGCAGCCTGCGAGTCCTGATAAAGGCGATAGTCGCCGCTTTCCGCGTTGACGAACCCAGGGGCGCCGAACAGGGAACTTGACGCCATACCGGTTTCCGATTCCAGTCCGAAGAGGCAGTTCCTTGAGTTGGTCTTGTCGAAAACGAAATTGTCCGCTATGTTCATCTCGCTGCCGTCAGAACTGTGCATGTTCCCTACGGCGATGGTGTTGATCAGCAACCCCTTTGCAGTTGAATTCCCTGATGCTCTATTTTCAAGCCGAATGCCGGCCGTATGCGTGTTGGCCGTGTTGCCGACGACCGTGCAGTTGCGGACAATGCAGTCTCCGCCGAGATTCTTGATACCTATGCCGCCACCCGAGCCGCCGCCCTTGATAAGGTTGTGAGTGATGAGGCATGTATCGATCGTCACGGGGCCAGCTGTGTCGAGTCCGCCTATGCCACAGCCGTAGACGGTCTGGCCCGACAGCGCAATGTTGTCCGTTACAATCGAGTGATCAATCACGCCCAGTCCGCCCGAGAAAGAAACTCCGCAGCCAGACACATAGTTTGCCGTGCTGGTGTTGTTGCTGATGCAGCACCAGGAAATCGTGCCACTCTTGACCCACGCGCCTGCGCCGGCACCATTTGCCGCGGTCTCTTGACCACCAGTTATCGTGACGCCCTCGACTTTCGCCTCGTCGTCAATAATCATGCAGCGGGTGGCGGCCGTCGACTGCTTGACGACCGTGTTCGTCCAGCCCTGGCCGACGAGAGTGACGCCGCCTGTCACCATCAGCTGCGCGTCGATTTCGAAGAGTCCGTCGCCGAGCGTGACCGTGCCGGGCACGGCGAGATTCGCCGCCGCGTCGATCGCGTCCTGTATCGTCTGCCTGGTCGCTGCAGGCGTCTCGCCGGGAACGATCACTCCAGACGGCGGTTGAGGTGTCACCTCGGTGCTCTGCGCCTCGCCATACTCGAATATATCCGTTTCGGCCGTGTTCATGGCCGTGTATTCCGCCGCAAGATAATTGTAGTCATAGGGGCCCTTGCGAATGCGAAGTTCGTCAAATATGCCCTTCCACGACACATCGTTGTTGTCGGAATCTGTTCCGAAGGCAATTGCCTTGCCATTGTCAGATGCTGCAGCAGTAAGGGTGTGGGATACAGCCGCTCCGCCATCGGCAACCGTATACCCGGTTGTCCCGCTGTATACAAGTGACAAATGTTTCCAGACCCCCTTGGTGGTATTGATGAGGAATTGTTTCCCGCCTTTTGCTCCCCCGTCGACATTAATGGTATTGTGTGAGCCTCCGTTAATCTCAGACCACCACCCCGCCGAGTTGTCGTTCGAGACATCTCTCCTATAGAAGACGTGATCGTAGTGATAGTCTTGGTTTTTATGCCACATCCAGGCAGAAACGGTGAACTCCGAGCCAAGCGTGACACTTGTCATCGAATTCATCAGAATGCCGCCTGCCGTGTCATCTGCGGTCGAAGAATCTGAAATCCGCCATCCAGACCCGATCTTTCCTGGTGCCGAACCACTTGTGGCAATTCCAATCGCCGTGCCGGTGTAGCCATGTTCCGTTGAGTCTTGGACTGTTACATCAGTGTTTGCTTCACCAACTTCACTTAAATGCCAAACGCCGACATAATCGCTCCAGACGTCCGTCGAAGAAGCAGTCGAGGTCGTGCCCTTCCCGTAGTACATGGTGATCTTTGTGCTCGCAGCGGTCGAGGGGAGCTTGACCCAGACAAGCGATTCGCCGGTTGTATCCCAGGTGTCGACCTCGTGCGGCAGCGGATTTCCGCTTGCGTCAACGAACATCATGTCCCCGCCTTTGGCAAGAGTGAAGTCGTCGTAGTCAAAGCCGACAATGCCGCCGTTGGACCCTTCTTTGAGCCTGACAAGAGCAGGGACCCCCGTAGTTATTTCGGTCGACGCCAGCGCAGTTGTGAGCGTGATTTCAATCGACTTCGCAAATTCAGTGGGCTGAGGCGTGGGCCTCTGGTAAGTATACGTCGCGGAGACGATGGCGCTCGGACCCTTCCCCGTCGCATAGGCGCGGGCCTTGATAGTCGTCGTCGCGGAGAGCGCAATCGCTCCGGAATACGCCGTGCTGGAATCTGTCGGCGTGGAGCCGTCGGTCGTATAGTAAATCGTCGCATTTTCCGTCGCACAAGTAAGAGTCACGTTTGTCGTCGGATAGAACGCGACGCCCGACTCTGGATTGAACACGGGATCCGCGACGCGATTGGCATACTCATAGCAGCCCACTGCAGGCGAATTGGCAAATGTAACGTTGTCGAGATCAACACCAATTCCCGTATATGTCGTGCCCGCGCCGATGGCGGGAGAGTTCGCGCTCAGGTGGTAGTCGCCGTTCGCCGCGTCGACGAACCACGCAGAACCGCTGCCGGCGACACTCTGCGAATCAGTTCCAAGCGCTGCGGTTTCGTTGGCGAACCGATTGTTGGAGGACTGAGCAGCGTAGCCAGAAACTATTCTCTCGTCAGAAGGTAGATTGAGATTTTGATCGGCCCCTTCGCTTCCAGAAGTGTTGTCCACAAGGATGCTGTTTACAAGCGCAAAGCTGAATTTATTCGCGGCATAATACTCCGTCGCAAACACGCCGCCGCCGCTGCCGGAAGCAACATTGCCAGCAACTGTCGTATTTCGAACAGTCAGAAGATTGTGATTGTTGCCAAAACTGGCATATATTCCGCCGCCATCACCGGTCGCACTGTTCCCGAAAATTAGACTTGCTTCAACCGTAATAACTCCGGATGGATTGTTAATGCCAATGCCGCCGCCATGGCAATACCCACTCACCGATCCTCCCACGTTGGAATCGATAATCGAGTGGTCGATTTTGCCTCTCCCTTCATAAAAGCTGACGCCACAACCATAAAGATTATTTGCAGTCGCAATACCCACACCCGTTGCATTGTCGGTAACGCGGCACCATGAGATTGTCCCGTTCTTGACATATGCGCCCGCTCCAGAGCCATTTGCCCAAGTGGCCGAGGTTCGTCCGCCTGTCAGTGTCACATGCAAGACCGTTGAGTTGTCATCAAGCGTCATCACGCGCGTATTCGCACCTGGCGTCGCCGTCTGCTTGATGATTGTGTTCTCCCAGCCCTGGCCGACGAGCGTGACGCCGCCGGTGACCATAAGCTGCGAATCGATCAGGAACGTGCCCGCGCCAAGCGTTACCGTGCCTGCAGGCGACACGTTCGCCGCCGCGTCGATCGCTGCCTGAATAGTGGATGTGTCCATCCCTCCCGAAGGAGTGATTTCCGCTCTACAAGCTGCGTAGACAGCTGCAACCATCGAAGCGAGAGTTATGATTCTTGCTTTCATAGTCGGCATCTCCAATTAGTATAGTCCCTTACGCCATATATTATGCCAAAAATGTGGTGCATTTGTCACCTATACAAAAGTATAGGGATGCCATCATCTCACAAAGCGAAAAAAACAGGCCCTCAAACGAGGGCCTGAGGGGAAAATGTTGTCGATGCAAATCCTCAACGGACCCCGGACCAGGCGGCGAAGCGCTGCTCGGCGAGGCGGCGGTACTTCGCGCCGCTGCCGCCGTTCACGAACGGATCGATCGTGATGCCGCCGCGCGCGGCGAACTTGCCGTACACCTCGAGGTACTTCGGCTTCAGGAGCTTGCGGATGTCGTCGTAGATCACGTTGACTACGTCTTCGTGGAAGTCGCCGTGGTTGCGGAATCCGAAGAGGTACAGCTTCAGCGACTTTGACTCGACGAGCCGCTTCGCGGGAATGTAGCGGATCGTCAGCGTGGCGAAGTCCGGCTGGCCCGTCTTCGGGCACAGCGTGGTGAACTCGGGCGCCGTGAACGTCACCCAGTAGTCGCGGTCCGGATGCGCGTTGGAGAACGCGTCCAGCACGGACGGATCGTAGTCGTTCGGGGCCTCGGTCGTCCTGCCGAGCGTCTTCAGCTTCTCAAGGTCGTTTCTCATGCGGGATATTATACCATTTCCGAGAGAGTCGCGCGGCCCTCCCGCCACCTCATTTGCCGACCGAGATGGTGTAAAATCCGGACTCCCCGCCGCAGACGGTTATGGTGGGCTCCCACGCGCCGCCGTCGCCTATCTTAGAATCGCCGTCTTCGCAGTCGAACATCTCGCCAAGCGTCTCGCCCTCCTTCAACTGGTACACAAGCCCCGCACGCGTCGGAGCGGTTACAAGCCGCACGCTCTCGGGCGACAATTCAATCACCGCGCCCTTCTCGGGGTCAAGCGGCTCCTTGACGAACTCGTCCTTCACCGCCGCGTCGGCTATGCTGACGACACCATCCACCGCTGCCGGAATATCGAGATAGTCCGTTATGTCGCTCTCGCCGCGCACAACGCGCACGTTCGCCCCGTTGGGCGTCACCGTCGCGGAATCGACGTGTGCGCGCACCGTTACTGTCGAAGGCTGAACCCCGGTCGGAATGCACACGACGGCATTCGCAAGCCCCACGCTCGGGGTGAGCACCCATCCCGAGTCCTCGTCGCCGCTAAGCGTCGCGCCGTCGTCGTTCGCGATGTACGGCTTCCCCGTCTCCGCAATCGACGCGACCACGTTGTCGAGGCAGGTGTAGCGATCCCATGGATATCGCGTTATAATTGAAATCAGGTTAATTTTGTCGATGGTGTCGTATGTATCCGACAACTTGTATGCGACGACATTTTCAACCGTTACGCCATTCACTCGGGTGACACTCAAATAGACGCCCGCCCTGGCTCCGGACGGAACACCTACAATTGCGAAATGGTTCCAGTAGGGACGCGCCTCTTCTGAAGCTGGATCGGTCCCTCGACCCCAGCTGCGGAGCGTTGCGATTTTATCATCCGAGGAATTTGAATCTCCCTTGAAAATGCCGCCATTGCTATTCTCGGCCTTATCTGCACCTGCGCCACCGTAGATTGTGGCAAGAACACCGTTTACCCCCTTTATCACCATTCCCGAACACACGTCGGTTACATTTTGGGATAAATAGTAGTCGAATTCGACCCTGTAGCCCTCTGTTGCTCCAGACACTTTGGCGGGCATTGAAAGCACTGCGCCGTTTGTGTCATTCTTCGTTGTTGTGTATATTCTGAAGAACTTCGACGTCATTTCGGTGCCGTAGATGGTGCGCTCAGCCTGCGTCACGGTTCCCTTGAGGTCGTAGCTCGACTCGCTGGTTCCAAACGCCGTGCTCGCGACCGTTCCGCCGGAGAACTGCGCAGTGTATGTCTCCGCGTTCTCGAAGTCCTGGCTCCAGCGCGGATGGATGCAGATTCCGTCCTTCGTCGATATCTTCGTGTTGTCGTACTGCCGTGCGTACGCGGCGAGCGTCGTCCCTGCGCCGACCTTTATGATCTCCGCGTCCGTCGTCTCGGTGGTGGACGCATTTGCGCCGTCCCAAGTGCCGAAGTAGTATCCGTCCTCCCAGAAAGAGTCGCCCTTCGACCCCACCTCGATCTTGACGCCCATGTTCTTCATGACGTAGCAGAAGTACCAGACGTCGCGCGTGAGGTTCAGCGCGCCGAAACGGAACGTCTCGCCGTATTCGCTTGGGATGATGAACATGTCGCCCTTGATGTTCACAGTGCCGTTTACGGGCGCGGAAGCTCCGCCTATGAACCGCGGAACGTTGCTGTAGAGTTCCTGGTTTATCGTCCCCGTGAAACCGCTGTTGTCGCCAGTGAAATAGGTGATGCCCGCATCAACCTCGAGATACAGGTTCCCCGCGCCCGTCAGGTTGCATGCAATCGTGTTCGTACCGCGAATGCTGTTCCATTTCGTAGACTCGACGGCGAATCCGCCGCGCAGGTACATGCCGCTGTAGGCGATGAGCCGCGCGCCGGAGAGAACCGTGACCGGACGGAAGAAGTTGATGACGTGATCGTTCAGCCCCTGGAAGAAAATGTCCTGATCTATGTCCGTAGAGCCAGCGCGCTCGAGCACAACCGGCACCTCGACGAGCATATCCGCGGCCTCCTGCGTAACGAGTCCGACCGAAGTGGTGTAGGTGTTGTCCTTGTTTCTGTCTGACTGCAGATACATCGTTCCCGTTCCGGTGACGCTCTTCGGGGAGAGTCGCGGCCAGTTAAGTCTCGAATGGAACTTTACGTCGGCGCCGTTCAGTTCGATTGCCTCGCAGACGCACGCATCGTTGTTCCAGGGCATGTTAACCGTGAGCGTTGCCGTGTTCGTAAACACCGCCGTCACGCCCGCCTCGGGAACGCCGTTGTCCCAGCTCGTGCCCTGATCCCAGTAATCGCCATTCCCGCCGATGAAGTAAGTCCTGATCGGCTCGTAGCTGTACACCCTGAGGTATCCGTCCGAATAAAGCGTGGATGTGTCCCACGCGAGGCCGTTGCCGGGTGACGCGGGCTCGATCGATTCGAACGTCCCGCTCGTGGTGAACCTGTCGTTCGTTCCCTTGAAGACGCGTATCTCCGTTCCCGCCTTGAGCGTCTTCACGGACGTATCGACCGCAAGCGTCACGCCTGAGTTGATGTAGACCGTTCCGTTCGCCCATAGCGCGGCATTGCCGACTTTCATCTTGGAGCCCCCCTTCAGCGTCACGGAGCTGTCCGCCGTCATCGAGGAGGATTCCGCCTCGTCGCCTGGATACAGAGTCGCGCCAGAATTCACGGTGATCGCCGTCTTGATCGTGCCTTTTCCGCGGAGCATCGCGCCGGAGTTCACTGTAACGCCGCTTTCCGTGTGCGTCGCGTTCATGATCAGCGTTCCCCCGTTGACCGTGGTGCCTGAGCGGTTCTCGGTGTTGCCGTTCAGACGCCAATACCCTGTGCCAACTTTAGTGATGGAGACGTTTGCCTTATACTTGCTCGCACCGTATCCCCACGTGTAGTTGTTGATGACGCCATTGAAGGTTTCATCGGTGTTGGCATATCCGACAATCCAATTGCAGGGCGTCTGCGCACTTCCTTCAGAGCAGCCGATTAGGTATGTCCCCGAATCGCCCGAAAGTCCGCCGAGCTTGTTTGTCGTGTTGGCGGGATACGCGCTCATGTATGTCGTTGCACCAGAAACGGACGACCTCTCGAGGTAAAATCGGGTCGTCGGCGCATTCCACGATCCGTTCTTCATGAAGCGTCCGTCCTTGTGCGTGCAGTTCGCGATGATAGTGCCGTGGAACTGGCTGAAGTCGTTCGCAATGTATCCGCGGGAGTACGGGACGTAAATTCTAAGGCTACCCTCACTTCCATTGTAGACGTATGTCTCATCGTCATTGACCCCGCCGGCCTCGTCTTCGTCATCGTCGCCAGCTTCACCTGCGGCATTGGATATCGTCCCGCGAAAAATTCCACGCCCTGGGATTGTAATAGAAGAGGTGGTGTTGTCCGCCACCTCTATGTCAAGCGTCATGTTCTGGTCCTGCTGGTAGCCGCTGTCCGAGGCGATGAACAGCGAGCCTCCCGCCATGACAAGCTGGGTCGGATGAAAGTTCATTGCGGAGCCCGTAGACGCATTCGCATCGGAAAGCTTGAGCGTGCCTCCGCGCAGGATCGTCGCGCCCGTGTAGCCGAAGAAGCTGCCGTTCGGGACATCGAGCGTTCCGTTGCCCTGCAGGGCAAAATCGCCCTCGCCCTCGAAGATTCCGTACATCGTCAGGTAATTGCTATTCAGCTCCAGCGCAGACGCGCTTCTCAGAAGCGCGTCTCGGTCCGTGGAAGCGTTTGCGCCGGTGTAACGGTACGTTCCGCCGTCGAACACCCAGTTGTCCGCGAACGCCAGCGACTGGCCGAGCGCCGAGGCGCTTCCTCCGTTCGCGATGGAGTCGAACTCTATGACGCCGCCATGGTTGACTACGGGGCCGGTGTAGGTGGCGAGGCTGTTTTTGTCGGACGCTGTGCTTTCCGCCTTGAGAACAAGCGTGCCTGTATTGCCTTTGTTTAGTGACATGGATCCCGAAAGCCGCCCCGCTCTGTTCAACGTCACCTTGCCGGTTCCATTCGCCACGACCGACGCCGGGGCAACTTGATTCTGAAGTGTCACATACTCTTCGTCGTCAGTGTTCAGCAGCACTTTGTCGCCATCCTGGTAAACGCGCGTGTTGTTGTTCCACTGCCTGTATTTCGTATTCCAGTACTGCTGCCCGACGGAAAGCCAACTATCTGGCTCGTAGCTATCGATATCTACCTCCACGCCATCTCCAGCGCTCGTATAGAGCTTGGCCGTCTTGGAATAGGGACCGTAGACCTTGGTGCCGTTGCGGGTGACGAATGCGCGTATGCGCACCCAGTGGTATGCGCCGGAGCCGAGTCCGCTTATCGTATAGCTCGTGGCATTCGCCGCCGTAGTGCCGGCCACTGTCCATCCGCTCGACCCGTTAAGGCTGTACGACACCTCGAAGCCATCCTCCCCTTCGGTATAGTCGCGCCATTCGACGGAAATCGACGAAGCCGTCTTGCCCGCCGACTTCGGGAGGAGCGGAGCGCGAAGATAGAACTGGCTGTCGGCGGCGGTAATCGAGTTGATGTAGTTTTCGATGTTCAGGTAGCCGTTTGCCGCCACCGTGGTTGCATCCGCGCTGTTCGGATTCGTCCCGTTTGCCGATTCCCACGCGTCAGGCATTCCGTCGCCGTCCGTGTCCGTACGCGCATCGCCGCCCCAGACGCTCCATGTGGAAGGAGCTCCGATCGGGAGCGCCGTCTCGTATGTGATGAGCTTGCCGTCCGTTCCATAGCTCATAACCTCGTCGACCATGTAGCAGTCGGCGGGGTCACGGTACGGAAGCGACGCGCCGACCGTGGGAAGGTTTCTCGTGAGGAGTTCGCGAGCGGAATACTGTTCAAGTTCCGGATAGTTGTACGGCGTGGAAACGAGACTCCCGCCGCCCGATCCGGTGAACTGCGATGGGTCGAAGGTTCCATCGCGGTCAGCATCGACCCAGTTGTCCTCCGCATAGTAGCGGAAGCCGCTGTTGCCTCCGCCGATGCAGTCCACTCCGCCGGCCGGACCCTTTATAAAGAGGTTCCCGGTTATGTTGCATTCGCTGGTGCCGGAGGAGCCTCCGCCGAGGATGACGCATCCGCTGCGCCAGTTGTAGACGGTGTTGTTGACGTACTGTATCTTGCCCTTGAGCTTGTTGTTGCGCGTTCCGTTGTCGCAGTAGAAGTTGCGGTAGAGCGTTATGTAGTCCGCCTGCATGAGGCCGCCTGCCGAGTGCGTCATCAGGCCCTGTCCGAAGATGCAGTTCTGGAGCGTGATGTTTCCGAGCGAGCCCTTCCCGTCGGGATTGATGGAGAACGTCTCGTCGCGCCCCCACGAGAACGAGCAGTGGTCGAAGATCATGTTCTGGCCGTTTGCGATGCCGGCGCAGTCCTTGCCCTTTGGCCCTATATGGCCCATGCGCCAGCGGAGGTAGCGGCAGATCAGATTGTCCGAGCCGGAAAACGAGCAGCGGTTCCCGTACACGGTGATCCCCTCTCCGGGGGCGGTCTGTCCAGCAATATAGAGGTTCTTGCCGAAGACTATCGTGCTCTTGGGTATGATGACTCCCGCGACATCGAAGACGACAATCGCGTTCGACTGCGTCACCGCCCAGCGGAGGGACCCCGTCCCAGAGTCGTTGAGGTTGGTGACATGGAGGACCTTTGGAGAACTGGATGCGCGCGCGCCCTTCGCGAAGCGCCCCCAGCCCGCCGCTCCCGGGAACGCGATCTGCGAATCCGCCTCCGCGCACTGCGCGAGGCAAAGCGCGAACACCGCTGCGGCAAGCGCCGCGCGGTTCTGTCTGATCAAGCCGATCGTGAACTTCATGACCACAGTCCTTCCTCTAAATCCATTCAGCTCAGGCAAAACTGCGAATTTTTTCACCCTTTGCCCCATTATGAAAACATGACAAAGTGTATTTTACCCCAATTAGGGTAAAAAGTAAAGCCTCAGCATATCAAAACCACGGGGACAGTCCCTCCAAAAATGGGGGACTGTCCCTCCAAAATCTTCCAAACTTCCGAGACTTGTGCGCAGCCGCAGTCAGCGCATCTTCTTCATCTCGAACTTTTCGCCCGAAAGCGCGCGGCGCGCGAATTCGCCCCAGTAGGGCGTCGCATCGTAGTCCCAGCTCTTGATCATGCACGGACCCGCCTTCGGATGGAAGCACCAGCCAGTCCAGTTGATGC
>JAEEGF012253040.1_pt1 | contig 27507 bp, 28 predicted proteins | sample 9134171 | NCBI WGS metagenome assembly JAEEGF01 (sample SAMN16246542, study PRJNA631951) | gut metagenome | biome: gut microbiome; feature: rumen; material: AP-attached | host: Bos | place: Iran: Karaj | collected 2018-10 | reverse complement strand
CTCATACCTTCTTAATATGGACTCTGAGGACGAAGGCGAGTTTACCGTTGGATGCGACGGCGGTCTAAACATCTTCGCATCAATGGAATACAAGCCAGAGGTGGCAGATGCAACCGACAAGGCATTCAAGATTTCGCTTGCCGGACTCTACGGCGGTCATTCAGGAATGGAAATCGGCACAGGCCGAGGCAATGCCAACAAGATGATGGCCCGCGTAATCTACGATGCTATCGCCGAGTGCGATGCCGAGCTTGCAGAGTGGCACGGCGGAAACATGCACAACGCCATTCCACGCGAGTGCGAGGCTATAGTAACCGTTCCTGCCGGAAACGAGGAGGCAATCACATCGCTCGTTGCCGATTATCAGGCTCAGTTTAACGAAGAATACAAGGGCGTTGAGTCTAACATCAAGCTTACAATCGAGGCTGTAGAGATGCCGAAGGAGGTTGTTCCTGAGGAGATTCGCGACAACATCGTTTCTTCAATCCTTGCTTGCTTCAACGGCGTTCACAGATACATTCCTGAGATGCCTGAAGTTCCAGAGACTTCTTCAAACCTTGCAATTGTCAATCTTACTGCTTCTGAAGTCCGCATCGAACTGTTTGCTCGTAGTGCCGTAGACTCAATGAAGCGTTATGTTGCCATTATGATTGAGAGTTGCTTCTCTATGGCTGGAATGAAGGTTGAGACAGAGGGCGACTACAGCGGTTGGACTCCAAAGTTCGATTCTGCTTTGCTCGAGACTGCAAAGAAGGTTTACAAGGAACTGAGCGGAAAAGATGCCATCGTAAACGTTACTCACGGCGGATTGGAGTGCGGCTTGATTGGCAGCAAGTATCCTGAAATGGATATGGTAAGTTTCGGCCCTACATTGCGCAGCCCTCACACACCAGACGAGCGTTGCCACATCCCAAGCGTTTCTCGCTTCTACGATTTGGTTCGCAAACTTGTAGAGACTTTATAATTTAAAAGTTTTATCTATATAATTGAAAAAGCCGATTGTTACAGAGATTGTAATAACCGGCTTTTTACTATATAGAGATTTCTGTCATGTCGTTTCTGTTTCCGTTTCGCTTCCGTCCTTAATATACATAAGGTTCTTCTTCGGAACGTTGGTTATGGCAACGGCAACCACGCCTTTTATTGGCAGAACCACGCAGAGGTGCTTCTTAATGCTCTTTACCACGCCCTCAACTCCGGCAAATGCGCCTTCGGTGATTTTTACGTGTGCTCCCGGCTTGCATGCAAAGTCCATGTTGTCGAGGAATACTACTTGCTCGTTCTGCTCGTTTGTTACGCGTATGAAGTCGTTCATCATCTTCTCCGGAACGTAGAGAGCCTCGCTCGTCTTTGTCTTCTCGAACGGAACGTTGTGCATAATGTAGCTGAGATTTATGAATTCGGGCTGCTGCTTTATCTGCGAGATGTAGGTATATGGCGCGTGCAGGAAGATAAGGTTGCTTATTCGCGGCACAAACTTGGTATGCTCGCCAATCTGCCTGTATTCCATCGGAATGTAGCATTCGCAGCCTATTCGGTTCAACTCATCTCTGAGTGCAAGCATTCGCGGAGCAGACGAATATCGCACTCTCATCGGAAACCATAGCGTTTTGTTCTTGTCTATCATAAATCAGAAATTCGAGTTGGTGTAGATGTGGGTTCTGTTAGTCAGAATAGTGAGGTGTTGCGAAGGTCAAAAAAAGGAAGCATCTGGTAATGCTTCCTTTTTATCTCTTCTCTGAAAAGATTAAGCGTTAACTCTCTTTTCCTGAATGCGGGCCTTCTTACCAGTAAGGTTACGCAAGTAGTACAACTTAGCGCGACGAACTTTACCCACCTTGTTTACAGTGATGCTATCGATGTTTGGTGACTCGATAGGGAAGATACGCTCAACACCTACAGTACCTGACATCTTGCGTACAGTGAAACGCTTCTTGTCACCGTGTCCGCAGATTTTGATAACAACACCGCGGTACAACTGGATACGCTCCTTGTTACCCTCGATAATCTTGTAAGCTACTGTGATTGTGTCACCGCTCTTGAATGAAGGGTGCTGCTTGCCAGTTGCGAATGCTTCTTCTGCAATCTTAATTAAATCCATTTGTTTTTGAAATTTTAATTGTTAATTGTGCCGTCACCAGCATAACAGGTTACTCTTCCCTGCCAGCGACTGATGCGAAAGCGGTTGCAAAAATACGACTTTTTTTTGAGTTACACAAATTGTTATTCAAAATAAAGCGTAAGCACCACCATTTTTGAACTTATCTTGTCTACCGCGTCGGTATATTTCAGTAATGTTTTGTCGTTCAGGTCTTTTCTGTCTTTGTCTATTACGTTGCTCAGTCCGAAGCAGAATTTCAGTTCGGGGATGAGTTTGAAATAGGGCAGATAGAAGTCGCAGCCCAAGCCCACCTCAATCATGCAGTCGCCCTTTTTTGTCTTTAAAGCCTGATTGTTCTTGCTCGTGAGGTCGAAAATCGGAGCCACTCCTGCCATGATGTAAGGGCGATAGTTGTTGAATCGCTCTGCGCTGTATTTCAGGTCGATAGGACAGGTTATGTAGGTCGATTTCAGGTCTTGCATGTACTTCTGCCGCGATGTCTCTTCGACGAAGGTGATGTTCTTCTCGCCAAAGTGCATCGTAGGTATTATGCGCAGGGCCAAGTGCTTTGTCAGATACAGTTCGGCAAGCACTCCGACTTCGAATCCCGGATTGTATTCGGAAACCTCGGCATACCAACATTCGCCGTCTTCGGTTATGCGGGCATTGTTTGTAAATTCGAGGTCCTGCTCCTGTATTCCTATCAGAAATCCGTAGTGCAGTCGCCGCTGGTCAATGTACGGTCTGTTCTGCACACGCCGCTGCTGTGCGTGCAGGGCAGGGCAGAAGCCGAAAATCAGCAGAAAATATATAAAAATCAGACGTGTCATTGTTTATATTAACGCAATAAGTTTAAAAGAATTGCAAACTTATACAAAAAATAATTTTTAGCAAAAAAACTTTGTTGAAAGTATTGTAGGACTTAAAATAATGGTTATCTTTGCACAATGAACGGACGATATTTTGAGCCGTTCGTTTTAATGTACTAATAAATAAAATAACAAACGACTATGGCTTTTATTATTGGCGACGATTGTATCGCTTGCGGTACATGTATTGACGAGTGTCCATCAGGTGCAATTTCAGAGGGCGAAAAGTATGTAATCGACCCAGATCTTTGCACAGAGTGCGCTACTTGTGCTGATGTTTGTCCTTCTGAGGCAATCCACAAGTAATCGTTTTCTCTATTGACTTTTGTTTTTAGAAGATTTAGCGGGCTTCCCACAGGGTTGCCCGTTTTTTGTTTTTTGCAAGATGAAAAATGCAACCTCACGAAAAGGTTGCATTTTCTTATGCCGTTAAAAATCGTCGAAATCGGTGTCGAGGTGGAAGTTGTAAACGCTCATGTTCAGATTGTATTCTTTAGGCGCGTTATCATTCCATATCTTGTTGTCGTAGAGATAATAGCCGTTTCCTTCTCCGTTCCATCCGAGGTTGATGTAGAATAGAGTTCTGCCGTTCACTTTCTTGTAACCGTCAAGAAGCATACAATGTTCTGTCTGGCTTGGTTTATCCATTCCGAGCCTTTTCCAAATCCATCCGTTGCTCTTTGGATTGCCCGATAGGAAAGAGATGCCGCAAGGATTGTCTTTCATGTTCAATTCAACCTTCTCCCAATCGCTGTCATGACCGTATGCTCCGCCAAGATTATAGTTCAGGAACTTTATTGCAACTTGGGTGCTGGTGCTTGCTGTTCCGTTCTTGTCGTACGATATGCCGATATTTTCAGCTATTCTTTTTACGATATTCGAAATATCCTCTGTTTCGTCTTGATTTGAAAAGGTGTTGCGCGTTCTTAATGCACCCCATGATGTTTTAAGACGGTATCCCTTGAAAATATGAAAGTCTTCACATAATACTGTAAGTGCTTGTGCTGTAGCAATAGTCGTACTGCCTGCAAGAGCCTTTCCTTCTGAACTGTTTTCGCCATTTGAGGCTGGAGATTTCAGGTTGAAAGGATTGCCCTCTCCCCATGCAACTTTGCATTTTGAAGGTTGAGTATTCTCAGAATCTTCCGAGGTTCTTGTTGAATTTGCAGTCCAGTTAGGATTGACTTCGCTATTGCTGCTAATACTGTTGATTATTGATGCTGCAGAGACTCCAAGCATGTATCTGAACGATTCTGGAACTTCATTCTGGTTTAGCAGTTTGCCATTGCCGAATTTGAGTTTGAGGTTGTTGATGTGTGCGTAGACTGGTTCTGCACGCTTGTCGCCGGCAACTATTACGGTCGAGTTGTCTGACAACTTGACAAAATATAGCAGATTCTGTGGAGTATTTGTGCTTCCTCCTCTTGTAGTATGCTCGTGGTTTAAGATTGAGTCTATGCTGACGATTTGTAAACCGTCTTTTGATGTCTTGGCAGTAAAGTCGTTTACAACCATCTCGATGTCTTTCTTGTCGACATTGAACTTGTTGCTTGCTGTGGTCGTCTTTTCTTCTTCGTTACATGAGAAGAGAAAAACTAATGAGATTAGTAGAATAATGATTTTTTTCATAAGAATTTTAACATCCTTTCTTTTAATGTTTAGATAGCCTTCTAAAAGCTTCAGGCATTGCTACTTGTTTATTTTGCTGTCAAGTACAGTAGTTTTAAATCGATTTATTTGTTGCAAAGGTATAGAAAAAGTAGGATAATGACGAATATTTCTTGTCGTTTTCGATTAGATAAAGATTCTTTTTGATTTAAATCAGTAACAAAAAATCTTGCCTGCCCGGTTAGGGGCAGACAAGATTCCGTTGGTTTATTATATAAGTCTGTGAAATAGGTCTTATTTCAGTTTAGCGCAAGCCTCCTTGATGCGCTTCATAGCTTCGGTGATGTTCTCGTCGCTTGTAGCGTAGCTCATGCGGAAGCACTTTGGACTTCCGAAGGCATCGCCGCCTACTGTTGCAACGTGTGCCTCGTTAAGCAGGTACATTGCAAAGTCGGTTGAGTTGTTGATGGTTGTGCCATTGTACGACTTTCCGAAGTAAGAGTCGATTTTTGGGAAGAGGTAGAAAGCACCAGTAGGGTGATTTACGCCGAATCCCGGAATCTCCTTTGCTAACTTCTCGATAAGGTCGCGACGACGCTCGAATGCCTTGCGCATAGTCTCGCGTGGCTCCTGCGAACCTGTGTATGCAGCCTCGGCAGCCTTCTGCGATACAGAGCACGGACCGCTTGTGTACTGACCCTGAAGCTTGTTGCAGCCCTTAACAATCCACTCTGGAGCAGCGATGAAACCTATACGCCAGCCAGTCATTGCGTATGCCTTTGACACACCGTTGATGATTACCGTGCGCTCCTTCATGCCATCTACCGATGCCATGCTTGCGTGCTTGATGCCGGTATAGTTAAGATGCTCGTAAATCTCGTCGGCAATAACGATTACGCGCTCGTGCTTCTTCAGTACATCTGCAAGAGCCTCGAGTTCTTCCTTAGTGTAAACCGAACCTGTTGGGTTTGATGGAGAGCAGAGGATGAGTGCGCGTGTCTTTGGAGTGATGGCTGCCTCGAGTTGCTCTGGAGTAATCTTGAAGTTCTGCTCGAAAGTAGCCTCTACGATTACAGGCTCGCCATCTGCCAACTTGACCATCTGTGGGTAACTAACCCAATATGGAGCAGGTATGATTACCTCGTCGCCCTCGTTTACGAGTGCCATAATGGTGTTGCACACGCTCTGCTTGGCGCCATTTGAACAAAGAATCTGCGCTGGAGTGTAGTCGAGGTTGTTCTCGTTCTTCAGCTTGGCTACGATGGCGTTGCGAAGTGCTGGATAGCCCGGAACCGGAGAATATCTTGAGTAATTCTCGTCGATTGCCTTCTTTGCTGCCTCCTTGATGTAGTCGGGAGTGTCGAAGTCTGGCTCACCTACACTTAGGTTAATAACGTCAATTCCCTGTGCCTTTAGCTCGCTACTCTTCTGCGACATTGCAAGGGTAGCCGAAGGCGAAAGTCTGTTCAGACGGTCGGATAGTTGGTTCATTATTCTATAAGTTATCTATTGTTGTTTAAACTGGTGTGCAAAGGTACGAACTTTTCTTTATTCTTCAAAAAATATTAACGAAAAATAGCAAATGCGGTTTACAAAATGACTTGTAAACCGCATTTTTAACAGATTTTTTCTATTTCTTGATGATTAGTCTCTGCGTGAACCCAAAAGTCTGAGCAGATACAAGAACAAGTTAACGAAATCGAGGTACAGTTCGAGTGCGCCAATAAGTGCCAGTTTCTGTGTGTTTTCGTTAACCTCGTAGCCGTTCTCTGCAATAAGGTTCTTCATCTTCTGAGCATCGTAGGCTGTGAGGGCTGTGAATACGAGTACGCCGATAATTGCGATGATGAAGCTGAAGCCCTCGCTTCTCATGAAAATGTTTACGACGCCAGCGATGATAAGGCCGATAAGAGCCATGAGCGCAAAGCGACCGATGAAGCTGAGGTCTTTCTTCAGGAATGAGCCGACTACCGCCATCGCGCCGAATGTTCCGGCTGTGATGAAGAATGTTGAGACGATTGAACCAATCTCGTAAATCAAGAAGATAAGGCTCAATGTTACTCCGTTGATTATCGAATATACGGCGAAGAGCAATCCTGCCGTAGCAAACGACATTCTGAAGATTCGTGATGAGAGGTAATACACAAGTCCCAATTCTGCGAAGATGAGTCCGTAGAACAATATTGAATTTGTGGCGATTGCGTATATCAGAGAGTACGAGTTGGCAACTGCATACGCTGTGAAGCCTGTTATTACAAGTGCGATAGCCATCCATACGTACATGTTGCGCATTAGAGTTGCAACTGCGTTCTCTGAATAGAATGAGCGGCTGCTTGATTCTGTGGTGTAACCAGCCTTAGACTGAAACTGGTCGAAATTAGGATAATTTGCCATAGTTAAATGTTTTTTTTGTTTGTAATTTATTTGTTGAAGTGAAGGGTGTGACCCATTCGCTCCATTTTTGTTTTCAAATATCTCTCGTTAAAGCGGTTAGGCTTTATCTCGATTGGCACGTTCTCGACAATCTGCAAGCCGTAAGCCTCGAGGCCTACACGTTTTACAGGATTGTTTGTCAGGAGTTTAATCTTCTTAACGCCAAGTTGGCGGAGAATTTCCGCTCCAACGCCATAGTCGCGCTCGTCGGGCTGGAAGCCAAGGTGTGTGTTGGCATCTACGGTGTCCAAGCCTTCTTCCTGCAGTTTGTAGGCTCTTATCTTGTTGAACAGACCGATGCCGCGACCTTCCTGATTCATATACAGAACCACGCCCTTTCCTGCCTTTTCAATCTCCTGCATGGCTGTGTGCAGTTGTGCTCCGCAGTCGCATCGCTGGCTTCCGAAGATGTCGCCCGTAACGCATGATGAATGTACGCGAACCAGAATAGGCTCGTCTTCCTCCCAAGTGCCCTTTACCAAGGCTGAGTGCTCAAGGCCGTTGCTCAACTGGCGGAATACTGTCATTCTGAAGTTTCCGTATTCGGTTGGCATATTCACCTCCGGACCTTTCTCTACCGTGCTTTCCTGCTTCAGACGGTAGGCTATGAGGTCGCGTATGGTTATAATCTTGATGTCGAACTTATTTGCCACTTCCTGAAGTTGTGGCATTCGTGCCATCGTTCCGTCCTCGTTAAGAATCTCGATGAGGGCGGCTGCTGGCTGAAGTCCTGCAAGGCGAGCCAAGTCTACTCCTGCCTCGGTGTGTCCGGCGCGACGGATAACGCCCTTGTCCTGAGCGTAGAGCGGGTTGATGTGTCCCGGACGGCCGAATGTCTGAGGTGTTGAGTTTGGGTCGGCAAGAGCCTTTATTGTCTCGGCGCGGTCGTGTGCCGAAACTCCTGTGGTGCATCCGTCCAACTTGTCGACGGTAATGGTGAACGGGGTGCCGAGCATGGATGTGTTGTCCTCAACCTGATGGCCAAGGTCTAGTTCCTTGGCTCTCGAGATGGTGATAGGGCAGCAGAGCACGCCTCGTCCGTTCTGTAGCATGAAGTTCACCTTCTCGGGTGTAATCATCTCGGCTGCGGTGATGAAGTCGCCCTCGTTCTCTCGGTCTTCGTCATCTACCACGATTACGAACTTTCCTTCCTTGAAGTCGGCTATTGCCTCTTCGATTGTATTTAATTTAAATTCGCTCATACGTTATGTTTAGTCAATCAGTTTTTTGTCGCGCAGAACCCCAATGCGTACGCAGATGTCATTGTTGTTCTTTACAATTTTCTTCATATCTCTGTATAGCCTGCGACGAAAACGCCAGATGCGCAGGTAAAGTATAATTCCAAGTGGCAGGCACAGTCCCGACAGCAGATTCTTCCATCGCTTGCCGAACGGGCTTGTATGCGCGCTCACGGCAAGTATCGGATATTCGTTTATCATGCCTATGAGCACCGTGTCTTTTGTGTTGCCCAGTTCTTCGAGCAGAGCCTCCATGCGTTCGCTTATCTCCTCTACCGCCACGTCGGGACGGTTGCGCAGGAATATCCTGAGAGGGTTAGGCGGAACGATGAGCCTGTGCTTGCTCGAGTATGCCTCGCACTCCTCGGTGAGAGCGTTGAGCCGTTCGGGCAGAGTGTCGTAGTTTGGCGGATAGATGATGACTTCCTTTCGTGCAACGTGCCTTGAGAGTCTGAGTCCCAGCAGTTTGCGGAAGAAGTTGGCATATGCATCTTTGTTGAACACCGCCGAGTCGTTGTTTGCCTTGTATGTTAGGAACAGTCCCATAGGTGCAAGGATGAATGTGCTTATCCACATTCCCAGTACCACCGGAATCTCGCCGTCGCGCGCCATCTTGTAGCCCGAGTTGTCGATGATGTAGTAGAAGATGAATATTATCACCGACACGATTACCGGCATTCCCAGTCCGCCCTTGCGGATGATGGCTCCCAGAGGTGCTCCGATGAAGAAGAACACGACGCAGGCAAGCGCGAGCGAAATCTTTCGGTGCCACTCCGTCTTGTGCTTTCTAATCTGGAAGTCGCCCTCTTCCATTATGGCTTTCTTGAACTCGAAGTCGGTCTTCTGCATCCTCACGCGGTTGTAAACCGAGCGTATGGCGGCAACCTGCGCCTCTTTTGTAAGGTGGCTGAACGCCGTGTCGATGTTGGCGTTGCCGTCAATCTCCTTGGCATATTTGTCGGCTTTCGCCTGCTCCTTCTTCGATATTGTCTGGAAGATAGAAATCTTCACTTCTTTATAGTTCCTTATTCCCACGCTGTCGTAGTGAAGCGTCATGGAGTCGATGCTCTGGTCTAGTTGTGCCATGTTCTTTATGGCAGAGCGTCCGCTGAGGTCGGCATCGGTCATGTTGAATCCCGAGTTGAAGTCGATGATTGTATGCTTCTCGCAGAACGTCTCGCGACGGTATGGCACGTTGGCCCTCATCTGTCCGAACTGGTCGCCTCTCAGGTTCTCGAACTGCTCGCCGCTGTACAGGTGCAGCAGCAGATGCTGCTGGTCGCTGCTCATCTCGAGTTTTCCCGAGTCGGCAAGTATGATGTGTGCATTCTCAAAGCCGTCGGCTACATTATATATTATCACTCCGTGAAGGATACCCGTCTCCTTGTCCTTCTTCTCAACGTACAGGTTGTAGCCGCTAATCTCGTTGTAGAATACCTTCTCGGGTATGTCGAGCTCGGGCGATGTCTGCTTCATCGAGATGATAAGTTGAAAGAGCGACAACTGCGCCTTCGGACCCACCACATTCTGAAAGTAGAACGATGCGCCGCCCAGCAGGCATACAAATACTACGAGTGGGCGAATGGTCTTGAACAGCGATATTCCTGCTGCCTTTATTGCCAGCAACTCGAACTGTTCGCCGAGGTTTCCGAATGATATGAGTGATGCAAGTAGTATTGCCAGTGGAAGTGACATTGGCACCAGCGTAAGAGCCGAGTAGAAGAAGAATTGTGCCAAAACTGATATTTCGAGTCCCTTGCCTATGAGTTCATCAACATATCTCCACAGAAACTGCATCATGAAAATGAACAGGCAGATGAAGAATGTGCCGCAGAACAGCGTGATGAACTTCTTTAATATAAATATGTCTAATTTTTTTAATAACTGCATCTATACAGTATGTGATGTGTGAATCGTTGCAAAATTACTATAAAAAGCATAATGTATATATGTTTTTCGGATTATTTTTACTTTTTGATGCAAAAATCTTCGGTAAAAATTTGCAGGTTCGGAAAATTGTCGTATCTTTGCACCGCATTTCAGCAATGAGATGATTTGGCGGGATAGCTCAGCTGGTTAGAGCGCATGATTCATAATCATGAGGTCCCCGGTTCAATCCCGGGTCCCGCTACAAAGTCAAGAGGTTGTACTTCCGAGTACGACCTTTTTTTTGTTTATATGCCGCCAAAGCGGATTCTTTTTGATTTATTTACGCCCTAATTCTGATTTTTGCAACGCCGAAAGTTCTGAGGCTGAAAGATTTATTTTAACTTTGTGCTGATGTTCCGGTTTTCAGGAACATACGAAAAACTATAGGCTTATTATGAATATTTCAAGACTTGTTATTGCTATGCTGTTTGTGGTGGCAGGCAGCACGGCCGTGGCGCAGAAGAATGTCGTCTCGGCAAAAGAGGCTCCGTTCCCGATGAACGACATCGAGTTGTTCCAGTTTCCAAAGAAAGATTTTCCCATAACGCGCTACGGCGCAAAGAAAGGCGATGCCAAGGCAAACACTCAGGCTTTCCGCAAGGCGATGGAGGCTTGCAGCAAGGCTGGCGGCGGAAGGGTAGTTGTGCCTGCCGGTTCGTGGGTTACAGGTCCTATACATTTCAAGAGCAACGTGAACCTCTATCTCTCCGAAGGGGCTGAGGTTAACTTTACCGACAATCCCGACGACTATCTGCCTGCCGTGATGACATCGTGGGAGGGCTTTGAGTGCTACAACTATTCGCCGCTCGTCTATGCCTTCGAGTGCAAGAACATAGCCATAACCGGAAGCGGAACGCTCCGCCCTAAGATGGACTTGTGGAAGGTGTGGTTTGCCCGTCCAAAGGCGCACATGAACGCCCTCAGACAACTTTATTCAATGGCAAGTACCGATGTTCCGGTAAAATATCGCCAGATGGCAGAAGGCGAGAACCATCTGCGTCCGCATCTCATTCACCTTAACAGATGCGAGAACGTGCAACTCGACGGATTCAAGATTCGCGAGAGCCCGTTCTGGACCGTACATCTGTATATGTGCAAGAACGGAAGGGTGAGCAACCTGGATGTATATGCACACGGGCACAACAACGACGGCGTGGACTTGGAGATGACGCAGAACTTCGTGATTGAGGACTGCGTGTTCGACCAAGGCGACGATGCCGTGGTGATAAAGGCTGGACGCAATCAGGACGCATGGCGACTGGCTACTCCTACGCAGAATATCGTAATAAGAAACTGCGTGATAAAGAAGGGACATTGTCTTCTGGGCATCGGAAGCGAGATTTCGGGCGGAATAAGAAACGTGTATATGCACGACTGCGAGTCGCCCGACGAGGTTATTCGCCTCTTCTACATGAAGACGAATATCCGCCGCGGCGGATTCCTCGAGAACATAAGCATGGAGAACGTGAAGGCTAACCGTATGCGCCGCACTTTCGAGATTGATACCGATGTGCTGTACCAATGGAAAGATATTGTGCCGACATACGAGGAGCGTCCTACACGTATCTGCAACATCTCGATGAGGAATATTGAGTGCGAGCAGGCAAATGCCATCTACGACATAAAGGGCTCGGCTCTTCTGCCTATTGATACCGTAAGGCTCGAGAACATCCATGTAAAGGAGGTGAACGAGTTTATAAACAATCAGACAAACGTGAAGAATCTTTCGACCAACAACATAACTTTCGACAAGTTTGTGAAGAAAGAAATAAAGCCGCTGGGATGGTAGCGTAATGGCATAATTTTGCTAATTTTGCAGCCGTTATGACTATTTTTATCATTCTTTTCTGCGTGCTCTCGCCGTTGTTTATCTTGTGGCTTACTTACAAAAGCAGCCTCTTGAATAAGGTGGGAAGCATTATTGTGGCATACATTATTGCGTGTACTCTGGGCTTGCTCGGCGTCTTTCCCGATACCGACGAGGTTCATGGCGTGCAGACAACCATTGCGTCGGCAACCGTGCCTTTTGCCATTCCGCTTATGTTGTTTTCGGCCGACATAAAGTCGTGGGCTAAACTTGCCCCTGACTTCATAAAGTCGCTAATCTTCGGCATATTGGGCTGTGCCATAGCCATTGTCGTGGGCTTTGTGCTGTACGGACAGTCGGACAGGGTGATGTTTGCCAACATCGGCGGAATGCTTACGGGGCTTTATACTGGCGGAAACGCCAATCTGGCATCTCTAAAGGTGGCTCTTGGCGTTGACGAATCGGTCTTCGTTCTCGTTTCGGCTTATAGCGTGGTGCTGAGTGCCGTTTATCTGTTTTTCGTCATCATCTTCGGGAAGAAGGTTCTCGGACTCTTCATGCCCGATTTTGCAAGCGACAAGGATGCCGAAGATGCCGAACTTGGCAAACTTAGCGTAGAGAATCACGAAAACGAACTGTTCCTTGGCTTGTTCCGCCGCGACAATCTGCGCGACTTGGGTTTGTCGCTTCTGCTTTCTGCCGGCATAATAATTGTGGGCGCAGGCGTGGCTTTTCTATTCCCGAAAGATATGTTCCAGTCTGTCTTTATCCTTGGCATAAGTCTTTTGTCGGTTCTTGCCTCGATGAACAAGAGAATCCGCTCGCTAAAACGCACGTTCGAGGCTGGCACGTTCTTTATTCTGATATTCAGCGTGGCTGTGGCATCGCAGGTAAGCCTTAGCACGCTAAAGGACATCAATCCAGATATTTTCATGTTCACCACGGTGGCAACTCTCGGCGCGCTTTTCTTCCATGTGTTGCTGAGTGCCATTTTCAGGGTCGATACCGATACGACGCTCACCACGAGCATCTCGCTTATATGCAGTCCGCCGTTTGCTCCGGTAATGGGCGGCGCACTTCACAACAAGGCTGTTATTGGTCCGGGAATAGCCGTGGGGCTGTTTGGCTATGCAGCCGGGACATACATAGGCTTTGGCTTGGCAAAAATGCTTCTGTTCGTATTCTGACGAGCGGAAGCATTTTTTTTAGTTTTGTTCGGGATGCCTTCGGGATTCGTTCGGGTTTTTAGCCTTGCGGAATTGGTTGTTTGGCTGATTGTTTAAGCACCCCAAGTATTTCTTATTTCGCATCCTGATAGATGCTCAGAGTCTCTTCGTAATAGAATCTTTTGCCGTCGCTATGTGTTTGTGGCTCTATTGCTTTCAGATTGATGTCCGCCTTTCGGTTTTTGCCTGTAGTGTTGGGCTTTACCGTAATTTTGTAGTACTGGAAAATCTCGTCGTGAACCACCTTCTCGCACTTGAACCATTCGCCCTCTACTATGTCTTTAGTCTCGTTGGTGTTGTATGTTGTCTTTTTCACGTCGCTGCCGTGCCAGTCGTAGTCGGTGGCATCGATGATGACAGCTCCGTTGTAGTTGTTTATACTAACTGAGTCTGTTCCGCCGTGAATGTTGAAGTTAACGCCATTGGCATCGACCAGTCTGCCGTAGTAATAGTCCTCATTACAGTCGCAGAATATGTTTGAAAACAGAGTGATGAAAATGATGATGGTAGGTAATATTTTTTTCATACGAATATACTTTTTGAGGTTTTTAGTAAGCAAATTTTATTCCGATGGTATAGAAGCCTTGATGACCGAATCCTAACTCTGAGAACACGCGAATGTGCTCGCCGCCAGCCTCTAAGCAGAATGGCGAAATCTGATAAGCGAAACACATATCGTTCTTCTTGCCGCAGTTGAAGTCGAGGTCGTCGTGCGGATTAAGGTCTTTCTCTCTTATGCGCGAGAAACCCACGCCGCCGGCAACTCTGGCATATATGGCAAAGTGGTTAAGACTAACGATGTAGAATCTTGCCGTTGGCATAACGTAGTATAGATTGCGTTCTGAATCCTCGGCAACGGCATCGTTAAAGTAGTATTCGTTGTGTAACGTTCTTTCCTCGTAAAACTGTTCCAGTCCGGCTTGCACGCCGATGCCTAATCTGTTGGTAAGATTGTATAGGTAGGTGAGATTGTAACTCTGTCCAGCGAGGTCTTTGTTGCTGTAAGACCATCCGTTATTGATGCTGCTTTTTGTCGGACACGAGTCGAAATGATTGTCATGCGGAAAAATGCCGAGTCCGAAATCGAGGCAAAGTTCGTTCTTTGGTGCTTTGCGCGCCTTGAAGAATTGTGCATGGGCTGTCTGGGCGCAAAAGAATGCGGCGACTGTCATTGCCAGAATGAATTTTGTTTTCATTTTTTATGTGTCTAAGATAATTTACGGCTTTTGAGCCTTTCTGATTAGTTTGCGATTGAATGTTGTGTTTTCTGCGTTTAGATGGTTTGCATAAGTCTGATAACCATCGCTTTTGCAAAGTACGGGATAAATTCTGATATCTGCAAATATTTTACAAAAAAACAAATTATTCGTTCGTAACCCATAAAACCAAACATGCGTATGTGGCAAGTGTAAACAAAACATAGGCAAATTCTAATTTTGTATTTCTTTGCTTTGTGCTTTTTTCTTTCTTGTATTCTTTATTGGCAATAATTACCAATTTCTTTATTTTGTCTTTATAAACATACTCAAGAATAATAAACAGAATAAAGTAGAAAAAAAGGAATAAACTTTTAATAAAGATATTATAAAAAGTAATTACACCATTCTTTTGTAGAATTTCAAATATTAGTCCTGTGAGTATAGAAAGCCAAATTGTCGTTATTGTTATGATATTACTCTCTATTGAAGAATTGTTGCCAGAAAATCTTTCGTATTTATACAAAAGGACATAATATCTTTCAAATATATTCATAATCTAACGATTTAATATTTCTTTAAGTATTTAATCCACTCTTTTTCAGACTCGAAGCCATATTTGCTCCATCCAAAGCCGAAGAAGTAAGTAAACTTTTCGCCAACTCCAATACGGCTGAAGGCAAGCAGATGTCCCACCGCCTGACCTTTAGGCATTTCGAACATCTGTTTTTCAATCTTTTCGGGCGTTTTCTCGAATTTTACACCTATATATATGATGCCGTTGCCTGCCTGCGGACTTTGCGAAGGCTCGTTGTAACTCATGAATCGCTTATGCTCGTCGATGAAAAACTCCGTGCTTGGGTTGTGCATCACAATTCCCGTAACGATGGTGGCATCGTGTGTAAGACCCTCGTACCAAACCGTACATTTGCAAAGTTGCGAGCCCTTTTTCAGTTCCAGAATACGATGCTCAACCACGTTTTTGTCCGCCCCGATGCTGAACGGCGTGAACACAAGGTGAGCCTTGAACACATAAGGGCCGTTCTGCAATATCTCGACCGTTTTGTAGCAATACGGATAGACTATTCTGTCGCCGTCGAGGAGCGCGCTCGTTCCTGCGCCAAGCGTTGGCCCTACGGCATAGAAATCAGCACCTTCGCCATGGTCTAAGTGATAGGTTATTGAGTCTTGCAGGGCGTTTGCCTCTTGCTTCATGCCACGCTTCTTCAACTCGCCAATCCTCTTCCAGAAGACAGGGCTGAACTGGTTGGCATACCACTTGTTAAGGACAAGGTGAGGCACGCGCTTGGCAAAGATGTCGTAGCCGTATAGATTCTCGTTTTTCTCCTGACTCTCAGGACCGTACAGACGAAAGCCCACGCGGTCGTTCTCGAACGAGAGGTCTTGTCCGTGTTCGGGGAAAACTCTGCCGTAAACCCAACTCTTCTGCGCATGGGCAAGCGAAACGGCAATAAGCATAAAAATGGATATGGTTGTGCGTAGTTTCATAACGGATGCGAAGATAATGAATAAAGTTAAAAAACGGAACGAAAAAGTAATCCGATTCTGAAAAAATATGTACTTTTACATCTGCGCAAATATTGTCCGCCGCCTTTCTTCTTCGAGAAAGATAATCTGCAAGACCGAAAAATGCTTATGCTCAGAGAATTACTCTTTTTGGCTTCGATGCTGTTTACCGACATCAGCAAGGTGCGCCGCCTGAGGCTCAAGCCCATGACGCACTTCCCCTTCAGAGGCTATCTGCTGCTTATGTGGTGCGGCATAATCGTGTTCCGCCGCGAAAATCGCAGCCGTATAGTAGAGTTGATGCGTTCGGGCGAGTGGAGCGAACTTCTGAGGCACGAAACCGTTCATCTGGAGCAGGCGCGCCGTTGCGGAGGCTGGAAGCGGTTCTACCTTTCGTATCTGTGGCAATGGCTTAAATGCAAGCCGTGGAAAAAGCCGTATAAAAAGGCTTATTATGATAATCCGTACGAAAAAGAGGCGTACGGAAATTGACATTTATCAATAAAAGTATGCCGGTATGTCATTTTTTCTGTGATTTTGTATTCGGTGTGTGCGAAAACGATTTAATTTTGCAGTCGAAAATTATTAAGTACGATATAAAAACAATTTGTTTATGAAGAAATTTATTTTGATGCTGATTGTTGCTTTGAGCTTCAATACGGTTGCAATGGCGGGTGAGAAATTGGAGAATAAGTACCAGATTGCTATGGATATGAGCCAGCTTAACGCATATCTTGGCTTGTCTGTAACGCAGTACTCAAAGGTTGAGAGCGTAAACAAATTCTTTGCAAACCAGTTGGCAAATCTTGCCAAGTCAACAGCAGCAAACAAAGAGGAGAGCATCCGCGTGGCAATAATGAACAACTGCCGCATGATGAAGCCACTCCTTGAGGAGGCACAGTACGCTAAGTACACAAAGATGCTTCTGATGATGGCAAAGAACGCAGGCATCGAAAACATCGAAATTCAGTAAGTAAAAAATATCTTTCCCCTGAAGCAGGCCGAAATTTTATGTGAATAAGATTTCGACCTGCATTTTTTTTATACATTATTATTGTAATTGCTTGATTTTTGCTAATTTTGCGCAAAAATCAATTTTATTCGAATAAAATGGCAGAAATTAAGAAGATAAAGACTGCGTTGGTGTCAGTTTTTCATAAAGATGGCTTAGAGGAACTTTTGGCTAAGCTGAACGAGGAAGGTGTGAAGTTTCTATCTACAGGAGGTACACAACAGTTTATTGAGTCTTTGGGCTATCCATGCCAGAAGGTTGAGGAGGTTACAACATACCCATCAATCCTTGGCGGACGCGTAAAGACCCTTCATCCAAAGATTTTCGGAGGTATCCTTGGTCGCCGCGAACTTGAGAACGACCAGAAGGAGATGGCTCAGTACGAGATTCCTGAGATTGACTTGGTTATCGTTGACCTTTATCCTTTCGAGGAGACTGTTGCCAGCGGCGCAGACGAGCCAGCCATCATCGAGAAGATTGACATAGGCGGCATCTCTCTTATCCGTGCCGGAGCAAAGAACTTCAACGATGTTGTAATCGTGCCAAGCAAGAACGAGTACAAGCCTCTTCTCGACATCATTACAAAGAACGGTGCTCAGACAACAAAGGAGGAGCGCAGATGGTTCGCAACCCGCGCATTCGGCGTGTCTTCACACTACGACACAGCCATTCATGCTTATTTTGAGGGCAAGTAATTAACAAATAAATCTGGGGAAAAGTATAAATGGGATTTTTTTCGTTTGTCCAGGATATTGCGATGGACCTTGGTACTGCAAATACCATCATCATCTCTGATGGCAAGATTGCAGTAGACGAGCCATCGGTGGTGGCTCTTGACCGCCGCACCAACAACATGATTGCCGTTGGTGAGAAGGCCAAGATGATGTATGAAAAAACTAATGAGAATATACGCACGCTGCGTCCTTTGCGCGACGGCGTGATTGCCGATTTCGACGCTTGCGAGAAGATGATGCGCGGTCTGATAAAGATGGTTCACTCTGGCTCGCACCTGTTCTCGCCTTCGCTCAGAATGGTTATCGGCGTGCCTTCGGGTTCTACCGAGGTTGAACTTCGTGCCGTGCGCGATTCTGCCGAACATGCCGGCGGACGCGACGTTTATCTGATATTCGAGCCAATGGCGGCAGCCATCGGTATCGGTCTCGACGTTGAGGCTCCAGAGGGCAACATGGTTGTTGATATAGGCGGCGGCTCTACCGAGATTGCCGTAATATCGCTTGGCGGAATTGTTTCTAATAACTCTATCCGCGTGGCAGGCGACGACCTTACAGCCGACATTCAGGAGTACATGAGCCGTCAGCACAACGTAAAGGTTAGTGAGCGTATGGCAGAGCGTATCAAGATTCATGTTGGCGCAGCCCTTACCGATTTGGGCGACGACGCTCCCGAAGACTACGTTGTTCACGGTCCTAACCGAATTACGGCGTTGCCAATGGAGGTGCCTGTATGCTATCAGGAAATTGCTCATTGCTTGGAGAAGAGCATCTCGAAGATTGAGACAGCCGTGCTTACTGCACTCGAGAATACTCCGCCTGAGTTGTATGCCGATATTGTTCACAACGGTATCTGGCTGAGCGGTGGCGGCGCGTTGCTGCGTGGCCTTGACAAGCGTCTCACCGAGAAGATTAACATTCCGTTCCACATTGCCGACGACCCATTGCACTCTGTTGCCAAGGGTACTGGCATTGCCTTGAAGAATGTTGACAGATTCTCGTTCTTGATGTAAGAGAGGATATTTTAGTTCGCTGCAAGTTTTTAATATTATAGGTGATTAGTGCGTTAAAATCGTGCTAATCACTTTCTTCTATGATATGAACCGACTTCTTGAATTTATTAAGAAATATAATTATTGGTTTCTGTTTGTCTTGCTCGAGATAATAGGAATCATAATGCTGTTCCGTTTCAACAATTATCAGGCAAGCGTGTATCTTACGTCGGCAAACGCCGTTTCGGGCAAACTGTACGATATGTCGAGCGCGGTTACATCGTATGCCGACGTAAAGGAGCAGAACCGCGAACTTACCCGACAGAACATTCTTCTGGAGCGTCAGGTGGCTCAACTGAGACTGAAGCTCGAGAAGATTAACGGCGACAAGGAGCACGTTGACAGCAAGGAGAAGGCGATGGCATCGCTCGACGGTTATACCTTGCTCGATGCTCAGGTGATTAACGCCACAACCAGCAAGGTGCGCAATTACCTGACCATAAACAAGGGCTACAAAGACGGCGTGAAACCCGAGATGGGTGTTGTTGGCGGCCGTGGCGTTATTGGCATCGTGTACCTCACATCGGCTCACTATTCGCTTGTAATCCCGTTGCTTAACGAGAAGTCGAACGTAAGTTGCCGCATCCGCGACCGCGGATATTTCGGTACGCTTTCGTGGAGCGGCGGAAACACTCAGACGGCATGGCTCAACGATATTCCGCGCCACGCCCGATTCAAGGTTGGCGACTATGTGGTTACCAGCGGTTTCTCTTCGGTCTTTCCCGAAGGAATGTATGTAGGTAAGATTGAGAAGGTTTACTACTCTGCCGACGGACTGTCGTACCAATGTCTGGTGCGCCTTGGCACCGACTTCGGAAAACTTCGCGATGTAAACGTATTGCTCAATCCGCATCTTATGGAGCATAAGGCAGTAGAGGATTCAGCACGAATTGCCGATTTAAAGGAGATAAATTGATATGATACTTCAGTTATTAAAACTTGTTGGAATTACCATAATATTGCTGCTCACGCAGTCGCTGGTGCTTAACCATATCCATTTTCTGGGATATGCAACACCGCTGATTTATGTGTATGCAGTACTGAAGGTGTCGCGTTTCACCCCAAGATGGCAGCAACTGCTGTTCGGCTTCTTCATTGGCTGGGCTGCCGACACGTTTACCGATACGATGGGCGTTTCGGCCATTGCTACAACGGCTCTGGCTATGTTCATGACACCTACCCTGAACCTTTTTGTCGATGCCGACAACAATGACGACTTCGTGCCGGGCACCGACACTATGGGCTGGAGCGCGTATGCCCGATTTTTGTTCATGGCGGTGCTCTTTCATCATATAATCTATTTTATTGTCGAGGCGTTCTCGTTCAGCGATTGGAGCGGAATGCTTACAAGTTGCATGGCGAGCGTTGTGTTTACCTGTGCACTTATTTTGGCTATTGAGGCCGCATTTGCGAAAAGGAGATGAGAAGAGGCAGCAATTATAATCTGGAAAAAAGAAAGTTCGTGGTGATTGCGATGACATTATTCATCGTGGTCGCATACATTATGCGCCTTTTCTTCCTTCAGATTATGAGCGACGAATACAAGCAGCATGCCGACAGCAACGCCTTTCAGAACAGGGTGCTGTACCCAACACGAGGAGCAATAAGCGACCGCAACGGTAACGTGCTGGTTTACAATCAGCCGGCATACGACGTTATGGTTGTGATGTCGGAGATTAAGAACCTTGATACACTCGACCTCTGCAACGCGCTGAATATCAGTAAGGAATTCTTTATCAAAAGAATGGCTACGATTAAAGACCGTAGCAAGAATCCGGGATATTCGCGATTCACTCAGCAGATATTCCTTAACCAACTCTCTGCCGAGGAGTTCTCGGCTTTCCACGAGAAGATGTTCCGCTTCAAGGGCTTCTACACCCAGAAGCGTTCAATCCGCGAATATGCCTATGGTATGGGCGCGCATGTGCTTGGCGACGTAGGCGAGGTTTCGGAGGCTAACATAGAGGAAGACCCTTACTATCAGGGCGGCGACTATATCGGAAAACTCGGCGTAGAGAAATATTACGAGAAGGAACTGCGCGGAACAAAGGGCGTGGAGATTCTTCTGCGCGACGCGCGAGGCAGAATAAAAGGCAGATACCAGAACGGACGGTACGACAAGCGTCCTGTTCCCGGACGAAACCTTACCCTCGGACTCGACAAGGACTTGCAGGCTCTTGGCGAGAGACTGATGGAAGGCAAGATTGGCAGCATCGTTGCCATCGAGCCGTCTACCGGCGAGGTGCTCTGCATGGTTTCCGCTCCGTATTACGACCCTCGAATAATGACCGGTCGCCAGCGCGGAAAGAACCACCGAATGTTGAGTGCCGACCCTCGCAAGCCGCTGCTCAACCGTGCCATCATGGGACAGTATCCTCCGGGCTCTACCTTTAAGACAACGCAGGCTCTCACGTTTCTGCAAGAAGGTATCATCACGCCCGAGACTTCATATTCGTGCAGCCACGGATTCTACTTCAAGGGCCTGCACGTGGGCTGCCACGGACACGCATCTCCGCTGCCGCTTCAGCCTGCTCTCGGAACATCGTGCAACGCTTACTTCTGCTGGGGACTCTATCACATGATAAACAACAAGCACAAGTACGGCCGCGTTCAGAATGCCATGACAACGTGGAAGGACTACATGGTTAGCATGGGCTTTGGCTATAAACTGGGCATAGACCTTGCCGGCGAGAAGCGCGGACTTATTCCTAACGCGCAGTTCTACGACAAGGCTTACAAAGGCTCGTGGAACGGCTTGACAATCATCAGTATCGCTATTGGGCAGGGTGAGGTGAACCTTACGCCGCTGCAAATATGCAACCTGTGCGCAACTATTGCAAACAGAGGATATTACATCACTCCTCATGTGGTTAAGAAGGTCGAAGGTCAGGACTTAGACCCTAAATATACCGAGAAGCATTACACTAAGGTGAACCGCAAGAACTACGAGGTTGTTGTAGGCGGTATGCGAAGAGCCGTTCTGGGTGGTACGTGTACCGGCGCAAGAATTCCGGGCATTGACGTGTGCGGAAAGACTGGTACGGCGCAGAACCGCGGTCACGACCACTCTGTTTTCATGGGATTCGCTCCGATGAACAACCCAAAGATTGCCGTGGCTGTGTATGTTGAGAATGGTGGTTTCGGTGCCGATTATGGTGTGCCGATAGGTGCGCTTCTGATTGAAAAATATATAAACGGAAAATTGTCGCCTGCCAGCGAGGCAAAGGCCGCATTGTTCCAGAGTAAACGAATAAGTTATGGTGACAGGCAGAGATAGGGAGACAAGTCTATTCAAATCCATCGACTGGGTTTGCATCATCATTTATCTGCTTCTGCTTGCCGCAGGATGGATAAGCGTCTGCGGAGCAAGCTACGACTACGGTCAGACCGATTTCTTCAGTTTCGACAGCCGCTCGGGAAAGCAGCTGGTGTGGATTGGACTGGCGGTGGTCATCGGCTTTATAATAATGATGCTCGAGACGAAGATTTTCGAGATGCTTGCCCATGTAATATATGGTGCGATGCTGGTGCTGCTTGCCGTCACCATTGTAATTGCGCCCGATGTGAAAGGCTCACATTCGTGGCTCGTACTCGGTCCTGTAAGCATTCAGCCGGCAGAGTTTGCCAAGTTTGCCACGGCTCTGGCTGTGGCTAAATACATGAATACGTTTCAGAATCCCGAACTCGACTGGAAGACGCTGGCTCGCAGCGCGATGTTCGTCCTCACGCCGATGATGCTCATCGTGTTGCAGAACGAGACTGGTTCGGCTCTTGTCTACCTGTCGTTCTTTATAATGTTCTATCGCGAGGGAATGCCCGGCTCGCTGCTCTTCTGCGCGCTGTCGGCGGTGCTCTACTTTGTTGTGGGCGTGCGTTTCCGCGATGATATGATTTTCCCGGGATATTCTTCGGGCGGAGGCTCGGCTCTCACGTCGGGCGGCGAGTTTGCCGTTCTGTTTATGATTCAGCTCTTTGTCACCGCCATGGTATTTGTGTACACAAAGGCGTTCAACGTGTTCAAGATTCTGGCTTGTGTTGGCGTTGGCGGAACGACGCTGGCGATACTGTTCTCGGTCTTTGCCATTCCGTATAACGTGGTGTGGGTGCAGCTCATTCTGCTGCTCGTATCAATCGGCGTGATGCTTTATTACGCCCTGCGCGACCGCATTGTAGAGTATTATTACATTGTGCTCTTTGCGTTAGGCTCGGCAGCCTTTTTCTACTCTTCCGACTATGTTCTGAACAACGTGATGCAGCCGCATCAGCAGGCTCGTATCCGTGTGGTTCTGGGTTTGGAAGAAGACTTGTCGGGAGCCGGATACAACGTTAATCAGGCTAAGATTGCCATCGGTTCGGGCGGACTCGCAGGCAAGGGTTTCCTGAACGGAACGCAGACTAAGTTGAAGTACGTTCCAGAGCAGGATACCGACTTTATCTTCTGCACCGTGGGCGAGGAGGAAGGATTCTGGGGCTGCTCGCTCGTGCTTGTGCTCTATGCCAGCCTGATTATCCGACTGGTTATAATGGCTGAGCGGCAGGTCGACCGCTTTGGACGGGTTTACGGCTATTGTGTGCTGAGTATCTTCTTGTTCCACCTGTTCATAAACGTCGGAATGGTGCTCGGACTCACTCCCGTAATCGGTATCCCGCTGCCGTTCTTCAGTTACGGAGGTTCGTCGCTTTGGGGCTTCACCATTCTTTTGTTCGTATTCTTGAAGATTGACTCCGGCTGGAGTGCAAGTAAAAGATAGATTCTGACGGCATTTTTTCGCTTTCCTTGCAATCGGAAGGCGAAAAAATGCTATTTTTGCATCCGCATTATGAGGGCACTCCGATGGTGTCCGTATCATGTGCTTCTGAAACCGCACATGAATCCCGATGCTGCTTTTTTATTATCAGGATTCATGGCATATTCCACTTTTTTTGACGCAGGCGAGGCTGCCGAACGCATCTCGCATCTTGCAGCACGGCAGAAGCCGTTTCTTTTTGTAGCAGATTTCGAATGTTCCGAGTTCATCATCGTCGAAGAACCATTGCGTCAGACCGATGTTCTCTTCGACATTCCGTCGGCTTCGAACGTGAATAAAGACCTGTTTCAGACTGCTTGTAACAAAGGCTTTACGTTTCAACCCGAGCCGTTCGACAGATACAAGCGTCGTTTCGACATCGTAGAGAAAGGACTCCATCGGGGCGACTCGTTTCTGACGAATCTCACCGTTAAAACGCCCGTTCAGACGGATTTGAGTCTGAAGGATATTTTCATGATTTCCGAAGCCCGATATTCTCTCTACGTTCCCAATCGCTTTGTATGTTTCTCGCCTGAGTGTTTCGTTACGATAAGCGCGGACGGCAGAATCTCAACCCATCCGATGAAGGGGACTATAGATGCCGACATTCCTAACGCCAAGGATGTTATTCTTGCCGACAAGAAGGAGAGTGCTGAACACGCAACGGTTGTTGATTTGCTGCGGAACGACCTGAGTATGTTTGCCGAGAAAGTGCGTGTTGAACGCTATAGGTATGCAACCGAACTGCAAACCGACCGTGCACACATCTTGCAGATTAGCAGCGAAATAACTGGCCGGTTACCGCCGGATTGGCGGCAGAATCTCGGACAGATAATAACCTCGATGCTTCCGGCAGGGAGTGTGTCGGGCGCGCCAAAGCCTCGTACTGTACAACTTATAAGAGAGGCTGAGGAAGAGTCGAGAGGATTTTATGCCGGTGTGTTCGGCTATTTCGACGGCTTTTCGCTCGATAGTGGCGTGATAATAAGATACATAGAACAGGACGACAACGGACGCAAATTCTATCGTAGCGGCGGCGGAATAACGGCTATGAGCAATGCCCGAAACGAATACGACGAGGTGATTGAGAAAATCTATCTTCCAATCAGAAAGCCGACTTTCTCGGAGGTTATCTGCATCAACAACGGCAAGCCGCAACATCTGCCTTATCATCTTAAACGAATGGAAAGGACTGTGCGCGACATATATAATAAATCGCTGCCCGAACTGCATCTCGAAATTCCCGACGAGGCGCGGAAAGGGCGGTTTAAATGTCGCATAGAGTATGACGACGCTATTCGTAAGGTTGAATTTTCGCCATACACGCAAAAGGAGCGGAAAAGTGTTGCCCTTGTCTGCGACGATGCCATCTGCTACAAGTACAAGAGTACCGACCGCCGTCAGTTGGCGCGCCTTGTGCAGCAAGCCAAGACCGACGATGTTATAATTGTCCGCAACGGAATGATTACCGATGCCAGCTATTGCAACCTTGTCTTCGAGGACTCCGACGGAAACCTTTTCACACCGTCGGATGCGCTGCTGCATGGTACTTGTCGTCAGCGACTTATCGACGATGGGGTGGTGAAGGAGCGTCCCATCCGCGCCGATGAACTACGTCGTTACAAAACGGTAATTTTCATCAATGCCATGATGGATATTTGTGATGCGCAGCGCATGGCAGTGGCTCAGATTGTCGGCTGTTAGATTCGTCATAACCTACATACCATAAAAAAACAACTGGCGGAAAGATGAGGCTGTGTGCCTTTTTCTTTCCGCCCGATTTGTTTATTTTGCAAGGCTATGCCTTGAGGACATTACCGTTCTGCCGATTTTTCGCGCTCGAACATTGTTCGTTTGCTCCTCCCACTGTTCTGCCGAATTTGTCGCTCGACCTATGGTCGCTTGCTACCGAAGGGACGCAAGAATTCGGCTGAGAATAAAAAATCCACACCGTTCTGCCGAATTTCCGAATTCGGCTGAGAAAAAAACGGGAATTTGTAATTCCCACCGCTGAAAAACAAGTTATGCGAAACCAAAGCGACGCAAGAATTTCCATCGTTGAAAAATCAGTTTTTACAATAACTTTTTGTCGCTTTGCGACAATGCGAGTTGCAAACTCGCGTTTATTGATGCTGCCAAATTGCAAATTCGGCAGAACTAAGGGAGGAAAAGCCACCAGCCAACAACAAGCACTCTGAAGGAGTGCCCCGTATGCAGCTATACGATGCACTTCTTTTAGCCAAACGCTTCTGTTTTTGCCAGCATTTTGAAAAACAAAAGCGGAAAAACGAAAGAGTTGATTCTTCGTTTTTCCGCTCTATTGATTTAATCTTCAGGTCCCTTTATGTAATACTGAGGTCTTTTTCGGAGTTTTCTTATCTGCTTTTTTATTTGCCTTTCAGAGACTTTTACATAAGGATACTTCTCGCGTTCATTTCTGGGACTAAAAGGATAATACAACCCACCATCACGTACTATAAAAACACTATCATACCCATAATAAATGTGTGTATAATATCCATTAAATTCTTCTTTATTATAAGAAACAAATATCGTATCTTTATGATATTTTACTTTTCCGAGAACTGTGTCGTATTTTAGAAATCCATAAGGTCCTACAGAAATAGCAGCACCTTTCCAACGCGCAGCAACAACCTTACAGGTAGAATCTTCTATAGTAAGCATGTAATCAAGTCCATCGTTATATTTCAAAACCGACTTGTTCATATATGCTCCATTTATTGTTGTATCAACCTTGCAACAGCCAACAAAGAAGCATAGCAAAAAAATTAAATAGACATTTTTCATTTTAAACCCATATAAGTTTTGTTTCTGTATCTAAAAACAATTTCATTTTTCTCAGCATACTCTTGAAGTACCTTGTCGCTATTTGAAAACATAAAAATAGCATCAAAATAGCCTCTTGCGCCTTTACGGTCACCACTCAGATTTTTATAATTATTAAGATTCATATCTAAACGTTCTGTCTTACCAGTTATTTCAGACTGACGTTGCAATGCTTCATATTCATCAGTCTTATCATAAAAACCATGTTCTACGCCAGAAGACAATTCCCCCTTTTCGAATTGAAAAGCATGCTTAAGCTCATGTCCTATAACTCCCATTCTTTCATCTGTTGAATACCCATCAGTTATACGGATATCATATCTGCCACCTCTGAATGCGCCTGCAGACATTGTTATATCAGCAGTACATAGTCATTACCAGAACCTATAGAATAAGCTTGATCAGAAGAGGCTAACTGATAAATCTCATTAAAAATCCGCTGGTTACGTTCGTATGTTTCTTTATACTTCTGCTCTAATTTCTCCAATTTTTCACCTTCCGCCTTATTCATTTTCTTTCCTATTTTACTCAATTGCATTTGTAAATAGCTCATAAATTCTTTAAGGACATCAATAGATTTTTCCGTAAAGTATCTTCCATCTGGGTCGATAAATCGCATAGGATTATTCGCACAATACGCATACGGAGAAATATGATAGTATTTCTCGCACAGAGGGTCGATTGTTGTGAACTGGCAGAGAGTGGCATCATAGTTTCGTGCACCATAGTCGTACCAATCGAGTCCGTGGGTGCGGTCGAGTTCCTTGCCGTTATACTTGGGCTGCAAGTCGTCTCCGCGGTTGTATGCCGTGGTGCTAAACACTCCACCAAACGGATAGTAGTTCGTTACCTGTCGCACAACGCCAAATTCGTTTATAACGGCGCGGTTGTTGCTATAGTGAAGCCTGTTTTTCACGATTTAAATTTGTGTTTTAAACGGCTGTAAATGTACAAAATTATTTTTGATTGAAGTCTTTTTTGCCTGCATTTTGAAAACAAGAGCGGAAAAACGAAAGGGTTGATTCTTCGTATTTCCGCTCTGTTGCTTATTTTGCAAGGCTACGCCTTGAGGACATTACAAATGACCTTTGGAGATTTCGCTTGGTGTTGGAAATTCGAGCAAACGATTTTAATCTTCTTCAAA
>JAEEGF010244889.1_pt1 | contig 27513 bp, 24 predicted proteins | sample 9134171 | NCBI WGS metagenome assembly JAEEGF01 (sample SAMN16246542, study PRJNA631951) | gut metagenome | biome: gut microbiome; feature: rumen; material: AP-attached | host: Bos | place: Iran: Karaj | collected 2018-10 | reverse complement strand
GAACGCAGACATTCGACCGTAGCTGTTCCTTCTAATCGATACTGAGTATGGGATAGCCGGATAAGACGAAGCGAGAACCCACATTCATTCAAGCGATCGCATTCCGACTGCCATATACTATGGATTACATTCATTCCATCTTCGCTGTCTCTCCATTCATGGTAGGCGTTCTTTGGATTTAGATATAATTCGTTGGCTTGTTCGTACGCACGAACCTCTTCTTCAGAGTATCGTTCTTTTGCGATTCTGCTATACATAACGATGCAGAAGGCGAAAGTGCTGCAACTTTTTGTGACTTTCGGCAGATTTATAACAGAGTCGTCACGGGGTAATGCTGTTGTAAAATCAACATAAAAAACGCCCGCGAGGACGCGCCCCGGGGCGTTCCAGGGAACGGCTTAATGGGGATCAATCGAGCCCTCCGTTCGGGACCAGGATCGCGCTTCCGTCGATGGCGTTAATCAGGATCGCCATGCGAAGATCCGTCATGAGCCGATCGACCTTAATCTCGTCGGACCTCGGATTAAGACCGTATACCTCGAAGGACAGGTACCAGACCGGCGCAAGGACGTATCCGCGATCGTCGCGCAACGCGATCGGATAAGCCGTGAGCTTCATATCCGTCATCCGATAGCCGGTCGCAGAAATACTGTCGATGTTTCGCATGCTCGCGCGGAGCAGATTGCGAATGCACGGCTGCAGTTCGTCAAACGGCAGGAGCGGTACATTTTGATTGACGCAATCGCCGATCTCGACCGGATTCAACCAGTTGACGGATCGGACGCCGGATCCGTCGACATACAGCTCGATCGTTTCCATGCCCCAGGGACAACTGTACAAGGCCGCATCGTCAATGGAAAGACAACCGCCGATTTGCGTGTACACGGAGGAATAGATCACGGGATAACCGGCGTTTTGCCGGAAACGAAGATAATACCCCTCGGAAACAGTTCCGAGCGTGTCGCTGCTGAACATCCTCGCGGGCTCCGCAAAGATCAGCGTCGGCATTGCCGTGCCGATCGTTTCGAAAAACTGCGCCGCAAAGTCCAGCGCCGTTTCCTCGGAGATCGTCGGGAGGATGATAACGGGGTTGTCGGGTTCATCCCAGATCTCCGGGATATGCCAGCTTTGACGCTGGATGCTGACGCCTTTGCCTCCGTTTGAGACCTGCAGAAACGTGCCGATTTCTTTCGTTGCATAGGAACTGATCCAGCCTTTTTCGCCGCTCTTCTGCCGGACCGTAAAGGTCGCTTCCGATTCCAAAAGCGCGGCAATCTCAACCGGACGGTACAGCTCCGCCTCCGGCGCCGCGCTCTGATACTGTTTCTTCAGCTCCGCAAGGTATTCCTCCTGCTCCGGCCAGGAAACGTATTCGACCGTCCCGTTCGGCAAGCGCTTCTCGGCGCCTCGCATCGCGCATCTGAGCTTTTCCTCAATTTCCTCGCGCGAATCCTCCGTACCGCGGTGCGCCGCCTCCGGCTCCGGCAGCAGGGCAAGGATGATCGCCTGCTTTTTTGCATCCGAAAAGCTTGTGTTGGCGATCTCATAGACCGGGAAGGTTTTTTGCCCGTTGAAGTCGATCTCTGCGTCGATCGTCAGATTCATATATTGCGTGGAAAGATCGTCCGTCCAATGCGAGGGGAATGCGGGCGGCTGCGGCGTCGCTGCTTCGGACGCAGCGCTTTGCGGCGCATCTTCGGGCGCGCGGCCGGATTGTGTCGATCCGGGCGTATGCGCAAGCTGCACTTCGTCGGATTCGGTTTGCGGCTGTGTATTCCCGTAGATGATTTCTTCCATTTTCCCGTCGCCTTTATTCACGACAAACTCCGTTTGCGGCGTCGGCTGACACGCTATAAGCAGGGCGAGGAGCAGACAAACGATCACGATACGCTTCATACGGTGACCTCCTAGTGACTTATATTGAATAAGACGCCTATGGATGCCAAATTGTGACATCCTTCAGCAAGTCGATTATACCGCCCGGATGCGTCCGAATTGCGTCATGAATGTAACGGAATCAACATGTCTGGTTCCGCAAATAAAAAACGCCCGCGAATTGCGGACGCAGGGGGAGGGAAGCTTATTCTTCGGAGAGGAAGGGGAACTTCTTTTTGAGGAAGTACCGGTAGTCCGGCGCGGACTCGGCGTTCCGGTATTCGTCGAAGGTCGTGCGCCTGATCCAGTCGCGCATCCGATCGGACAGCTCGGCGTACCGTGTGATCACGATCCTGCCTTCACGCTCGGCTTCGAGCATGGCGTTGAGCGCGTCCGGCACGAACTCACAGGAAACGACGGGAAGCGGATGTTCCGAAAAGTATGCGCCGGGGATGTTTGTAAGCCGCTGCACGGCGTCGCATTCTTTCACGGCGTAGATATAGCCGGATACGCCCTTGTAGGTATCCTCGAGCGCGTTCTCGTAGTATTCCTCAAAGCGCAGCAGACCGTCCTTTGTGAAGCCGTAGCTGGCCCATTTCTGCCACTTTCCGGTGTGGGCGAATCCATCTTCCCTGCACGTCTTTTCGACGGCGTTAGAAAGGTATACGAGCGTATTCTCGCGCTTCTCGGAAAAGTAGATGCGCGGCACGTTGTCGTTTGAAACGCGCGGCTCGAGCGTTTTGATGTTCGGCGTTTGCGATGCGTGATAGAGCATGTATTTCCTCCTTTGTTCAGTCTGTCCGGCGGACAATCCGCGCGGCAGGGGAGGCCGACTTCAGTCTTCCGCCGAGAATGGATTCGTTTCTCCGAAGATGCAGCACAGCAACAAATACGTGTCATTCTGAGGAGCAGAGCGACGAAGAATCTTTATGATGCTTCGCATGTTCCTTCTCTGACGCGCAGAATGACACAGCATAGGATACGTCGCCTTAGGGGAGACCGACGATGCGAATTCTCGTTATCCTCCGAAAAAAGCACTCGCCTCGGTCGGAACCACGTTCAAAACGCTCGTGATCATGCTTTTACATGCGGTGCATGCCCGCCGCAGGGAACGTGCGATTCCGGCAATGCTTTATAGTAAGATCATTCCCGCTTTTAGACTTCAAACGCCCATTTCCCGCGTCGGAAGATCGGCACAATCATGCCGTCAGAGGTTACCGCGTCAATGTCCAGTCCCTCATAGCCGATCATGAAATCGACGTGCTCCATCGAGTCGTTGATGCCGAGCTTCCGGCACTCGTCCAGCGTCTTGTCCTCGAACCCACGGATCGTGTCGGCAAAACCCATTCCCAGCGCCAGATGGCAGGCGGCGTTCTCGTCGAATAACGTATTGTAGAACAGCAGGCCGGATTCCGCGATCGGGGAATTCACGGGCACCAGCGCACACTCGCCCAAATAGGCGGCGCCCTCGTCCATCGAGATCATCTGCTCCAGCAGCGCCTGGTTCTTTTCGGCCTTGACCTCGACGGCCTTGCCGTTTTCAAAGCGGATGGAGAAGTTCTCGATCAGCTCGCCGTTGTATGACAAGGGCTTGGTAGCGTAGACGATGCCCTCGGCCTTGCCGCGCATCGGGGAGATGAAGCATTCTTCAGTTGGGATGTTGGGATTGAAGAACGTGCCGCTGCCCTTGGTGCGGTCGCCGCCGCCCTTAAAAATCGCCTCTGGGATCATGCCGACGCGCAGATCGGTGCCGTTATCGCCGCGGTAGCGGAGCTCGGCAATGCCGAGACTGTTGAGATACGCACAGCGGTCGTGCAGATCCTTGTCGTGGGCTTCCCATTCCGCCATAGGGTCCTCAGTCACGCGGGAGGTGAAGAGGATGGCTTCCCACAGCTTTTCGATGGCCTTCCCCTTCGACAGTTCGGGGAAGAGTTTCTTCGCCCAGGCTGCACCGGGCACGGCCGCGATACACCACTGGTATTTGTTCTCCATCTCGTCATGAAAGGGCTTGACAATGGGCCAGCGTTTGCGCTCGGCTTTTGCCATCTTTGTCTGGTTGATGCCCTTCAGACCGTCCGGATCCGAGGAATCCAGGAAGATCGTGCAGGGCAGCGTGTTGATGTAATGCCGGAGCCGTGCCTTCTCCCATTCCTCAACCTTCGCCATCGTGGTGACGGTCTGGTGACGGACGTGCAGCTTTGCCAGCGGCTGATGTCTGAACTCCACCTTGACTGTCCGGGCGCCGGCTTTGTAGCACTCGTCTACCAGCAGTTCCACAAACTTGGGCTGATCGAGTTCGCAGGCAATGCGCACATCCTGTCCCTTCTGGATATTGACGCCCTTTCGGGCAATCAGCTTTGCATAATTGCGAAGTACGGTTTGTTTCATGTTGAAGATCTCCTTTTTATTTTGTTGCAGCTTCACTGTGCTGCGCCTTTCAGGTCTTTGCTTTTAATCGCAGCAAGACAGCGTTTAGCCTCTTCCGCCTGTTCAAATGTGACGGCGTTCGGATTGCCGTAACGAGCAGCGATATACACTTCACGCAGAGCGGCGTTCTCCGGTATTTTCAGACGTTCCGACGTGGTTTTCAGCACGTCCTCCGAGGTGTCGGAGGGAAATACCTTAATATCGGAAGAGCGTATATGCTGCAGATACGACCGGTACGCTTTACGGATCTTATTGACGCTTGTCGGGAGCGCCGACTCGCCGGTATGACGGCGTGAAGACTTTTCGCGCGGCAGTTTTTCGATGCGATCGCGCGCAAGCCCGGCACTCTTTTTGCCTTTCTGTCTGCCGCGTATCTGTCTGATCGCGAAATAAACCAAAGCCAGAGCCAATATCGCGATCAGGATCCATAACCAAGCTTCACCCGGAATGCGAACATGCGGATTTGTGCCTGTTCCCGGATCGATGCCCGAGCCCGGCTCCCGAACGTCCCGCAAATCAATGGGATTTTCAGGTTTATCGGGAGCATCAAAGTCTTCATCGGGAATCACGATGACGGGATTGTCACGCTGCGGAGAAAACAGGTGAATCAGCCAGGTCAAAGCGCGCGTGATCTTCGCAATGACCCATGTAAAAGCGGGTATCGCGCCACGCAGTGAGAAAAATGCGGCGATGAGAACCAAGGGCAAAGCAACAATGCTCACTGCGTCAAGGATCCTCAGTTTTGCCGGAGCGCCGGAACTTAAACGCATGCCGTGCAACGAGAACACGGCAAAAATGAAGAAGAGAAGACCAAATATCTCTCCCCCGAAAAATGCATTGCCATACCATGCCTCATTGCCGAAGTGATAGATGATCAGCAGGCACGTCAGGATCAGCGCGACAACGAACAGCAAACGGGAACGCCGTCTGTATACGTCGATATACACTTCAAAACTCCCAACCGTCATATAGATCACATAGTAAAGCCAAGCTGCCGCATAGATCAGGACGGTCGGTTCCAGCGGATTGATGAAAAAGCTTATGCCGGGCAAAAGGGACAGGATGAAGCGGAGCAGGGTGTTATTGATGCGTACGATCAGGAATCCAATGACAAGACACGCACCGACAAGAATCATCAGCGGGGTCAACCAAGGCACGATCATGTTTGATACCACACCGTAAGTGCCTTTCTCCGTTGACTCGAAATATGAAACGGAAAGCGTCAAAACAGCGAGCATGTAAAAGTATAAGCACATTTCCGCACAGACGCGCAGCGGAGCAAAAAGCTTTGAAACACTGATGCTTTTCATTGTGCCGCCTCTCCCGTTTCTTTCGGGATCAACACGATCGGTCTGCTGTCGACATAACATCCGAGGTAATCTATCAAAGCGTTTTCTTCCGGCCCTGCGGCAGGAGTAATGACAATATAGCGGCTGTTGCTGCGTCTGCGGCGTACACAACGGTCTATCAGGCTGTCAAAGCTCGTGAATCCGGCAAGCCTTGATATACCGATCCTTCGAAGGATAAGAAACAGATGTTCTCTGCCCATACCCTCGCGTACGGACAGCAGATCACCGTTTGTCATCAGCTCATACGGGATCTTCGCTTCTTCGAGCTGTTCACAGACCGTCCGCACAAGCTTGAGACAGTTCTCCAGCTGCGGACGCAGTGAGCTGTACATATTTACCAGAATCGTGACAACGCGGTCAGTGGTAAAATCGTTTACACGCACCATCAGCATGCCGGCTTTGGCAGTCTGATTCCACGAAATCTGCTTCATGGGCTCGCGGCCTGTATACTCGCGGTAACCAAGAAACATCGTTGGATCGTCCATGATGAAACGTCTGACAGATATTTCTCCCAACTCGCCCCCCGAGATCGCAAGCTCCTCTGCACCGCTTTTTTCGGACGTGCAGACGATCCTTTTATAGATCTTCCCGTTGCTCACGATCGGATAAAGCCCGAGAAAATCGCCGGTTTCCAGAAAAAACTGACCGAGATCGTGCATGCCGCGCCCGTTCAGCGAAAATCGCAGCTTCCCGCTGAATTTGCTGTGCGCCGGCAGATAAAAATGATGCTTTACACTTGTGCCGGAGTCATTCACGCTGACGTGCACCCGGCTAAACTCCCTGTCCTCACAGACGGTCACATCGGTCCCGAGATACAGCGTGAATCCTACGAACAGCAGCGGAAATCGATACGGATTACGGACAGAGTAATACAGCGTCGCGGTTTCGCCGGGTTCCACAAGCGTCGTATCCAGGTCGAACTCCACCTGAAGCTTGCGTTTGTTGCCCCAAACGCTGATGCCCTCGACAGCAAGGACGATTATAACGATCAGAAACAGGACTGTCGTAACCATATTATTCGAGCGGAACTTTGACGCCCTCGATCATTTTCTCCATGAAGCTCACATTGTTGCTGTGCCTGCTGCTCGCGAGTATAATACGATGCGGAAGGACGTAAAGGGCTTCTTTTCTGACATCCTCGGGGATAACGTAATCGCGGCCCTGCATTGCGGCGTAAATCTGACTCGCACGGTAAAGTGCGAGCGAGCCGCGCGTGGATACACCGTTGGTAATATTCTCGTCCGAACGTGTGCGGTCGACGATATCCATCATATAGCCGGCAACGTCGTCGCTGACGCGGATATCCGCAAAGCCCGCACGCAGTGCCGCGATCTCTTCGCCGCTGACGATCGGCCGAATATCCTCAAGAAGCTGTTTGGAGTCCGGACGACGGAGGACAGAGATTTCCTGATCGCGGGTCATGTAGCCGAGTTTCAGGCGCATGAAAAAACGGTCCATCTGCGCTTCGGGCAGCGGAAACGTTCCGTAGGATTCGATAGGATTCTGCGTAGCCATGACCATGTAAGGCTCGGTCATCTTGTAGCTCTTGCCGTCGACAGAAATCTGCTTTTCCTCCATTACCTCAAGCAGGGCAGACTGGCTGCGCGGTGTGGCGCGGTTGATTTCATCGGCAAGGATGATCTGCGCGAAGAGCGGACCCGGACGGAACTCGAACTCGCCGGTCTTTTGATTGAAGAAGTTGATGCCGGTAAGGTCGGACGGCAGCAGATCCGGAGTAAACTGTATACGGCGGAACACACCGTCAATACTGCGGGAAAAGGCACGCAGCAGCATGGTCTTTCCTGTGCCGGGCACGTCCTCCAGAAGAACATGTCCGGATGCTATGAGGCTGATCGCGAGCTGCTCGATCACCTCGTCCTTGCCGATAATGATGCTGCTGCAGTTTTTCACAATGTCATTTCTGAATTTGACAAATGCTTTCGTATTCATTCTCGTTCTCCTCTAAACAATGACCTATAATAATTCAGTATATAATAGAGAGAATTCTGTGTCAATACTCGACTGCAGCATATGCGTCTTTACTGTTCGTTTTTTGACTACTGCATTTCATCGCCGTATTTCAGGGTAAAACAAAACCTCAGAAACATTGCGTTTCTGAGGTTTGAAAGCACTTTCGTATCGAGATGATTATCTCTTGCTGAACTGAGGCGCGCGACGAGCTGCATGCAGACCGTACTTTTTGCGCTCTTTCATTCTCGGATCGCGGGTAAGGAAGCCCGCCTTCTTCAGCGTGCCGCGAAGCTCCGGATCTGCGGAGAGCAGCGCGCGGGAGATGCCGTGACGGATCGCGCCCGCCTGGCCGGTCGTACCGCCGCCGTAGACGTTCACGTTCACGTCGTACTTTTCGGAAAGGTTCGTGAGAACCAAGGGGGCACGGACGATCATCTTGAGGGTTTCGAGACCGAAATACTCGTTGATGTCACGCTTGTTGATCGTGATGTTGCCGGTGCCGGGGAGAAGACGAACGCGCGCGACGGACTTCTTGCGTCTGCCGGTGCCGATGTAAGCGATCTTTGCCATTGTCGTTCTCCTTTCCGATTACTTGAGCTCCAGCGCCTGGGGCTGCTGTGCTTCGTGGTTGTGGTTCGGTCCTGCATAGACGCGAAGCTTCTTCAGCATCTTGTCGCCCAGCGGGCCCTTCGGCATCATGCGGCGGATGGACTCGTAAACCGCAAACTCCGGCTTGGTCTCAAGGAGCGTACGATACTTGACTTCCTTGATGCCGCCCGGAAAACCGGTGTGGTGGATGTGGGTCTTCTGATCCAGCTTCTTGCCGGTCAGGCGGACCTTCTCAGCATTGATGATGATGACGTGATCACCGCAATCAACGTGAGGCGTAAAGATGGGCTTGTGCTTACCGCGAAGGATCGCAGCGACCTGGCTGGACAGACGGCCCAGAACCATGTCCGTCGCATCCACGACATACCAGCTGCGCTCAACGGTTTCGCCCTTTGCCATATAGGACTTCATGGCGATTCCTCCAATATATAAATTTTATAAATCTTTGCTGCATTCGGCGTTCTGATGTCGGGGCTGTGACGCAGTTCCACCCAATGGCACACCGAGTATATTAACAAAATGAAATCGGTCTGTCAAGAAAAATTTTCAGGTTTTTCGGTATTTTTTCAGGTTTTCGTCCCTTTTCCGGTCTTTTTTTGCGGCGCAGACGCAAAACGGTGTTGTTCTCTCCCGCCCGCGCATGCTATACTGATGCGAAAGCGAGATCCTATATTTTCCAATCGCCGTAACGAATCGTCTGATCCCGACATTTACGGTGCAGAAAGGAGGTGATCGGACGATGGATCTGGAGGCCGTGTACCGCGAACATTCCGCCGCCGTGTACCGTTTTCTCTACGCAAAGACCGGCAGCGCCGAGCTTGCGGAAGAACTGACGCAGGAAACGTTCTTTCAGGCGGTCAAATGCATCGACCGGTTTGACGGGTCCTCGAAGATCACGACGTTTCTGTTCGGCATTGCGAAAAACGTCTGGCTGAACGAGTACCGCAGGAGAAAAAAGGCGCCTGTTTCCCTGCCGGAATCCGAGGAAGCCGCCGTCGCCCCTTCCGCCGAAAGCGACGTCCTTGCCAGAATGGGACGGGAAGACATCCTTCGTTCGATCCACCGCATCGCAGATCCCGGTCGGGAAGTCCTCTACCTTCGCCTGCTCGGTTCACTCTCGTTTGCGGAGATCGGTTCCATCCTCGGGCAGACCGAAAACTGGTCCCGCGTCACCTTCTACCGTGCGAAACAACAACTGATAAAGGAGATTCAAGGCAATGAAAAATAAACTGGATTGCGAGATCGTAAAGGATCTGCTCCCTTCCTACATCGACCATCTGACCTCGGAGAAAACGACCGGGGAGATCACGGAGCATCTTTCCGAATGCGAAGCGTGCCGCGCGGTCTATCGCGACATGACGAACAGCGAACCGCCGATCTTTGAACAGCCGGAGGTCGACTATCTCAAAAAGGTCCGCAACTCCCGCCGCCGCATCCGCAATATCGCGATCGCAGCGGGCTGCGGCGTGCTCGTGCTGGGCGCTGCCGCGCTGCTGATCTTTACGCGCTCTCAGAAGAAATCCGAAGCGGATGCGGAAACGATCAGCACGCTGACCGAGACCAATGAAGCACTGGAGCAAAAAACCGAAGCGGACGCGCAGACGATCACCGCGCTGCAGGAAAGAATCGATCTGCCGACCGTCATCTACGACGCGGAGACGCGCGCGCTCGTCATCACCGGCACGGATCGCTACGACGAGATCGTTATCCCCGACGAGGCCGAGAACGCGATCTCGCTTGACGTGCAGGACGACGAGTTTCATCTGACCATGGACCTCACCGTTCGCTACGATACGGACGAACCGCTGAAAACCTTTGTTCCCGGCTTTGTCGACCGCACGGAAAAGAGTCTGCAGTTTTTGCGCGCATGGTTTAGGGAAAACGCCGCGGAATATTACGATCCCTCCGCATCCGAAAAGATGATCGAGTTTTCCATCACCGAGAGCAACCGTTTTGTCAGTCAGAACAACCGGGACCGCATCAAGATCAATACCTCCAGACTGTACTGGAACCGCGATACGGCGCTCGTATACGCCATGATGAACTGCCGCTACTATGAATGGGAGCAGATGGGCTATCTGCAGAATCTCGCCTATTCTGTCAATCCGTACAACGAATGGCTGCTTGTCATGGACGATTCAACCGAAGAATTCGGCTCGATCCCGTACTATCAGGCGGCAGTAAAAGCAGGTCTCGATCCCGAACATATGACGCCGGATGGATACGCGATCCTGACCGATATGATTGCGCTCTACTCGATCAAAGAGGATTGGATCCACACGGCCAACGGTAGCACCTTCGAGTATCTGCCGGTCAGCAAAACCGTCTTTTTCACCGTCTCTGAGGAGACCGTCACCAACCCGGTAAACGGCGAGCTGACGCCCTTCATGGCGGGATCGTTCATCCGTCGGCTGACCGACGTGTACGGTCTTGACGCGGTCAATGCGTTCGTCTTCGGCGGTAAGACGTTCGACGAGGCGTTTGGCGTCGATTATGAGACCGCGCGCGAAGCATGGATCGCATGGCTCTGCGAAACCTACCCGACGGACTGAACAATAAAACCATGCCCGGGGGCGTTTGCCTTCGGGTATTTTTTTGCGCATTTTGCAAAGAACAGCGGTATCATCGGTTTCGGAGGATTCCATGCCGCATCATACCGCGATCCGCCCCGTCAATCTGCACGGCTGCGGCGGCGTTCCCTCCGATCGGTCATTTCGGTCGACACTCACTTCTCAATTGTCTTGATATTACATTTATTCATTGGTATAATTCGGTCGACACCTGAAAGGAGATTACAACCTTGAAACACATCAAGACCGTCCTGACTCTTTGCCTTGCAGCGCTGATGCTGCTCGGCTGCGCATCGAACCCTGCGCCGGAAGCAAACGCGCAGACCGAAGCGCCGAACGCGGCGGATCCCACTGCCGCTGTGACCGAACCGGACCCGACCGAGGCGCCGGCATCGCCCGAACCGGAAGAGGATGTCCCGCCCGTTTCGGAGTTCAACGCGGAAAAGAAAACGCTTTACGTGACCGGATCCGGCAACTTCGATCAAACGGTCGTTCCGGAGGAGATCAACGGCGTGGAATATCTCGACGTGCAGAGCAAGCTGTTCCACCTGTCCGTCTATCTGCCGATTCTGAACGTCTCCGCAGACGCGCTTCCGACCTATTTGCCTTCTTACATCGACCGTACCGACAAGAGCCTCCGATTCATCCGGTCCTGTCTCATCGAAAACGCGCCGGACTTCTATCCTGCGGAAATCGCGGAAAAGCCGGTCGTGATCCGGATCCGTGTGGACGGCGAGATGAGATTTGAAATCGAAACAGATCATGTCAAGCTGAGAATCAACAACAAGCATTGGAATCGTGAACAGCTGTACATCCTTGCGCTCATAAATCCTCCGTATATCGGATGGAAACATCTCGGTTACGCATACTGCTTCGGCTGCTGCATCGATCCGTATTCCGAATTGCCGAAAACCCTGAAGCTTACCGAAAAATCTCCCTATTACGGGCTTTGCAAAAATGCGGGCGTTGATTTTGAACATCTGACAGAAAAGGACTTCCGCACGATTGTTGACGCCGCTTCCCGCATCTGCATCGATCGCGGTCTCTCCAAGTGGGGCAATATCGACGAAAGCGAACCCTTGTACACGAACGCGATCTATAACGCCATCGATTCGTATCACCCTTCCGAAACGCGGGAGCAGGACGAGCTGTTCAGCGTTTACTCCGCATGCTCGTTCATCGCGCAGCTGACCGATCTGTACGGCTTTGAAGCGGTCACGGCGTTCTGCTTCGGTCAAAAAACGTTCGACGAAGCGTTCGGCACCGATTTCGATACGGCGTTCGCCGCGTGGCAGAGCCGGCTTATCGAAACCTATCCGATGGACTGAACGACAAAACCATGCCCGGGGGCGTTTGCCTTCGGGTATTTTTTTGCGCATTTTGCAAAGAATAGCGGTATCATCGGTTTCGGAGGATTCTATGCCGCATCATACCACGATCTATCCCGTCAATCTGCACGGCTGCGGCGGCGAAAGGCTGCCCGCGGACCGCGAAACAAGAGCGCCGGAGCACACTCAAGAAAAGGGGGTCCGCCCGTGAAGCAGCCGTTTGACGCAAAGGCGTATCAAAAGGACGTCGCCGCCCGCATGCCGAAAAGCCCCGCCGCGCTGCAGTGTCTCAAGGCGTTTCTCGTCGGCGGCCTGATCTGCGCGCTCGGACAGGGGATTCACGACCTCGCGCTTCTGATCCCGCTTTCGGACAAGGATGCGTCGACCGTCTCCTCCGTCGCGCTGATCTTCCTGACCGCGCTTCTGACCGGGCTCGGCGTGTTCGACCGGATCGCCTCGTTTGCGGGCGCAGGGACCGTCGTGCCGATCACCGGCTTTGCGAACGCGATCGCCGCGCCCGCCATGGAGTACCGGCCGGAGGGCTTCGTGCTCGGCGTCGGCGCCAAGCTGTTTACGATCGCGGGACCGGTTCTCGTCTACGGGATCGGCGCGTCGATCCTCGTCGGACTTCTCTCTCTGCTGTTCTGAACCGGTCGCTTTTCCGTCCCGTCCTTTCACGTTTTTCCGCGCGATGATACTGACTGACGGGACGTCGCCTGTTATATATATACTGTTATCATTTATTTCCCCACTGCCACACGGTGGGGCCCCCACTGCCGCACGGCGGAGGGGCGGGCCGCTGTACGGCGGAGGGGTGGGCCGCTGCACGGCGGAGGGGTGGGCCGCCGCACGGCGGAGGGGTGGTTCATCCCGTGACGGTCCGATTGTCACCGCAAAACAAAAGCGGGGGTCTCCCCCGCTTTGTTTCGCATCGGTCATTGCAGCGCCCTGAGCCGCTCGATCTCGCGGCGAACGTAATCGACCGATTCGCCGCTTGCCGTGTTCCAGTCCTCCTTCAGGATCACGATCTCGCGCTCAAGCGCTTCGATCCCGCGTTTGGGGTCGCCCATGCGCTCCGCAACCTGCGCGATCGCTTCCAGCGCGTCGACCATGCGCGGCGGCTTCTGGATCTCCATCGCCTTTTCATACATGGCGATCGCCTGCTCGAATTGTCCCGCGCGGGCGTACACGTCGCCCATGGACAGCCAGGTCATCCACTCGTCCGGGTACTGTTCGCACATGCGGTTCCAATGCTGCATGGCAAGATCCCGATTTCCCGCAAACCACTCGATATTGCCCTCATAGAGCGGCACGCGGAAGGTCATCTCGTACTTCGCCATTTCCTTCACCGCTTCACGCGCCTCGTCAAAGCGCTGGTCGTCGATGAGCATGTCGAGCATCCAATGATACGCGCGCACCGCGTCGGGATACGCCTTGATGTGCTGTTTCCAGAACTCGATCTCCCTGTGGTGGGACCAGCAGTACCAGTCCGCAGCGCGTCCGCCCATGGCGTTGCTCAGTTCGCCGTACGCTTCGCGGTTATACGGATCGCGGCGGATCGCTTCCCTTGCGGCAAGCTCGGCGCGTTCTTTGCACTGCTTGGCAAGATGATTCTCCATGTCCGCAAGCAGCGTGTACGGTTTCGGGTTATCGGGCTCGCGCATGCCCTTTTCGATCAGAAACCGCCGTTCGGTCTCGACGACCGCGGGATCGAACACCTTGACGTCCCAGATCATGTTCTGGATGCGGTCCATGCGCGTGTCGTCACTGAGCGCAAACAGCGCGTCGATCGTGACGCCGAAGTACGCGGAGATCTCCGGCAGAAGGGAGATATCCGGCAGCGTTTCGCCGCGTTCCCAGCGGCTGATCGCCTGTCCCGTGACGCCGAGCTTTTCCGCGACCGTCTCCTGTGTGAGTCCGCGCGCGGTGCGGAGCTCTTTGAATTGTTTTCCGAATTCCATTGTTGTTTCCTCCTGTTTCGTTCTGTTCACAGGATAGCAAAACGGCGCCGCCGTTTACAGCGCGCCGTGCGAGACCCGATTCAACCCGCTGTTGGATCAGCCGCCGATCATGACGTGCTGCACGTCCAGCACGACGCGCAGAATGCCGACCGCGACGAGATGCGCGGGATAGTAGATGTAGAAAAACCACTTCATGCCCTTCCACGTTCCGCGCCGGCCGTTATAGAGCCGCAAAAGCGGGATCGACAGCATGGTGCAAAGCTGCAGCATGCCGTAGACCGGGTCGATCCGGACGCAGAAGACGAGCGCGTACACCGCCGTCCAGACCATCATCCATGCCATGCGCTCGGCAAAGACCTCGCGCTTGCCCCACAGGTACAGGATCGCGACGACCGCGATGCAGCTCCAGTCCGATGGGAACGACACCGCAAGGATCGGCACAAGCAGCAGGAATTTCAGCCATGTTTTGAGCCCGGAATCGAACAGGCGGATCGTAATAAGGCCCCAGAACAGCGACCAGATAACGCTTGTCTGATTGAAGAATTCGCCCTTTGAGAACGGCAGGAACGGAATGCCGAACGCGAAGGTGTACGCAAAGTGCGACACGACCGCGAACAGCAGCAGCCGCAGCGCGTACTTTCTGAAATCGCGCGTGTGCAGATAGCCCTCCGCGATGAAAAACCACATGATCGGCGCTGTGATGCGGCCGATCGCGTGCAGGCAGAGCAGCCACCATTGATACTGATACCCCGGAAACGCGCCCCACAGCGCGTGATCCAGCGTCATCGCCGCGATCGCGATCAGCTTCAGCGCGTTGCCGGTCAGCCCGCTTGTTCTCTCCATGATCTGTCTCCTTCTTCCTTTGGCGGCTTCGTCCGTTCAGCGTGCGCTTAATACCCGTGACGGTATCCGTCGTGTATGGTCGGAATGTCCTTCGACGGGACGTTCTCGCTGTACCCGAACAGCAGCGCGTCGTTCCAGGATCGCTGCAGGTCGGAGGAGCCCATCTTGTAATGCCGGTTCAGCGCTTCGCCCATAAAGACGATGCCGACCGACGAGCCTCCGTCCATGTTGAATGCGACGGTGCATCCGTAATCGAGGAACATCTGCGCAAAATAGGGCAGCGTGATGCTGTACGAAAAGTCCGGCTGGCGTCCCTCCGTCGCGATTGCGACCCAGTGCCCCGGCTCCACCATGCCGATCCCGATCCGCGGATTGGGATGGCTGATGCGGCTTCTCTTCGTCGAATCGCTGATCTTGCCGTCCACGACAAGCGCCGGACCGAAGCCGTAGGTGTCGCGCACGCCCTGATCCAGCAGGACGCGCCCCGAGTAAAACGCACGCGGCAGAACGCTGAGCGTCATGTCCTCGCGGATCACAAGGGTTTCCGAATACCCGGAATTGTAGTAATACTTGCCATTCCGGATCAGGCAGCCCTTGTCCTCCCGTTCCGCGTTGTCCAGGTTGTCCCCCGTGATGGCAAGGACCGCCTTCTCTTCGCGCGCGTAGATCCACAGCTGCGTATACACGCGCAGTCCGGAACGATAGCTCGTATACTCGCGCATGCGGATATCCGCGACATAGTAGACCAGCGGATGGTTCTCTTCCATCGTCGTATGGATCTCACGGATGTCGATCGACAGAACGTTGTTCTTATACCACCAGTGCCCGTTCTCGAAATCGAGCTCGTATTCCTCTCCGTCCCCCGAAAGGAAACAGGCGTCGTTCGGATCCGGCGTCGGCTCCGGCGTGGGTTCCGGAGTGGGTTCGGGCGTGGGCTCCTCCGTCGGTTCCGTCGTCGGTTCCGCCGTCGGCTCCGGCACGGGAGACGCTTCCGTCTGCGGCACATCCTTTTGCGCTTCGTCCTTGCGGTCGAACACGCCGCACAGCAGCAGGATCGAGAACAGGATCCCGACCGCAAGCGGCGCCAGACACAGCAGGCGAACGCGCAGCTTCCGTTTGGAAAGCGCGATCCGCAGCGCAGCCGTCAGAACGGCGCCGATCGAAAGCGGCAGCCACCAAAGCGACTTTTTCGTCTGCCTGCCGTCATTCGTCTTTGCGGAGGACGTCCCGTCCTTTGCGGGCTCCGGTTCCGCCGTCGGACAGGGCGAGGGCGCCTCCGTCCGTACCGGGGTCGGCGCAATCGTCGGCTCAGCCGTCGGTTCCGCCGTCGGTTCGATCGTCGGCTCCGGCGTGGGCCTGGGATCCCGGTATCCCGGGAAGAGGTCCGTGGAGAGATGCTCCAAAAGGCTCGTGCGCCCGACGTCCTCGCCGACCGCGGACCGTTCCAGGCGCAGTCGGATCGTCTCCGGCATGCTTCTTCTGAACACGCGCTCCTCGCGGTACAGCTTGTACAGCTCGTTTGCGAACGCATCGGCGCGCACGCCGCCGCAGGTATACAGCGGGTCCGTTGCCGTAATGACGGTCTCCCCGGTTTCACAGAGCGAATAGACCTTGCTCACCGCAAAGGGCTCGGTTTCCGGGAATCTCTGTGCGTCGGCCGCAAGCCGGACCGCCTCGATCACGGTCCTTGCGATCGTGCCGTAGATGTAAACCTCCTGCTCCCGATCGGGATTCAGCGTCAGAACAAGCTTGGGCTTCAGGCTGCGAACGGCGAGCGTCAGCTGCTTCAGCATGGCGGAATCGTTGATCCCGAGCGCGGTGTACGCAGTTTCATCTCTGGTCGCGGGACGCAGGTACCCGCTGCCGAAGTAAGGCGGTCTCTTGACGCCCATCGCCTGCAGCACCTGCAGGCACTGCTGCGAATGGTAGCCGTCGGCGCCGATGTAATACATGACCTGCACGGACAGCCCGTGCTCCCTGCACAGCGTCGGAAGGATCCCGCCGAGCTTTGTCAGCTCCTCGCCCGGCTCGCCGAGAACGACCAGAATGTCCGCCTCGCCCTCCGTGTCCGGGAACGGGCTCTCGAGATTGCGGGTGCCGACGATCCATTCGCTCAGCACGGTTGGAAAGGGATCGCTGATCAGAACGGCGCTGACCGCGCCTTCGTCCACCGGCATGCGCACCCATCCGGGGCTGCTGACCCCCGCCGTGCGGGAGAGCAGGCCGCCCTCGGAATCGCGCTGCTCGATGACGTACCGTCCGCCGCCGCTGTAAAAATTGATGAGAAATACGGATGCGCCCTTCGGAACGTCCATCGACAGACGTTCGCCGCGGTTCAGCGTCAGGGTCGTAAAGGGATCGCCGTCGCAAAGATTGGAAACGTATGACCGGACCTCGTCCGGCGCGGTATAGGTGCACGGAAGCATGCCGTCCGGACTCTCGACGACGTCCTCGGAAACGGCAAGCGTCGGAACGGTCAGCAGGACCAGAATGATAAAAATGATCGCCCGCTTGAAATGCCGCATCCGCGTTTCCCCCTCATTTCCGTGATTGCGTCAATGCCGTATTGTACCATGCGGCATATCAAAAGTCAAATGCCGGCCGCCCTGCGCGCTTACCAGGCGTTCTCCAGCGTGAAGGTTTCCTGTTCCGTGTTTTTGTAATAGTTGTGATCGTCGTGATACGGCGAATAGCTGTCGAACGAAATGCTGCGCGTGACCGGATCGAACGTCAGCAGCACGCAGTAGCCGATCCCGCTCGAGCGGTCCGCCTGCAGATTGTACATGTATGCCGTAAAGGTCCGTTCGCCGTCCTCATAGGTCTTTTGCCATTTGCGCACGCCCTTGTGGTGTCCGCACAGCAGCAGCCGCACGTTCGGATGCTTGGAAATGATCTCCTTTTCCAGCGTCTTTCCCCCGGAGGACGGCTTTCCGTCGTTGTAGAGGAAGTTGTGCGTCAGGATGATCGCCGGGTATTCGCCGTACGTATCGAGCACGTCCTCGATCCACTTCGTTCTCTCCGGATTCTCCGCCGGATACGGCCAGCCGATCCCCAGCAGCAAAAGCCCCTGTTCCTCAAAGACATGATACCAGCATTCGCCGTCGTTGTAGCGGTGCGTCTCGTCGCGCTCGTCGCACAGATCGTACTTCTGATACTGCGCATAGCCCGTCACGGTGACGTTGCTCACGCCGACGCCGATCCCGAGGTCATGATTGCCGCTGACGCAATAGAACGGAACGACGCCGCGCAGCGGCTCGAAATCCCTGCTGAGCTTTTCCCATTCCTCGTCCTTTGCGTTGTTCTCGATGATGTCCCCGCTCTGCAGCACGGCCAACAGATTGCACTCGTCCTTCAGCTTCAGCACGTACTCCACAAGCGCCTTGAGCCCGTCGTCGCTGCTGAACGCAAAGTTCTGCGTATCGGCGATCCACACGAAGGTAAAGGGCGTCGGTTCGGGCGTGGGCGTCGGTTCGGGCGTGGGCGTCGGTTCGGGCGTGGGCGTCGGCGTCGGCTCGGGCGTCGGCGTTGGGAGCGGCGGCAGCGTCGGCGGTTCCTGCGTCGGCACAGTGGAAAGCTGTACGTCCTCCGGCGTCGGTTCCGGCGTGGGCGCGGCGGTCGGCACAGGCGAAGACGCGTCGGCGGTCTCCGTCTGTGCGTCGCATCCGAACAGGATCAGCCCGAACAGCAGCAGCAACAGAATGCCCTGTAAACTCTTTTTCATCGTCTTGTCCTCCGCCGCATGCGGCGGCATGTCGTATCGTTTTGCATCAGTAAGCGTTCTCCAGCACAAACGTGCTCAGCTCCGGCGGCAGCTTGTCGTAGCCCCACTTGTCGAGCCACGGCGAATACACCGTCGATTCGATATGGCGGTCCTCCGGATAGAACGTCAAAATCCGCATGCATCCGAGCCCGTCCGTCACATCATCCTGCAGATTGAACATGATGCTGGTGAAGGAGCGTTCCCCCTCCCCGTCGCCGTCGTCGTCCAGCATGTCGGTACGCATCTGCATGCCGAAATTGTGGCCGCACAGCAGCAGGCGGGCGTTGGGCGTCTGCTGGACGATGTGCAGAAACAGCTCGCGCGAATGGCCGGAGAACTCTGCCTCCGAGCGCAGTCCGTAATGCACCAGAAAAATGATGATCGCATCCGGATACTGCGCAATGACGTCGTTGATCCATCTGCGCACCACGTCCCCGCGCACATAGTAGCCGAGGCCGAACACCAGGAAGGTATCGCCGCCCGCCGTAAACGTCGCGTAGGCCGCCTCGCCCTTGTTGAAGGTCTGCCCCTCCTTCTGCACCGCCTTTGCATACGGGCGCTCGTAAAAGAAGGCCTGATCCTCCGCCGCACCGATGTCGTGGTTTCCGCTGATGATCATGGACGGGACCGTTTCCAGAAGCGGCATCAGCGCCTCCGTCGCGTTGTCCCACAGCCGCGGCACGCATGCGTCGACCACGTCGCCGGTATGCACCATAAACACGATGTTGCGCGCCTCGCGCTCCTCTAAGATCCAGTCGCGCATGCAGTTGAACACCTCCGGATAATCCCGGGAAAGGTTCTGCGTGTCGCTCATCCAAACGATCGAAAACGGCGTCGGCGCGGGCACCGGCGTCGCCGTCGGCTCCGGCGTCGGTGCTAACGTCGGCACAGGCGTCGGCTCTATCGTCGGCACGGGCGTCGGCGCTATCGTCGGTTCCGGGGTCGGCATCCCTGTCGGCTGCGCCGTTGCGGCCTGCGCCTCTTGCTCCGGTCGGGACGCAGGCGCAAACCGGTTGCCCAGCACAATGCACAGGACGATCAGTGCAAGCAGCACTCCTGCCGCTATCCAATATACCGCATTCTTCTTCATGAAACCGATTGTACCATCTTTCGACGGTTTTGTCCACAATTTGGCAAACAGTAACAGCTTATTCGCAGTTTTATGACATTTTGGACGAATCCGCATGCTATCATGGTTCCATCAACGAGTGAGGGAAGCTATGACATATCTACACGATGCAATTCTGTTTCTGCCGATGATCGCGGTCGCCGCCGCAATCGTCTATCTGCCGCTTGCGCTGGTTCTGCGCAAGCGAAAAGCCCCGTACCCGGCCATCCGGCACGTATGCAACTATCTGTTGATCGGCTACTTCCTTGCGCTGATCTATGTGACGTTCTTCTGGGCGAACACGCGAAACGTCTCCGAGGACGCCGTCCGGCTGCACCTCTGCCCCGGCGATTCGTTCCTCTACGCCATGCAGTACGACGGCGGGCTGTGGTCGAGCCAGATCATGTGGAACGTCTGCCTGTTCATGCCGCTCGGCGGGCTTTTGCCGTGCGTCATTTCTCCGTTTCGCAGGGGCGCGTGGAAGACGGTGCTGCTCTGCCTTGCGCTGTCGTTCTGCATCGAGTACATACAGTTCTTCATCGGCCGTGTCGCGGACATGGACGACATTCTTTCAAACACCCTCGGCGGCATGTTCGGCCGCGCGCTGTACACCGTTGCCGCGTGGGCGTTCAGAAGGGTCAGGACCTTCCTCCCTGTCCTGACCGATCATGCGAAAACGCCCGGTCACGTCGCCGCGATCCTTGCGATGGTCCTGATCCTGCTCGTGCCGACCGTTCTCGATCTTGTCAACGCCGCCCTGCCGAACGGTCTGTTTCCGATCGCATAGCCTCTGCACCGGCACAGTTTTCAGTTCGATCGCCGCCGATCGGCCTCTTCAAACGTCTTATCATACAGAACCGATGAAGGAGGTTGTTGTATGAAACGAATCATCATTGTCTGCCTGATCCTTGCGTTGCTCGCTGCCTGTCAGCCGACGCCGGAGCAGGAGTACATCGTCAACAAGGGCGACGGCGTCCTTGAGGACAAGCTGAACGCCGCACCGCAGGCCGATGCGGCGTCAGGCCCTGCAGAGCCCGGCCGCGAGACGGTCGAGGGCAACGCCGCCGAGCGGCAGCTTTACCCGGATCGCTGGGAAACGGACCCGATCCCCGTATCCGAGCGCTTTTCGATCCGCGCACAGGCGGACGTCATCACCAAGGCCGACGGGCTGTACCCGGTGTATCGTTCGCGCAGCGCCGCGTTTTCAACGGAACAAACGCTGCGCCTTTTGGACCTGCTGCTCGGAAAGCCGACCGGCGCAGAGGACGTCACGATGAGCAAGGAGGACTGGACCAAAGCGTTTCAGCAGTATCTGAACGAGGTCGAAGAAAAGCAGCAATGGATCGACGCAGGCCGTCCCGACTGGGGCGACCGTGACGAATCGGACGTCGATCCCGAACAGATCGAACAGCAGTCGCGCTGGTACATGGAGCAGATCAACAACGCGCCGGACGCAAAGGAAGCCGCTGCGACATCCGGTTTTGCGGGGCAGAAGCTCAATCAGCCGAAGGTCTACACGCTCGCATCGGGCGCGCAGGCGTATGTATTTGCGAACGGCAGCACGATCACGGTGGGAAAGCTCTCCGGCGAACCGTATCTTTGGTACCGGTACGACGTGGATTTTGAAGAGTCGGAATCGAAGCTCTGGCACGATCCGGCGGTCGATCGGGCGGACGCCGACAAGCTGCTTGCAAAGGAGCTCAATCGCCTCGGGCTGGAGGACTTTTCGGTGCGGCGTGTAACGGACGCGTGCCTTCTGGAGACAGCGCCCGATTCGTTCGGCAGCTATGTCACAAGCGGTCTTGCGTATACGCTGATGCGCAACCCCGGAAGCTACCCGGTCTCGGACGTCAATTACAAGGCGTCCGGTCGGCTGGAGTACGACAGCGGCGGCGAATACATTGCCAACAGACCGATCAAGGACGAGGAGATCGTGATCCTGATCAACGAAAACGGGCTGCAGTATTTCTGCTATTCCGACCCGAAGGAGATCGTCGGGCTCAAGAACGCGAACGTGGAGCTGCTGCCGTTTCCCGAGGTACAGGACCGCATCGTAAAGACGCTGTCCGCATGCTATCCGTACGCCGATTCCGTGGATTACCTGAAACGGCATGAGACGTGCGAAATGACGCTCGAGATCGTGCGTCTGCTTTTGACGACCTATACGATCCGGCAGAAGGATTCCGACGACTACTATGAAATGCCGTGCTGGGTCGTGTTCTTTGAGCGGCGGCTCGACGGTCCCGACGTCATCCACGAGGGCGAGGAAACCGGCCTTCTGGCGAACGGACTCCGCTATTCCTGCCTGATTCTGAACGCCGTCGACGGCTCGCCGATCGCACCGGAGCTGGGATATTGAGCGGCGTTGCCGCAGACGGCCTGCCGCAGTGATGTTTGCCGCTGCGCGGCAAGTGATGTTTTGCTTCGCAAAGTGATATTTAAGTGATATATGCTCTTCGAGCATGTGAAGGTGGATTCTCCGACGAAGAATCATGGGGTTACAGCACCTCATCCGTCACGCCTTCGTCGTGACACCTTCTCCTCAAGGAGAAGGCTTGTTAGGGGCCGATGCGGTGTCCGCGCGTCGCAGGCGCATGATAACAGCCTGTTGCAACTCTGCTACAAGTCTGTGATGACTTCGTTACAAGTCCTGATTTATCTGATTCCATGAAGAGCGTCACCGCCCGACCTTCAAAATCGTCTATAACGGCAGGCGCGGATTGTATCCGCCCGCTGTGCAGGGGAGGCCGGGCCCGGCCTCCCGAAAAAAACAAAAGGAGAAACCCATGAAACGAATCATCATTGTCTGCCTGGTCCTGGCGCTGCTTGTCGCCTGTCAGCCGACGCCGGAGCAGGAGTTTGTCGTCAATAAGGGCGACGATACCGTGGAGCAAAAGCTGAACGAAACGGCCGGCACGGATGCAAACGCGCAGATCGGCGTCGGGCGGCAATCCTTCCCCGACCGCTGGGACGAGGAACCGCTCGTCGAGAAGGACCGGCTGATCGTGCGCGTACACGCCGATGTGCACACGAGGGCGGACGGACTCTACCCCGTCTATCGCTCGCGAGCGACGGAGATCACACAGGAAACGATCGAAACCGTTGCGGTAAAATTTCTGGACAAGCCGACCGCGGCTGCGGATGCGCTTATGACCAAGGACGACTGGAGCAGGGAGCTGCAGCACTTTCTGGACGATCGCGCGCGCTATGAGGAATGGGCCGCCGCAGGCAAGCCGGACGGCTGGAACGACGTGGACGAGTATGAATGGACGCCGGAGGAGATCGAAAGAGAGACGAACCGGTACATGGAGAAGATCAAAAACGCGCCCGATACCCTGACCTCGCAGGCGGTCAACAACTATTCCGGGCTTGAAAAGGGCAAGGGCCAATCCTTCAAGCTTGCTTCCGGCGAGACGGCATGGATCTTCTGGTCTGCCGGTTCGTACGTCATTGCCAAGGGCTGCAAGATCAATCCCATTCTTTATCCATACGATCGCTATCAGGATGATCTGGAGTGGAAGGAGGGCAACTATAAGCAATGGATCGAGCCCTCGATCTCCCGCGAGCAGGCGGAAGCAACTGCGATTTCAGAGCTGGAACGGCTGGGCTACACAGGCTTTGCCGTTTCCAAAGCGTCACAGACAACGCTTTTGGACGGTCACGGCTCGCCGACGAGCGTCGCGGGCGGGTGGCAGCTTGTTCTCCGACGCGATTACGGCGGCTATCCGCAGCTTGCGCGCGACGTCTACGCGTCGCTGGATTTACAGTACGGCAGCGACGACGCCTTTGTCACGAGCCCGCACATCGAACAGGAGCAGTTCCGCCTGCTGGTCAGCGAGGACGGCATCCGCTATCTCAATTACAGCGGGCCGAAGGATATCTCCGGTCTTATCAGCGCAAACGTCGAGCTGCTGCCGTTTGACGAGATTCAGACGCGCATCAAGAACGCCATGACGACCTGCTTCCCGTACGAGAGATGGGCGACGGACCCGAACGAGGATCCGCGTCCGGTCGAGGCTGAGATCTACGAGCTGCACCTTTCGTCCTTCACGGTACACGCCAAGGATTCCTCGGATTATTATGAAATGCCGTGCTGGATCGTCGTTTTCGACTGGATCAGCTACGTCAGCACGCCGTGGATGACGCAGGAATACATGCAGGAGTTCCGCAGCGACCCCGGCCACGGCGACTGCCTGATCATCAACGCCGTTGACGGCTCGATCGTGCATGAGGATTTCGGATACTGAAAATCGTCCGTCACACTTTTGGGAAATCGGCCGTCATATAGGGTGAACCGGGCAATGCCCGAAGGAAAGGAGATTCCCCATGAAGCGAATTGTTCTTGTATGTCTGATCCTTGCCTTGCTTGCCGCCTGCCAGCCGACGCCCGCGGAGGACGTCGTCGTCAACAAGGCGGAGGGCAATTTAGAGCATCTGATCGAACAAACGCCGTCTCCGAAGGAGGGACCCGTTTCGGCCGCGCCGGAAAGCGGCGATCCCGCCGCTGTTGATGTGCCGAACACGCAAAAGCCCGTCCTCGACGTGCCCGCGCATGTGAAGGACGACTATTCCGGGCCCGTGTACGGCGGAACGCTCGTCGTCGATCTGGATGCGGACGTCACGCTCCCCGCAGCCGAAGCCTGCCCTGTGTACAGCGGGCACATCGGCCACGCCGGCGCCGACGAAAACGAGCGGCTGACACGGCTTTTGCTCGGCGACGGGCCTTATTACAAGGTCTGCTATGACCAGAAGCGAAGCTGGCTCAAGGAGGGCATGCTGTATCAGGCATGGCTCGAAGCGATCGACGAAGGGATCTACGGCACGGAGAACGAACGGCTGATGCAGCAGACACGGTTCCGCGAAAGCATCGAGGACAGCATGCAAAACGCGCTGGACGGATATCGCGATCTGCCGGACGAGTTTGTGCCGGAGCCGTGGACCGGCAGCTTTTCGGACGAACGCTTCTTTGTCATGAACGCGGACGGCACGGTCCTCTGCCGGACGGACGGCAATCTGCACTACTGCGAGCGGGACGCGATGCAGCTGGTCAGCTTTTACAGTCCGCATGCGCCGCGAACCGACGCGGAGCAGGCGGCGATCGACACGGCCGTCGCGTTTGCAAACGGCATCGGCTGGGCGGACTTCACGGTTGAGGGCGTTTCGACGATTGACGACGGCATGCGCCGCATGTGCCATCTTACGAACGGCTTTGACGGCGGCTGCTTCTTTGTCACGCTGACGCCGACCTATGCCGGATTTCCCGTCCGCCAGTACCAGCGCTTTCAGGGCTCCGACCTCGGCGCGGCGGCGGTCGGCGCAAGCGAGGGCGTGAACCGTGACCGGCCGCAGGAAACGATCCAGGCGACCGTGATGGACGGGCGCGTCGTGCGGTTCGAGTGGAACGATCCGTTCGTTGCGGAGCGCACGGAGAACGAGAACGTGCAGCTTTTGCCGTTTGAAACAATCCTCGACGCGTTCAAAAAGAACATCTTTTTCAAGATCTATATGGACGAAGCGGGCGACTACACCATGTGGCTGCATGTCACGGACATCCGGCTGTCCTATATGCGCGTGCGGATCAAGGACTCCGACCGGTTCTATCTGCTGCCGGTGTGGGACTTCTTCGGCTACAGCACGTACAGCGAAAACGAGACGCCGACCGACGGCACGCTCGAATGGTTCTCCTATCTGACGCTGCTCACGGTCAACGCGATCGACGGCAGCGTCATCGACCGGAATGTTGGCTATTGAGCGGCAAGCCGCAGGCGGCCTGCCGCAGTGATATGTTCGGCGTTCGCGGAACGTGATATATCCCTTCGGGATGTGATATACGCCTGCGGCGTGTGATATATTCCCTGCGGAAATGTTCATGTGGATTCTCCTGCCGGAGAATCTCGGATCAAACGGGGCACCGAGAGAAAGGAACTGTTATGAAACGGATTGTTCTTGCTTGTCTGATCCTTGCGCTGCTCATTGCCTGTCAGCCGACGCCGGAGCGGGATGCTGTGGTCAACCGCGGCGAAGAGGATCTTGACGCGCTGATCGCCGTCACGCCCGCGCCGGACGCCGTTTCCGTGCGCGACGCCGTCGACGCGCTGCCGGGCGGACAGGCTGCTGTTGACGGGTACATTGTCGGGCATGTGTATGAGGCGGATCCCTCGGACGGCGCGATCCTTCTGTTCGACGCCGACGTGATCGTGCCGGATACGGACGCTCTGCCCGTGTACGCCGTCAAAAAGTGCAGTTGGGGCGCAGCGGACCGGATCGCGATTCTGAAAGCCGTCGCGAACGGCGCGCCGATCTATGCGCCGGGCGTGTATCTGCACGCGTCAAAGGCGTACTTTGAAGCGGTGCTTGATGAAATGAAGGACAGTGCGCGCGTGGCGGCCGTCGATCGGATCTATGCCGAGGACCCCGACATCGAGCTGACATGGACGGCGCAGGTGCAGGAATACTACTACCGGGGCGCGCCGGAGACGATTGAGCTTGCCCCGTTCGACGAAGCGGCCGCAGGGAGCGGCGATTATACCGCCGCCTTTTACCGGCCGGACACGCCGAATGTGTATATTGATTTCTACGCCGATGGGACGCGTGTGCAGCTTTCCGTGTTTGATCGGCATATCTATGACGAAAACCATGTCCGGCAGGGCGAATGGCCCGGCGCCGAGCCCGGCCGCGAACTCAACAATCCCTCTTTGACGCAGGCGGAGGCCGAACAGGCGGCGCAGACGTTTTTGGAGCGGATCGGCTTTACCAACGCCGCGCTTGCCGATGTGAAGAAGGCGCAGCGCAGCCACGCGTTTACGCTTGCGGACGAGTCGGAGGGCTGGCTGCTTACATATCGCAAGGGGATCGACGGCATCCCGATGCTCGCGCCGACGTATCCGGAAGCGGTGCGGCAGGACGATTACACCGCGCCGTGGCCGCAGGAACGCGCCGAGCTGTACATCGACAGCGAAGGCGTCTGGTCGCTCAACTGGCAAAACCCGGTGCAGATCACGGAAACGCTGACCGAATCGGCCGCACTGATGGATCTTGACGCGATCCTGCGCCTTGTCAGGGCGCGGCTTTCCGCAGAGAACGCGGATGCAAAGGAGCGGCTGATCGAGCAGGTTCGCGTTACGCGCATGCAACTCGGCTGCTGCGTCGTGCCGAAGAAGGACGCGCCGGACGAAGGATATGCGCTGCCGGTGTGGATCACGGATTATGAAGTCCGCTTCACCGACGGCCGGACCGTCCCCTATTCCTTTACGCTGAATGCCCTAAACGGCGCGAATCTGCATCTGTCCGCAAACGCCGTATCGCAGTAAGAAACCAAACGGAGGCTGAAATGAAACGAATTGTTCTTGTTTGCCTGACCCTTGCGCTGCTCATTGCCTGTCAGCCGACGCCGGAGCACGACGTTGTGATCAACAAGGCGGAGATCGACGCGGAGGAGGTCTATCTGCAGACGGCAGTGCCGATCGTGCCGAACAGCGAGGCGCAAAACAGCGTTGAGACAATCGGCGAAGCGTCGGCCGTCATGCCGCGCATCACGCTTTCCGATCGCATCAGCGCGCCGGAGCACTGGACGGAAGAGCCGTTTTCGGCCAATATCCCGTTCGGTTCGACGCTGACCGTACACATTGATGCGGACGTGCATGTGCCGGATGTGGAGCGTGTCGGCGTCTATACGGTCAACTTCGACGTTCCGTTTTCGGAGACGCAGCAGA
>JAEEGF012458163.1_pt1 | contig 27530 bp, 27 predicted proteins | sample 9134171 | NCBI WGS metagenome assembly JAEEGF01 (sample SAMN16246542, study PRJNA631951) | gut metagenome | biome: gut microbiome; feature: rumen; material: AP-attached | host: Bos | place: Iran: Karaj | collected 2018-10 | reverse complement strand
TCAAAGCCTTCGTTCTTGGTATTCTTGTTTTCCGTTTCACCTGATGATGTCTTGTAAGCCAAAGCCATCGACAGACTGGCGCACAACAGGCAGTTTCGGGCAAACACCCAGTTATAGGCATATCCCACTGTGGCATTGATGTCAGAATATTTGATTTTGTTGAACATCAGTCCGCTGTCCAGTTTCACATCCCTTCCCAATTTCTCCTGAGCCAGATTTTCCAGTCGCTTATAGTCAAACTCGATAGTGTTCTTGATATAGCCGGCACCCACCATCCACGAACCACAACTAATCTTCTGACAAGTACTTTGTGCAAAGGCGGCAGGATATGAAAAACGCTTATGGTTAAAGATGTAGTAGAAGTTAACTCCCGTAATACTGACATTCAGACCGTCGAAGTCAACTCCCTCCAATGCTTCGGTATTGATATTCGGTCCCAGATTCACCTTGCGTATCTTATAGTCGTCAACGGAACGTCTGTAGAATACATCAAGTGCAAAGCGCGAACTATACACACTTCCGTCTATCTCCAGTTTACGTTTTCCGCTAAACAAGTTGAAGTGTCTCAGGTCGATGGTGTATCCGAAGAAAAGCCAGCGCCATCCGAAATACGGTCCCATACGAACACCGATCGTAGGTGCAAAAGAGATAGACTGCCCCGTAGGCCCCGGAGTGCTCAGCTTATAGTAGTCGTAGGTATTGATGGATTGCAACATCAACGCCCAGTTGTAGTGCTGTGGTTCTACGTAGTTCGTGTCTATCTCACTAAAGCTGTCAATAACGCGTGCCAACCATCCTTTCTTTGGTGTTTCCACACTAAGCGAGTCTGTGGCATATATGCTCAGACTCAGCATTGACAGGAGTATGACAGACCAGAACTTTCGCATAATTCAGAATTTACCTAAGATACGGTCCATCGCCCAATTGGTGGGCGTTGCCGAAACACTGGTACAACTGCACATTCCGATTCCCTGCAGGTGTTCTATCACTTTCTTAATCAGCGGATATTGCACATAGGGAGGATTGGGAACCGTGATATTCTCTGCCCCGTCGATGGTATGCAGTTTAATGGGTTTATAATCAAATACCGAAAAACTCACCGAACCCTTTTCGCCAATCAGTTCAATGCGATCTTCCTGTGCCGACTCGTGGGCTACGAAACACCAAGAGCCACTGCCTGGCAAACCGTTCTCAAATTGGAAGCACGCACTCACCGAGTCTTCTGCCTCGTAGAGTCCGCCACGATTGGCGCAGATGCCTCGTGCCTCTACTATCACCCCGAACATATCCTGCAACAAGTCGAACTGATGCGGAGCCAGGTCATAGAAATAGCCACCCCCAGCAATATCGGGTTGCAAGCGCCAGGGCAAATGCCCGTCCTTACCATAGTCCATCTCACGCGGAGGGGTGGCAAAGCGCACATGAACATTTACCATCTTGCCTATCATTCCACTTGAGACGATATACTTAACCTTTTGGAAATAAGGCAAATAACGCCTATAGTAAGCCACGAAACAAGGCACCCCCGTCTCTTCACTTATCCGATTCACGCGTGCACAGTCTTCATAGGTCGAAGCCAAAGGTTTCTCCACGTAAACAGGCTTGCCTGCCTTCATCGCCATAATGGCATAGGTGGCATGACTGGAGGGCGGAGTTGCTATGTAAATGGCATTCACGTCAGGATCGTTAATCAATTCCTGGGCATCCGTGTACCATTTGGGCACACCATGCTTGACGGCATAGGTTCGGGCTCTTTCCTCTGTGCGACTCATGACAGCCACCACACTCGAACCTGCCACTTCCGAGAAGGCTGGTCCGCTCTTGATTTCCGTCACCTCACCACATCCGATGAAACCCCATTTCAGATAGTTCATAGCCGAGTGTTTATAGCGTACCTTTCGTACTGGGTAATTCGTAATGATAGATATCTCGCCTTACTGCCATCTTCAGGGCACGGGCCAGTGCCTTGAAAATGCCCTCTATCTTGTGGTGCTCATTCTGTCCCTCAGCCTTGATGTTGAGGTTCATCCTGGCAGCATCGCTCAGACTCTTGAAGAAGTGCAGGAACATCTCTGTCGGCATTTCACCGATTCGCTCGCGATGGAACTCAGCGTCCCATACCAGCCAGGGGCGTCCTCCGAAGTCGAGCGCCACCTGACACAGGCAGTCGTCCATAGGCAGACAATAGCCATAACGCTCTATGCCGCGCTTGTCGCCTAAAGCCTTCAGCAGACATTCGCCCAGTGCTATGGCTGTATCTTCAATGGTGTGATGTTCGTCCACCTCCAAGTCGCCTTTGGTATGAATGGTCAAATCCATCATGCCGTGCTTACCTATCTGTTCCAACATGTGGTCGAAGAATCCCAACCCTGTTGAGATGTCACATTTCCCTGAACCGTCGAGCCACACCTTGATTTCAATGTCCGTTTCCTTCGTGGTGCGTCTCACTTCGGCGTAACGTTCGCCTGCAAACAGCGTTTCAGCCACTTTGTCCCAACTGCCCACTTGCAGGAACTTACATCCGATATTCTCAGCAAACTGCCTGTCAGTATCGCGATCGCCAATCACGTAACTGTTGGCAATATCGTATTCCGGATTGTTCATGTATTTCTCCACCAGTCCAGTCTGAGGCTTGCGGGTGGGTGCATTGTCTTCTGGGAAGTGGGGGTCAATCAGTATTTCGTCAAACGTCACCCCCTCGCCTTTCAATGTCTGCAGGATGAAGTTATGCACAGGCCAGAAAGTTTCCTCGGGGAAAGCCTCTGTGCCCAGTCCGTCTTGATTGCTCACCATCACAAACTCGAAGTCGAGTCGCTGACGGATAAAGACGAGGTTGCGGATGGCGCCCTCTACAAATTTCAGTTTCTCAAAAGAGTCTATCTGCTCGTCGGCAGGTTCCTCGATAATCGTTCCGTCACGATCGATAAACAGTAATCTTTTCATTCTTGAGGATTGAGATTGGTGATTTTTGATTTTTCGCGTTCAAAACTGATGACGGAGCCATACACATAGTAGAGCCACGTCAGCATGGGCATACACAGATACACCAGCACGGCTCCAGTCAGGAAGAATGTAATGGCCGACAATACTGTCATGTATCCTGGCATTCCCAGCGGATCGCCGTTCAGTGCTCCCTCCTGCGACAGGAAATGCGTCAGTGCCAGTATCAGTGCTGGCAGACAGCAGATGCTGGCCAGTATGCCCAATATCATACCACCCAACAACAGCGTTAGGAACAGGATGCCCCAGTTGCGAGGTTTGATGAGTTGTCGCGCGATGGTCATCCAGCCCTTTGGCAGGTCTGTCTTTCCTTCGCCCTGCAGCAAATTCATTCGTTTCAGCACTTTCACAGCTATCCACACGCCAGCCACCAGACACAGCAGTGCCAGCACCACAATGCCGCCTGCCGTCATCAGATATTGCTGGGCGGAATCCGTATGAATACCCACCTTCTCCACCAGTTCTTCGTGCATAATACTGGAAGTGATGGCAGGCAACTGCACCGCCATCAGCATTGCCCATGCAGCAAACAGCAGGGAGAAGAGAATTGTCCACCGCCATGAAGCCTTCAGAAATTGGCGGAAATATGTGAAATAATAGCCGAATCCAGTAGAGATGATACTACGATAACTCCGACTTTTGTATAATTCGTAATCCATTGTTCTCAAAATTTGGGTACAAAAATACACAAAAAAGACGAGATTAACAAAATCTCGCCCTTTTATTAGCATAATTTAGAAGTGCAAATCAAAAACTGCGGATTGCATACAGGTATGCCATGAGTCCCATCTTGCCTCGCATCGTCTCACGAGGGGTAAACTCAGCATTCACCCAGAAATAGCGCTGGTTGAAGTATGATTCCTGTCTGGGCCATCCGCCGTCGTTCCATGAAGGATAGCACTTATTGGTCAAGAGGCGGGCGTCGCCACCATTGTCTGGCGACCAGGTCTCTGTACCGTTAAAGGGTGTCTGACCTGGGTGCGTTCCCGGTTCTCCGTCGTTGCGTCCTGTGCTGTACACATCCGTGATATGGCGCTTGCCCAATCCTGTCATCTCCACGATGTTGCCAGGGTTACGACCTAAGCTCCAACTGGCTTCTGTATAGAGCACATCCTCCAGCTGTTGGCGCTCAGCCTTGTCCTTAGCCAGATAGTGGGCCATCATCACCAGCTGCATGTTCTGCGAAGTCTGCCAACGGGTATCAGTAGCAGCCCTGCGCGATGGGCGTTGCTTAGCCCTGTCGATGTTATACGAGGCAGCATGTGCCTTGATGCTCGATTTCAAGTTCTCATAGAACTGCAGGTCGTGGCGCTCATAGGGACAGGTCAGATAGGCAGCCGCAGCCCACACCTGATAATATCCGTTGTGCCAGTCGCGCACGAAGAGCGGAGTCTTGTCTGACTTAATGACACTCCCCTCAATCATGATTTTCTCCCACTCCCTGTCGCCTGTCAGGTTATAGAGATAGGCAGCCGCCATCTGGCGGAAGTCACGTCCACGCATGGAAATGCTACCGATGTCCTGATGGTCGTCCAGCTGCTGATTCTCCTGTTTGCTGGCAAAGCGGAAAGCCTTGATAGCCTCCTGGGTGTAATAGTTCTTCAGCGAATCGATGCCAGCCACGCGGAATGCTTCGGCTATCATCGCACAGTTGGCTGCATTGCCCCAGGCTGCCATAGTGGTACATCCTGCCTGGAACATGACGGTCCAGTCGGCACTGGGATTTGTCACACCCTGCGAATAGGCCTCTCCATCGCGGATACTCAGGAAAAAGTCCACTTCGTTGCGGGCCTCGTCAATCAAGTCGGGAATACCGTTTCCGCTCTCGCGAATACCCAGTTGGTCTTCGTTCAGTTTACCGCCCGACAGGATATATGGCAACAGCATATCGTAGATATTACTGATATGTGCCAAATGCCTGTCCCAGTCCATTGCGTCGGAGTGCCCGCCTATAGCTCCCTTGGTGGTGGGGTGGCCCTCCAGTCGGTGCTGCCAGAAGGCAGAGGCCTCGGGTGCCTTGAAGTGTGGCTCGTCCCATACATCGCCCTGCAATTTGCGCCAGTCGGGGTGCCAGGGGTGCAAATCAGTCACGTAAATCTTCAGTCCCTTCGGATCCTCATCGGCTACAAAGCGGGGCTGACGCGGAATAGGTGTCACGCGTGGGGTGTCAATCGGTTCTCCGAGTCGCATGTAGTAATAACCTCTCACTGAATAGCGGAACGGTTCGTAATACACCTTATCGGAAATATCGAAGTCCATACTGCAACCTACATCCTCCACCACCAGACGGTAGCGACCTGGTGCAGCATTCTTGAAGTCAATGTTCCACACATCCGTACCCACGAGATTCTTCTCGCCAGCCTCTTCCTTATAGGCACTGTTGGGTTTCCAGAACTTCACGCTTCCCACCTTTTCCTTCTTGTGGGTATCTACCTGATAGAGATAGACGGCACGTCCCTCCCATGCACGATAGTCGCGTGAACCTCCGTCGCCCAACCACTGATAGAGGTCGGCAGCTTTGTTCGTCTGTGCAGGATGGTATCCGATGATATTCACATGCACTGCCTCCGACTGGGCATTCCAGATGTCGAAACATACGGAAGCTGTTGTCTGGTCGGCATTCAGCTCCTTGGGAATCGTCACCTGATAGGTGCATCCCTGTCGCATCGACTTGGGCAGTTTCAGAAACAGCCAGTGGTCCAGTTCGCCTGTCAGGGTATGGTCCACGTTCATTGGTTTCGACTTGCGCCACACCACCTCAGGGCGCAGTTTCTTAAAGGCCTTGTCGTCCTTCGAGGTAATCATCCACAAGTCGGCATTCTGAGCCTTTTCCGTATTCAGTCTCTCACCAAAGACGAACAGGGTGTCGTCGCCCTCGGCAAATGAATGTCCCAGATAAGCACTCTTTCCTGTTCCGCTGTCGCGATAGTGCACTTCTCCGTCGCGGAACTGTATCATCAGGTAGTCTTTATCCAAGACGTGCAGTCCCACCAGTTTTGTAGCCATAGCAGTCCCTGTCATTAACAGCAGCCCTGCCGAAACCAATAGTTTTTTCATTATCTTTTCACTTTTCACTCCTCACTTTTCACTTCTCATTTCGCCCCGCGATAAATCGCCTCCATATCTTCGGCATTCAGCACCTTAAAGTTTCCGACTGTTATCTGATAGTCGCGACTACACTTGCGAGCCATCTCCTTGATTTCCTCGTCAGTAATCTCACGTCCAATCAGTTCGTGAATATTGATAGGCATACCGATGGCATGATAGAAACACTCCATAGCCTCGATACCACGCAGTGCCGTTCCCTCAGGATCGGTGAAGTCGTTGGGCACATCCATCACATTCACTGCAAAGCGCACGAAGCGACTGATGTTCTCCTTATATACATAACGCGCCCACGCAGGCCATACTGCTGCCAGTCCGGCACCGTGAGTCACATCGAACATACCACTCAACTCATGTTCCAACTGATGGGTAGCCCAGTCACCTATAACGCCACAACCCGTCAGTCCGTTGTGAGCCAGACTGCCGCCCCACATTATCTGGGCACGGTTGCGATAGTCGGTAGGATTCTTCAGTACGGCAAAGATGCAGTCCTTCATGGTGCGCATCACCGACTCAGCCACCTCGGTGGTCAGCGTCATATCGTCGTCGTGCGTAAAGTAACGCTCCATGGTGTGCATAATCATATCCGTCACACCGGCTGCCGTCTGGTAGGGAGGCAATGTAAAGGTGCGCTCGGGATTCATGATGGCAAACTTCGGGCGACTGATGTCGTTCGAATAGCCCACTTTCACGTCACCGTCCTCGTTGGTAATCACTGACGATTCACTCATCTCACTGCCGGCTGCAGGAATGGTCAGCACCGAAGCGATAGGCAGACAACCCGTAGGCTGTTTCTTGCCCAGATAGATATCCCATACATCGCCCTCGTTGCATACGCCATAGCCGATGGCTTTACCAGAGTCTATCACACTGCCGCCACCAATGGCAAGGATGAAGTCAATCTGTTCGTCTTTACAGAGCTGAATACCCTTTCTTACCAGCGACAGACGCGGATTGGGCACTACGCCTCCCAGTTCGAAGTGGGTCACCCCACCCTCGTCCAGCAGTCCACATATCTTATCCAGCAGACCTGAGCGCTTAGCACTTTGTCCACCGTAATGTACCAGTACGCGGTTGCCGCCATACTTTTTAATCAACTGAGCAACCTGCTCTTCCGACTCTTTTCCGAACACCACTTCCGTTGGTGCATAATAATTAAAATCTTTCATCTTACAATTTTTTTAAATTAATATTTTTGTGTTAGTAATATTATTGAACATTGAACATTTCTCATTCCTCCCCTCTCTACTTGGAGAGGGGTCGGGGGAGAGGCTTCTTTCCTAACTTAAAACAGCTACCATCACCCACCCCACTCCTACAGCTACGATGGTGGTGATGAAACCAGCCAACTGGAACGAATGGTTTATCACAAAGCGACCGATGCGCGTCGTACCAGTACGGTCGAATCCTATAGCTGCCACCTCAGTGGGATAGTTCGGCAGGAAGAAATAACCATTCACAACAGGGAACAACACCAACAACATCGCTGGCGAAATACCCATTGCCACACCCACAGGATAGAGCGTCCTGACAGTTGCTGCCTGCGAGAAAAGCATGATGCTGAACACGAAGAGCGGAATGGCGAAGAGCAGCGGATAGTTCGTAAACACACCCTCTACACTGCCAAGTATCGCCTCGTGGTGACCTTTGAAGAAAGTACTGCCCATCCAAGCCACACCGAAGATAGCCACCATAGCGTTCATTCCCGATGCAAAGACGTTACCCTTGGCAGCATCAGCCACACTGGCCTTGCCCACAAACAGGATAAGGGCGGAAATACTCATCATCACCATCTCGATGGTGACACTCATATTCAGCGGATCTCCGTCAAACGCTGGGCGCAAATCGGGGAACAGTCCGAACACCACTACCAGCACCACACCCAACAGGAATGCCAACACAGCCCATTTGGCACGCGGGTTAATCTCCGTTTCGCTGCCTTCGGACTCAATACTCTCATCCAACAGTCCCTCCTTCAGTCTCCGTTGGTATTCAGGGTCTTTATCTAACGGTTTGCCCACATAGTTCTGCACCAGTGCAGCCACAAAGATAGCGATGATCGACGCAGGCACAGTAATCATCAGAATATCGTCCATTCCTATTTCCGTATCGCCCAACAGGTCGTCCGACAGGATGGCTGCAGTAGCTGCCGATACAGGCGAACCCGTACATCCTAACGAAGCCGAGATAGTGGCTACGCTCAGTGGTCGCTCAGGGCGCACCTTGTCCTTACGGGCTATCTCCGAGATAATGGGCAGCAAAGCATAGCAAGTATGAGCTGTTCCAGTCCAATGACTGAAGAGCCATGTGACGAAGGGAGCATAAAACGTAATGCGGTTAGGGTGTCTTTTCAGAAATCGTGCAGCCAGGTTCACCATATAGTCCATACCCCCTGCCGCCTGCAGTGATGCCGAAGCCGTAATGACACTCACGATAATCAGCATCACGTCGATGGGGATGGCACCCGGTTCCAGTCCGAATACGAACACCAGTACAAACACGCCAGCCATACCATAGATGCCCAGGCCGATACCTCCCACCTTGGCACCAATGAATATCATTGCCAGCACTACTATCAGTTGCACTAATATCATAACATCTTCCATCCCATTAACCTTTGTTTTTTAGTCGTTTAGGAGTTTTATCTTCTCAATCACTTCCCTGTCCGCAGGCAACCACTTCACACTGTCCAGTTCGTCGTTTGCGAGCCATCGTGCCGCTTCATGTTCATTCAGATGCAGCGCCTCCGGCACCAGCGAACAGAGATAGCAGTGCAGCGTCAGGTGGAACTTTGGATAGTCATACTCCACAGTGCACAGCAACTCATCCACACGGATTTCCGTCGATAGCTCCTCGCGAATCTCCCTCTTCAGCGCCTCTTCGGGCGTCTCTCCTGGCTCCATTTTGCCCCCGGGAAACTCCCACCAGTCTTTCCATTCGCCATAGCCTCTTTGCGTGGCAAATATCTTTCCCTCCTTGCGAATAATCGCTGCTACAACCTCAATCCGTTTCATTCTTCAAATTCATCATCACTCCGTTGCCTTATAAGCTGCGATGCGCTTGGCAACATTGGCCTTGATGTTGTTGTAGAAGATTTATTAGTCATTGTTTCCATAATAGTAATATTTCGTTTCAGAAGGCAAAGATACGAATTTAAGGGAAAAGAGAATAGTGAATAGTGAAAAATTTGCTACCGCCTTCAAGATTTTTAACTTTCTTCATTTCTCAGCATCAAGATCATTAAAAAGCTCATCTACACTATCATAAACCTTATTCGGATTCTTGCCCGATTGTGCTTCAGCAATAGCAGCTTTCGTCACGTCATTAGGCTCATGATACACGATGTCCAGTAGCACACTTTCCACATAATTGTTCAGTGTTCTGTTCTCACGGGCAGCATTCCGCTTCAACCCTTCCAATAAGTCAGCCCTCAAGCGGAATGAAGCTGGTTTTCTGATAATTGTCGTTGCCATATTCTAAATATCAATTGTATTACACTTGCCTGCAAAGATAAACACTTTTGATGAAAAAAGCAATTTATATCTTAAATTCTTAACAAGGCTATTAGAATTGAAGGAGATGAAGGAAAAATCAATTCTGACGAAGAACCCTATTACAAGAAGGCACGCCAGCTACTGCTTGCATACCTAAACAACGAACACGCAGATGACTTTTTCATAGCCATCTGCGGTTGGAGTTTAGAAAATCTGTTGGAGAAACTTTAGTTAACAAACAATTAGTCTCCCACGTAATATTAATATGTGTAGATTTCGCCTGACATGGACGCATGACCATCTTTGAAGAATCCACCAGAATTGCTCTGCTGACTAAGTATAAGAACAACACACCCTCCTCTTTTCGCAGCTTCCTTACGGATTTTCTTCATGGTTTTCTCACTAAAATGGCCAGCAGTTATTGAAAAAGACCAAGTTCCACTTGAGTGCTTTTCAATTTGACCTAAAGATTTAAGTCCAAGCACTTCATTCTTATCATAAACAAGACGAACATTCTCCCAATCATCTGGTGATTTTACATCAACCTTTTGCGACATTTGTTGAACACGACCACTTTGGAACCGAACCTCAGAGATTGCGCAACGTCCAATAGTGTTTACTAAATCCTCACCTTCATAGCTAAACTTTATATACAGATCTGTAACTTCCGTCACTTTTCCCTTAGCTATGTTACCATTGTGAAATACTACTTCGTCTTGTGCTAAGCAATTAATGCTTACAAAGAGAAGAATAAAGCAAAAAATCTTTTTCATAATCATTGTTTTAGTTATTACGACGCAAAGATAAACACTTTTGATGAAAAAAACAAATTTTCTACTAAAATTCATCTGCAAAATCCTCCGCCGCCATTGGTATTTGTGAGTTCTCTTCACTCTCCCCTTGGGGAGACAAAGAGGGGGGCACTCTCCTATCCTGCAACCAGAGATGGTTCAGCGTAAACGCTATCGACTCCAGCGTTTCTTCCCGTTTCGACGGACTCAGCTCACACTCCCACACCGTGATGCAGTGCCACCCCATCTGAGCCAGTTGCCGTTGCACCTCCTTGTCGCGTTCCTTATTCCTTACAATCTTCGTCACCCAGAACTCCCTATTCGTCTTCGGAATCTTGCAGCACTCCGAACCTTGAACCATGAACCCTGAACCTTGAACCGTTGACTCTGTCAACTTGTGTCCATGCCAGAAGCACCCATTCACGAAGATGCAAGTCCTATATTTCCTAAGCACCAAGTCCGGATGTCCAGGCAGTCCCCGATGGTTCAACCTATATCGGAAACCCCTACTCCACAGCCCCCTACGCACAATCATTTCCGGCTTCGTATCCTTCGAATGAATCGCAGCCATATTCTTGTGCCGTTGCTGGGGAGAGAGGTGGTCCATAAATCGGGATTATTGTATCGAACCATCATTAGTGTCAGCGTCACCAATCACCAATAGAATGATAATAGAAAGAACTGGTGTACCAACAAAACTAATCAGAATCCAAGCTACTACATTTCGGTGGCGATGTTGAGCCATCACAGCTACCAAGATGTACAGTCCGACACTAATACCAATGAACATAACCAAGCCAACTAGCAAGATTATAATAAAGTATCCAGTAAACCTATCAGAACTAGAATTATCGAAAACATCATCGTCAGCTGCCAAATCACTTTCATCGTCTCCAAGTGCTGCCAAAGCATTATAATCCTTGAGTTCAAATTTTATTTTGAATGCTGGTGAGCCACCTGGCATATTTTCCGATTTATAGTAATGATAATAACGACCGTGTTCGTATGCAGGAATATCTATTTTCTTAGTCATTCCAGGAGCAATACTTACCTTTTTATAGAATTCCTCATAATCAAGATCATTCCCATTCATATCAAGATAAGTAATAAGAAATGTTATATTACGAATCTCACTATTTGTATTGTTCTTTAAAGCAAGTGTACCTTCCATATCCGTCCACCCTTGCTCGTACGAAACCATAGTGACATCATCTGCATTTACAGCAAAGGCAGAAAGCATCACAAACAAACATAATAATGTTGAAATAACCTTTTGTTTCATATTATTTTTATTATCTATCAACTATTTTCTTACTTTCTTCACTGGTTGCTTATTGCTGACCGCTTTATTTCCCTGAGGATTTAAAACTATGTCTTTAGCTTTTTGAATCATACCAGGATATTTTTCTTCAAACTCTTCTTTAGTAATTCTATTTTCTTCTTCATCTTTAAATATAGAAACCTCATCAATACGATCTTTATAGAATATGTACGCAACATGGCCGTTTTTGTGACGAACATTGTATTCACCCAAAAACGCGACTCTTCCATCCAAAAAAGTTTGTGAAATCATTCTATCCTTGTCAAAAAATGCTATTCCGTTAAATAAATCGCCATCCAGATAGTATGTACCATTTTTCAACTCCAAACTAGTAATTAGAACGCCGTCACTTGACCCATGATACTCTGTATCACCAATTATACGGATTAGCATACGGCTATCTTCATCTATACCCCATTGTAATTGCCAAACTCTACCATCAATTTGGTCAAGCAAAATGAAATTATAGATATTAGTCGTAGGATATAAGAAAAATCGCCCATTCGATTCTTCCTCTTTTGTAACCAATGGATACATATAGCTCTTTATCTTGATTTCAATTTGTTCGTGTTTTGTCGAATACTGAACCATAGAAACCTCTCCATTACTAGTATTAAGTTTCAAAAAGATGTGTATATTCTTGGTTGGAAACAACAAGAATTTTGCATCCTTATTTGGTATCGAACTTGTTGCAAGCTGATACGGAGCGTCACTCTGTGCCTTCGTTGGAAGCGAAAACAAGGCAACTAACAGGAATAAAATACTATTTTTCATATCTTTATAGTTTTATTGATTGCAAAAACTAGTATATTGTTATTCGAAAGGAGTCCCTATTGATTACTGCATTGATATCACTACTCTGTTTTCTTCGTCAAGAGACCATTGCACTTGCCACATTTTTCCGTCTATTTGATCAAGCAGAATAAAATTGTACATGTTCTTTGTCGGATATAGAGTGAAACGTCCGTTTTCAGCAGCCCCATCAGAGACGAGGGATTTATTATTCAATTCAACTTCACCACGAAAGTTATCATTTATTGAATATTGAACTTGCCATATCTTTCCATTGCGAGTATCAAGTTTCAGTAAAGTCCATATGTTCTCTGTAGGGAACAATTTATATCTTTTGTTCTCTTTTATCTCTTGTTTTATCGGAGTGGTCTGTTTATTGTCAGAGCAATTGCAAGACATTAAAACTATATGTAAAACCATTACCAGATATATATACTTTTTCATATTTATATTATTTTGAAAGTAGACCTTATGATTATCATTTAATTTTAGCGATATCAGTATTCTTGCGATTGAGCATTTCGGTAAAAAAATCTTCATCCATATATGAGAGCAACCTACATCCTCCCAAATAGTTTAGATATTTTGTCATATATCTACATCTGTTTTGAAAGGAATGATTAAAAGTGGTATCCATATGTGATTCTATAAAACTTAGAGTTGCAACTGTTGCAGGTTTATGTCTAAACAGCGTATACGTTCCAAGAGTACGTGTTCGCAAATCTTCCTGTTTAAACAGAATTTTCGTAAGAGCATATTTGTCCTCACGTCTTGGGTCTACAGATAAATAAACTGCCCACCATAAATTTGGTAGCCATGTTTTAGATGAACTCCCCATACTAGAAAACCAATAATCTAGGATATACCCTATTTGCGCATCTTTGCTATTCTCAAGCCCATCTCTATTAAACAATACGTTGGGCCATCTGTTTCGCATGTATGTCACCAGTTCAACATGTGCGATATATAACCAGAACGGAGCGTATGAAGCAAGTAACGGAGTGAGGTCTGGCAATGCCTCATAGAGTAAAATTGCAGAATCCAAAGAAGAAAGGCTTTCCGTATTCAGTTTAGAGAGTTTTTCCTTGTCAACATGAAAATCGTTCAGATAGCACACATCCTTATCTGTGTACTTGAAACTCTCTCCGTTCAATGTATAATTGGAAATTGACTGTCCTGCTTTCAGGTTAAGACGAAGAGTATTACAATAATCTTCTGTAAATATTGCCTGTTTACTATCCATAGTTATTCTTCGTTTATAATTGGTCCAACTATATTATTATCTGTACTGATTTGTTTCAGCATACCCAAATATGGTTGATTCAACATCATATGCGCCAACTTGAACAAATAATCCATATTCTGGGAATCTGAATTACTTGAATCGAAATTAATAATATCTTTACAAAAATCTTTTATGTCAGGTTCCTTCATCCTATATGATAAGGCATTAACCCACATTAAGTCCCGATCTTTATATTTTTGATAATTCAATAATGCATATGTTAAAGCATTCAAATACAATGAAGCTTTTAAGATTACTTTTCGCTCTTTGGGTTCAGAAGTGTTTGATGGCTTCTTATTGTATTCTTCCATCATTTCTTCTGGCAATATAATTAGTATTTTTGACGATTCCAACTCATATGTCACAGTATGTTCATTGGGATTGTTGCTTCTTTGAACAGTCATGAATGACTTCATGTTTCGGATGTTACGAAGATCCAAGTTTAAAGGTATTGAGCATTTGTTGTAAGCCACAAGCAAGTCACCCTTGTGTAAGTTGATAACATGTCCTTCGTAATCGGGGTTTAGACCTTCATTCCTATAATTAAAAATGTCTTTACTTGCGATAACAAAACTCTCAAAGTCCAATCTTCCATTTAACAATTTCTTTTCAACTGTAAAACTAAAAACTGGAGTTGATGATGAAATGCAATTGCGGTACATTGTCGAATGACAAGAAACTTCCACAGAAAATTCTGCGAACTCATCTTGTATATAATTGACAATGTCATTATTTTTCAGCTTTAGAGTCACAGATATACGGAACAAATCCCCCTCTTCGCTTATCGTAATTACAGGATTCGAACAATCTGTTTCTTCTAAGGTCGGTCTGATATCATCGCTGATTCCTAAAACAGGGTATGGTAAAGATACGTTTTCGATTCTCATGACTTCTATTCTTTAATGGTTACATCATGTTCTGCTAACAAAGAGAATGCATATTCTCCTGAATTATCGACAGTAAAGGAAATAACATTCTTTCCTTCTAATAAAGGAACTTCAGATAGTTCGTTTTCGCTTATCTTCCCTATGGAAGCAGATTGTATATGCACATTACAACTTTTGTCATCTGTTTCACCTACAGGAATCAACGTCAGGTATGCTTTTTCCTCCTGATGTGGAGAGTGGATTATCAAAGTATAATCATACTGGCCCTCATTTACTTCTTCGGAAAATACACGATATTTCACTGCAAATTTCATTCGCACTGTACGTTCTTCTTTTTCATCATCTTCTTCGTAATGATCTTCGCCAGAAAGCTTGGGCATTGGGGCTGGGGATGGAGTCGTTGGATAGTCGTATTTCCGCCCGCTAGATAGTTCTGCCTCTGTTTCAGTCTTATGAGCTTTCTTTGGTTCAATTATCTGAGCCTTACCTATAAAGTTAGATTTTTTAGGGGATGTTGGTAAACCTGCATGAATATCAACGGGAGCACCGAGAACCTCATCATTTTTTCCTTGAATATTAATGAGACTGCCAATTAAGGGATTTGTTGTATCACTTTCCGAGATCATTGGAACTGTAAAGTCTTCCAGCTCAACATCATCGGAATCTGTTTGAGTTGCAGGAAAAACAACATTCAAACACCAGTGAATAAACTCCCTCATTTCTTCTTCGATTAATCCTGCCTGTTCAATCTTTTCTTGTGGACGCTTATCCAATTTAAGTTGTCTTTTGCTCCATGTCCTATGGGCAGCATCTTCCATGATTCGCAACAATTGATTCCCCTTTTCTTCGTCATCACAAAGAAAAACTGCTGAATACCCCTGGCTTGAACTATTATGCTGTACTCCAACGACCATACGAGGCGAACGCATAAATAAAATAAGGTCGTTACCTCTTTGCAAATCTACATTCACAAATAAAGATGTATTACCAAGTATCGGCAATTTTTTTCTAAAACTTATATATTTTGCACCCACACATCGCTCAACGGCTTCTTCGTATGAATCACCATCTGTAATAGTTACGTCATTATTTCTATATGCTCGCCAATAAGGTTGAGGATTAAATTTATCAAAGAAGCTAGTCTTTACGTTGTCATATGGCGGATTATTAAAGAATTGATTAGAAAAGACATCTTCTATATTGTCTCTTCTGCATTCAAAAATGTAGCCATCACCGAGCAATTCACCTTCGCTAAAATCTATTAATACTTCTAATTTCCCGTCATCAATGGCAGCAAAGAAATTCCGTAGTACTGCTTCACAACATTTTTTATAAACTTTTCCTTTATTTGAATCATCAATGTTAATAAACGGAATATAAACTGTTGTGCCTATCTCTTTTCTTTGGAAACACTCAGGAACAACTGAACTAGCCTCTGTCTTTGCACACTGTATAGGCGTTCCATTTCTTGAATCTAAAAAGCCTGTATCATAATAAGACTCGCGTAGTCTACCAGTAGGATGTGTCGCCAATCTTGACACACCTTCAAATGTAAACTTGTCATCAGTTGCCACCGAGGAAACAACGACTGTATTAATTTCAGAAACAGAAAAATACGTAATCTTTCCATATCCATGTGACCCTCCAGCACCGACAACCTCATTGGGATCACCAGTATAACGAACAAATTTTTTAAATCGTCCACTGTCAGTATCATAGTCATAGTCCATGCCGATGGTGTTATAGTCGGCAACTTCCAACATATAGAACTGACTTGCGCTCAACACGTCCAACATTCGTCTGAATTTGTCTGCACGAGAAATGGTATAGCATGACTCTATGTGTTTGCGCAAGTCATCTTTTAGATATGGGAAGTCTGATGTCGTAAACTTTCGAATTTTGTACTCAATACGGACAGGGGAGTTGTTATCTGGATTAGGATGGTCTAAAGAATTCTGAATAGATTCTCTTACCATTGTTTGATATATATCACCTGGGAATAATTCTTTCTGTGGGTCATTCTCTCCACGCCCCGAAACGTTCTCGGCTTTTGGGAAGTACCACTTTAGGTTAGTATTATCACTCATGATATCTTATTTAAACATGAAACCTTGCTTGTTTGCTTTATTTAATTCACCTGTATAAGCTGCACGAGCGTCTTTTAATGCTTTTGAAATCTCGCTAAACATCAACTCTACATCAGACTCCGTATATTCATAGTTGTTCCTGTTTGAACAGTTACCAAGAAGTTGCAAAGTAGTTATTATTCTCTGTACTCTATTACCTGCGACTTTCTCAAATCTTTGTCTTTTGGGCGTCTTATTCATAAAAATATAAGTATTGAAAGTTAAATATGCTGCAAAAATAATCAATAATTTTAAAATATACAAGAAATTTATGAAGATTTTCTAAATATTTTGCAAATATAATTCAAAAATCACACTACATTTTAAAATTATAGTAAATATTTTAGAATTAAGCACGTTCTAAATAAACAATTCCCTGATAATCTAAAAGTGACTGTGCTACTGCTCTCACAACAGGGATTGCAACGGAATTGCCAAATTGTTTGTAAGATGGGGTTTTATCAGATAATATATCAAAGTATTCTGGGAATCCCTGCATTCTTGCACACTCCCGTTCTGTTAATATACGAATGTGGTCGTGATTAAGTTCCCCACGAGGGTCATCAACATTGTTAACATCTGGATTTGCAGGATCAATTACAAGATTCCTTTCTAGTCCCATTCCGCCGACCATTAAAGTGTGACCAAAATCATCATTGCCAATAATACGATACCCAAACCCTCGTCCCAGATTACGCTGAGCCTCCCTGTGTCGAACTAGAGTTTGCCAATATCTTTCTGACATATAATATCTGGTACCAACCATATCCTGCTCACGAATAGCACCAAAGTGCACATCAGGAACTCCTTCACCTGTTGGGTAATGATACTCGTCCTCTGGATGTTCCAGAAAACCCACAATAAAAACCCTATTCCTATGTTGAGGAACTCCGAAATGCTGTGCATTTAATACTTGTGGTTCTGGAACATAATAATGCAACTCATCTCTTAGTATGTGAAGAATCGTATCTATGGTTTTTTCTGGCAAGCGGTTCCCATCTTCATCTCTGTTATGTATAGATAAAAGACCTTGCACATTCTCCAACAGTATTATGCGAGGATGCTTTGCTTCTATTATATCGCGCAAATCAAAAAACAATGTGCCTTTAGTTTCATCAGAAAAGCCTCTGCGCAATCCAGCCATCGAGAATGGTTGACAAGGAAATCCTGCACATAAAACATCTACACCTTCTGGTATTCGATCTTTATTTTCTTGCAATGTAATATCTCCGAATGGAACAACTCCATAATTCATTCCGTATGTTCTCTGTGCACTTGTGTCAAATTCAGAAGCATACACGCAACGCCCTCCTAATTGCTCAAGAGCAATCCTGAATCCGCCTATTCCTGCAAACAAATCTACAAAAGTAAAAGCGTTGTTATCATGATGTTGACTATATACAGGCGTATCAAACATTTCTACAAAAAGATTTTCTACCAGATTTTGTTCAACATCATCTTTGTCTCCCAACTCTGTGTGGATGGCCTTGTAATACCTTTCCATTAAAGGCACTGCTTCATCTCGATATATATTGCCTTCAGGATAATCTTTATTTTGTAGATAATGGGTTATAATAGCTATATCTGCATTATAATCATATTTTTTTGTCTCTATATCATGATTTTTAAGCCATTGCCTCATAGGTGCTAAGAGCCGGCCTCCAAATAATTCTTCTTTAGATAATCTTTCGATATTATTATACTTCTTCATATGCCGTTTGTTATATTCCCATAAACACATGGTCCCTATGATATGCCAAGAAATCGGGATTTGGTTTATACTCTATTGGCATAGTTATTTGCTTGCCGTTAATACTTCCAAAGTGTTTATCGAAATATTCTTGATTCTCATATTCACGCAAGGCAGAAGAAAGGTGAACAGTATAGTCATCAGGAGAAACTGTAATCAGCCCTTTATCGAAAGCCTTGTCATAGAGAGCAGAAAGACAGATTCCGTTGCTTGGGTTAAGACGCTCACTTTTGTGAGATTTATCTGCCCAGGGAATGATATGGCTAGCTAACAACACTTGAGGAACATTGATTCCTGTCAGAGCACATCGTCCACCATAATTGGCAAGTATCATACGACGGAAATAGTCTTGTCCTCTTCTCTGAGTTGATTTCGATTCTCTGTCCTCTCCTTCTCTGATGTCAAAATGGGCAATCAACTTCTTCGAGATTGACTTGGGATTCGTCTCTTGTGCTACTATCCTGTCAGCCATCGATACGTCCTGTTCATAATGTGCGTATTCTATTAAGCTTTTCAGGGCAGCAGAACAGAAATTATTAAGTGGATAGCTCTTCTGTTCCGGTTTACCATAGTCAAAGATGTTAGGTTGGTTCTTTCTCATCTTCTTTACTTCACCTTTGACCATGTTCAGCACATCTTCAATAATTCCTGCATTTGAAACATCATAAAGCGAATTTCCCTGAAGATCTATAGTGTCTTGATGTTGTAAAACAGCATCAAGTATCACAATTGCTCTGGCATAGCTGTCAGCCTTACCCGAGTTTTCTGGAGAAAGTCTGGTATTGAAGTCAATAAACCCTTGCCTGTTCATAATATTATTGTACAAGTCTCAGGGCTATATAAAAACCCCTTTTCGCTTTGAAAAGAGGGCGCAGAAGTGATTGAGAGAAGCAAGGCCTACCACAGCCTACATCAGACAACAATCAAACAGTCCACGCCCCTTATCAAGAGCGCGAACATCCGTTGCCTTGTCTGACTGATGTGTTTTGCGGAGGTGGTAGTTCTGCTTCCTCAGCCTAATCAAGGATGTTCAAGACTCAGTTTTTCGTTATTTCTTTGTTTTTATACGTTTCATTTATAGTTCACATTATCAATCACCAGGTGATTTATTTTGCAAAGTTACAAAACTTTTCTGAAATGAAGAAATATTTGGAAAAGAATTACGCACCGGGAACGTTTCCCAGTGCGCAATGCGTTGTTAGAGCAGTATCCAGGCATATTACACAAACGAGTCAGTTCCAATGTGCACTCTGCCGAGTCACTGCTACTATCCGACAACCAAAGAAAACCTAAGTCCCAATGCGTTTGCGATAAGCATAAATGTGCTAAGTTGCATATCCGTCTGTCCCTGCTCAAGCGCAGAGATATACTCACGTTTCTTCCCGATGCGCTCACCCAACTGTTGTTGTGTCAGTTTCTGACGCTTACGTTCATCGCGCAATATTTCAGCGTAATACCATGCTTTTGCCTTTGCTTCAAACTCCTCGCGAGAGGGACTGCCTTTCTCACCGTATTTCTCAGTCAGATGCTGAGAACCAGTCTTCAATTCTGCCAGTTTCTTTTCGTCAATTTTAACCATTTTCTTATCCTCCTTTAAATATATTTATTCAAAATCCTGCGAGCTGTTTCTATCTCGCCCTTATATTGTTTGGTGCCTTTCTTCAGAAACGAATTCAAGAAAAGCACACGCTTACTCTCCATAAACGACTGAGTGTCTATTGTGAATATGATAGTACGATATTCGTTGTTACCCATAGATATACGTGCCTCATAAAATTCCGTTCCTTCCAGAATCTTCACGAACTTTTTATTAACCACATACTGAGTCTTAATCATCGTTTCCACATAGTCGTACTTTGCCTTGGTCTTTTCGTCAAGACTTGTGTAATATTCATCGTACTCCACCGAATGGAAAGTTTCTCTTATATCTTCATTCATGCCGCAAAGTTAATATATTTCTTCCAAATCTGCAATTATTTGGAAGAAAAAAATTAATTTATCCATCATACATCAGCCATCATACATCATACATCAGCCTTCAGTGAGGGTCTCATAAAAAAAGTAAACGGAAGCTGATTGACTTCCGTTTACTTGTTATTGTCTTTTGGGAGAGAGCAAAGATCCGTTCCCTGTTAATATTCGCGTGTCTACGTTACGGGGTAACCGGGGTCAGCGTCCAAGTGTCGTCAGTATTCGTTGTGGTAGTGATGGCGAGGTTCAGACCGCCATAGGAGCCAGCCACCATAGGGCTAGGTGACCAAGCCGTACCGTTGTACATCTGCTGGGTACCAAACGTCACCGTGCCGCAAGAGGCGTCAGCACCTGCGCCGATGCTGTTGGGGGCACCATCGCCTTTCGTAGCAGTCACGCTGGTGACACCGTTGGTGATAGTGATGCTGCTGCACGATGTAATACCATTAGAATTTCCCCTATATCCGCTACCTATGCCGGCGGCGCCATTGCCACCCGTAGCCTCAATGGTGCCACCTGTGATGGTGATATCGCCGCATTCTGAAATGCTCACAATATATCCCCCGCCAAACGCGTATCCGCTACCGATGCCGGCACACCCTGAACCGCCAGTAGCAGTGATAGTACCACTCTGTATCTCGATGTCACCGCAGGAGATGCTCCTTCCGCCGCCGATACCGGCACCCCAGCCGTTGCTGCTGGCTTCGAGCTTGCCAGTGCCCTGGATAGTGAGCTTCTTGCCGTTAGCGGCAAAGATGCCAGGATAATTATCTTTGAATCCCTTCACAATGTTTTCCGAGCCATCCTTCAAGATGATGGTGGCGTCGCCCAGCGGAGTGAGGCCTGCGTAGTCGCCATTACTCCAAGCGCCGTTGCCATTGATGTTAACGCCGTCGAGTGTCACCGTGGCACCGTCGGCAATCGAAATCGACACTTCTTTATTAAGCTTACCCGACAGGATGTCTCCATTCTGAGCCGTATAATCGTTACAGAGGTCAGCAATATTTATTTCGTGCGTCTGCGCCAACTGCACCGTGCTCTGGTAATACTTGCCCGCTTCGAGGGTGACGCCAGTCTTAGAGTAAGTATGGTAGCCGTCAGCCGTAATGGCATTGATAGTGATGTCTTTTCCATCAATTGGTAGCAGAGCCAGATACACAGTCGAAGTAACAGTAGTCAGGGTTGCGGTGCTGACCACAATTTGGTCGCCCACCTTGATGGACACCTGACTGGCTGAGAGAGCAGCCGGTGTGGCATCATTATTCTGCAGCGTCAACTTCCAGATAGCTATACCGCTCTGCATTTTGACATCGTCTACGAGCGTTGCCTTGTCGCCGTCAACCTTCAATGTGCCCAACCCCGCACGCACGTCGATATTGTCTGCAATATAGCTGAGCGTTCCGTCTTGTTTCAAATTATATTTTTTCCAAAAATCCATCTCACTAGGATATGCAAGCCCAACATTTTCGCCGTTGTTACCAAAATCGCTGCTAACGCCTTCGACGATGGCAGAGCCGTCGCTATTGACGGTCTTTACCGTTACCGTGCCGTGTTTATTCGGATCGACTAAATTCATGACCAGAATCTCGTCGCCTACTTCCCAAGCCACCTTGATGGTTCCTGCGTCCGTTCCCGATGTAACCTCGGTATAGGCAGTACGCATCACGCCGTCGGTAGGAGCGGCTAACGTAGCGGTAAAGTGCACCAAGCCACCCTGTTTGGCGGGATCTTGTTGCGTCATGATATCTTCGCTGCTGCAGGCTGCCATCATGAGGGCCACAACTGCCATGCTGAATAATTTGAATGTCTTCATTGTCATCATTTCTTTTAAAGGGTTCAACATGTTTACTGCAACAGCAGCTTCTCTAACGATTCATACGAATCAATTGATTCCAATTCGTCAAAGCGCGCGCCTGATCCACCGAGCGGGTCGCCGCCGTTAGCAAATGGGTCAATCCCGCTCACTCCACCGCTCCCAGCCAGCAGTGCCGTCTCTTGTCGTAACTTGAAGACCTCCATCGAGGGCTTCTCATAGAGTTTTTTCTTCATTGTCTAATATCGTTTATGAGTTAATAATTCAGAACTTTGCCTGCAAAGTTACGAAAAATTCGATTAAACGAGAACAAAAAAATATTTTTTAATGTCGAGTGGGAGAATTTTATCTAATAAGCGAGAACAATACAAAATAAAAAAGCCTTTTTTAATTTTGATTGTCGAGCGAAAGGACCTTCAACGTAGTTAAAGTTACGAAGTTTTCCGTTAAACAGTGTCACCCTTCGCCCTAAATAGTGTTAACAATAGGAAGATTGGATTATCTTCGTGACACAAAAAAAGACAGTTCCGGTGTGCATTTGGAATATTAACAAACAAAAAACATGTGGGATACTCCCATCATTTTTCAATGAAAGTATCCTTATTTTCTTTGCCTTACTTTAGGAGGTTATACAAGTAGCAGAGTTCGTGGCCATATTTATTCAAAGAAGCTCTTACATCTCTCTTTTTGCTTTCTTTTTGCTCTCTTTTTAGTTTGTTTTATCTAAATATTCTGGAAATAACATGTTATTTACTCCTAAAAATGCTTTATATAAAGGATTTTCTGTAGAAAAGTTTGGAAGGAACTAAAATTATTATTATCTTTGCAGAAATTTTTTATTGTATGGCAATTAAAATATTAAGCGCAAAGCAATTTGCAATAAATCTGAAAGCAACCATCCAAAAATCAGGAAGGTTGGGTTTCACCTCTGAGACTGCCACAGCATTGGGCTTGGAATCGGGGAAGTTTGCAAAATTTGCGAAAGACGACGAAAACGGAGCCTTATACCTTATTATAATTAATGAGGGAAGTGAGGAAGCCTTTTCCATTCGCGAAAACAGCGGGTATTATTTTGTAACCACCAAAGTAATGTTCGACACGCTTGGTTACGACTACGAGAACGGCAATATTATGTTCGACTTAGTTCGTCAACCCTCTCTTGATACTGATCTTCAAGGTCAGGTGTATTTTATGAAACAACGTCCAACCAAAAACAAAGACAAGAAAAATGATATAGTCGAACCATGAAAAAGGCCCCGCATATCAGGGGATATAGCGGAGCACACATGTCGCCGGTCTCTGATGAGTTTTCGAGGCCAAAAGAGGCCTGCGGCACTTTTTTACCAATATGGATTGGTCATAAAAGCGGTGCAAATATACATTATTTTTTGTTATCCGCCAAATAATGGTCATTCCGTATAGAATAAATTATCAATAATTAAAATAATTAAGGATAACAAATAATTAAATGGATTATTTTCATTCTGATAAATATTCAGTATTTCCTAAAGGATATCTGAACCAGAGAGGCCAAGCTGTTTTGGCTACACGACCTCAACAGTCACAGGACATTGCCTGGAGCTATGACTATATCACCTCTACACGTGCGCAATGGGCTACAGAAGAGCTACGCTCTATGATAGGACAGGCGTCGAAAGACGAAGTGAGCGACTTTAAGAAATTGAATTTTGAGACTGCCACTTTTAATGGCATTTTCTCCTACCGTAATGCACGTAGCCTTACTAAGCGCTCACCATTCATCGTTTTGGACATCGACGATTTGGCGTCAACGGAAGAGGCTCGACAAGTGCAGCAGTCGTTTGCCAACGACAGCAAGGTGGAGACGGCTCTATGCTTCGTTTCTCCAAAAGGACGTGGTGTGAAATGGATTGTCAAACTGCCTGAATGGGCACAGTATGACGATTTCAAGCAGACGTTTCAGACGATGCAGCAGTATGTGGCCTTCCACTACGGCATAGCTATCGACAAGAGCGGAAGTGATGTATGCCGCACCTGTTTTTTGCCCTATGATCCCCAATGTTATATTAACCCTATTTATTTTCTAAGATGAACATGAATAATTTTTCAGACCTTGAGCACCTGGAGCTGGTAGCTCAACGCCTTGCCGAGGCTGGCAAGGATATCACGGTAGATTATGCCGATTGGATTAACGTGACTTTTGCCTGCGCTTCGCTTGGCGAACAGGCTCGCGAGGCTTATCATACCATATGTTCTCTCTACACAGGCTACAATCGTGAGGAGTGTGACGAGAAGTTTTCCAACTGTCTGAAGGCCGGTAACGGGCAGGTGACGCTGGGCACGTTGATGAAGATGGCTCAGAATGCCGGTATAGACGTCAGTCTGCCCCGTGGCCGCCGCAAGAAGACGAATACCCAGAAGCAAAAAGAACAGGAGAACCGTATCAGTGCCATGCGTGAAGCTCTGAATGCCCATGCCCAATGGCGCTATAACGTATGGCGGCAACGCCCTGAGGTCAGCGAGGATGGCGGTGAGTGGCGTCCCGTCCAGGATCGTGACTTGGATACGTACTATTGCCGACTGAAAGAGCAAGGATTGAACGTCAAACTTCAGGATGTGAAATCAATCATTTTCAGCCGCGACTTCTGTCCAGATTTCGATGCGTTCAGTTCGTGGATATACGGATTGAAGCCTTGGAACCCAGAGACAGACCCTGACTATCTGAAAGATTTCTATATAGGTCATCTTGAATTCGGTGACCCGGAGAACGAATCCTTCTATGAGCAGATGCTGAAGAAATGGCATGTAGGTATGGTAGCCCTGATGCTCGGACGCATAAATGAGAATCCACAGATGCCAATCTTCAAAGGGCATCAGCACATTGGTAAGACTTACTTTGTGCGCAATATCCTGCCCCCCGGACTTACAGACTACCGACTGGAGGTAGGACCTGCTGAACGTATTGACAAAGACTTTATTATATCACTCTCTGAGACACCGCTGATCATCTTCGACGAAATATCCTTTGGCAGTAACCAGAAAAGCGACGCATTCAAGTATATCGTCACCTCTTCACGCTCTAACGTTCGTGATGCTTATGCCCGTTTTCGTGAAAGCCGTGAGCGTCGCGCTTCGCTGATAGCAACCACCAATGAAGACGCATTTATCCGCGATGCCGAAGGAAGCCGGCGCTTCCTGGCCATCAACCTCGTTGGTACCGTCGACCTCGTCCAGTTTCCCCTGCCCTACGAAGGTGCCTATGCCCAGGCTCTCTATTTGTTGGACCATGATTTCCAGCCTAAACCAAGCCAAGAGGAAAGTCAACTTATCACTGATCATAACCGCAACTTCATGGAACCCAGTGATTGCGAAGAAGCTATATTCACATTCCTTACTCAGCCAGATGGACTACACCCGAATATAGCGCTGTCAGCAGGCGATATCATGCGTGAGCTCAACTCCCGTGGTTTTCATGGGAGAGAATTCAATGCCGTCAACATTGGGAAAATTATGAAGCAGAATGAATTTGAAAGCAAAATCATCAAAGGCACACGTAAATATCTGGTTGTGATGGTTGACTATGACCTTCATGTCCGTGAGAATAAAGCTGATGCCTCACATTTTGTCCCGGATGTATTCTAATGGGGTGGAGATGGTGGACTTAATTCCTATATATTCTTAAAAAAAAATCAATAATACTCCTGCAAACTTTACAAGGTGATTTATGATTTTTTTTTCAATCCCCTAAAGAATCATCTCCACCATCTCCACCCCAGACATTCAGGTTGCCGTCGGACAACCCGTCCTTATCAGTCAATAACATGCCCTTATTGCCGAACAAGACCCCCCTCCCGACCTCCCCGAGGGGAGGAGGAGGGGGGGGAATGCTAAATTTGTCAGCCAAGTATCCTTGCTGCTCCATCGAAAGCACAAATCTCAGCAGCCAGCGTGTTAAGGTTGTGAAAGCGACTGTATTCACTGTCCGCTGGGACACTGCCCACACTCCCCATTGCGTCAAGATCCCAGGGGGCAAGAATCAACAGCGAACCATTGGCACAGGCCTCGAAGCGCTGTCGCTCGGGCTTCCAGAAGGCACCGATGGGTTCCTTCTGAAGGTGTATCAATGGGAAGCCCTGTTGCAGACACTCGTTTTTCATCAATCGTTCACCACCAGATATGCCAGGTGTCACAATGACGGTACATCCTTCCAGAATAGCCCTTTCCCACTGTTGGCGCTCGCTGGCATAATCGGCAGTTTCCTCATAAGGCTGACCAGTGACTGGATGCTTACGATGGCATTGCACCTGAATCTTGCGTGCCCACCGCAGCAGAAACAGATTGCCGAAGGCACCATAGCTACGATTGCCGATGCGCACATGCAGACAACGGCGCATCACGTCAGGCAACAGCCTGCGCAAAAGAGCACGGCGGGGGTTGTCGTGTACATAGGCTATCATGGCCTGGCGGTGGCGCTCATCAAGGCATACCGTGTCGTCATAGTTGTCGTCGAAAAGCGGTTGCTGATTCCTGCCAACAAGCGCATAGTACTCTTGCCGTTGTTTCTTTGACATGCTCCTGATTAACGCCCCCTCGTTATCATGCCGCAGGGCTTTCTCGCGCAGCCATCCCGGCACCTTGGGTCCATTCAAATCGACCGAGATCGGACGATTTACAGACGCCTCCATCCCCATCAGTCTCTGCCATTGGCTGGTGCATGATGCCTTAAATGCCTGAATAATGTCACCCAGGCTCCACTCCATCGGCTCCAGTACCTCAATGACACCATGGAAATGGTCTGGCATACACACACAAGAAAGAACCAACACACGATTCCCATGAACTGACTGTGCCTCCGGTATTCTCTGCCACGCTTGTTCCACGACCTCACCCAAAGGAGTGAGCGTCAGCGCATTGCCTTCTTTCAGCGCATCAATCCCCACGGCTGTAAAAGAAGAAAGCAACTGCTCGCGTCCACTTACCACCAAGGTAATGAGGTAGGTGCCGCGACCATAGTAATCATGTCCTGGATTACGTGGACGATATGCAGATGTCATCATTCTGTACACAAAGGTAGAAAATATTTTCTTTACGGCAAAGAAAACGGCGGAAATGTTTGGTGGTCTCACGAATTTTTTGTACCTTTGTAAGTGATAAGAAACCCTTTCTATTAATCTTTAAAACACATGAAAAACCATGAAAACAAACAAATGGAAAAT